>Ga0114999_10001653_pt1 | contig 30706 bp, 24 predicted proteins | sample ArcticOcean_MG_C_3_FD_89820 | JGI IMG/M metagenome (GOLD analysis project Ga0114999, IMG submission 89820) | Marine microbial communities from western Arctic Ocean - ArcticOcean_MG_CB8_126 | ecosystem: Environmental > Aquatic > Marine > Oceanic | place: Arctic Ocean: Canada Basin | collected...
CAATAGGCAGGTACAGAAAATTGAAGTCCTGGCCATCCTCGCGGACATGAAACGTGCCAACCGTGCGATTTGCACTTAGCGCTACGCCGTTGAGTGCGGCCAGCAAACGTCGCTCGGTCTGCGCCGGGATATGATCGCCGGTCTGCTCAAAATACCGGCTTGCCGGGTGGTAGCGATAAAGGCTGCGTCCCAGTCTGGTTGCTCGTGAGAACCGCTCTTGCTCCTCCTCATTGCGAAATTCCAGCCTGTGCGGAAGGTCCGTCAGGCGTGGCAACGGTTGGTCAAGTGGCACCCGGGCGACCCGCCCCAGCAGGGGGTAGAACCCAAAGAACGACACCGCCGAGTTACGCCGCACAAGTTCATCAGCCGCGAGCGCGGCATAATCTTTCAACACGCCGGCAGTGAGTTCTTCCCGGGACTCCATGGCTTTGTAGGTCTGCTGGCTCAGCAGCCCTATCATCATCAGACTCAGCACAAGCAGCGTTGTGATGATCCCGGTGCGGATACGATCCCGACTTTGAATCGAACTGGCCATCGAGCGACCGACCTCCAACTTGAGCGAAACGCGGCCCGCACTTCAGGTTGCCGAAAAAGTACTTTCCTGCACTTTTTCTTACGTTCGCGGGACTGAGCCCGCTAGGTTGCTACAAAGCCGCGCAACTGCCAACTATATCTTCAAAATCGGCACCGGCCTCCCGGCCATCGCTAGACGGGTTCCTTTTAGCAGGGTGCTGAAAAAGTGCTTTCCTGCATTTTTTCAGTGTCGCGGGCCTCAGCTCGCTCGGGACAAATCAACGACTTACGTCGTCGATCTGCGGCCGATACTACTCATGGCTCGCGAAGCGAACGTGAAATCCATGTATCAGCCTAACAGGCTGCTTTTTCAGCAGCCTGTTAGAAAGGCATATAGTATGTGCCCAGCCGCGGTGGCAAGCTCATCGGCGCGGGCCCCGCTCATTTGACTCGGCGAACGGCCGCCCGTGCGCGAGAGGACGAGCGCCCAACATCAATCAACGATCGATACATCGACAATCCAATCGATGCCGAACAGAGAAGGAGAGAAACATGGCCTACAACGAGATCATCGCAGAGGTTAAAGACCGCGTCGGCATCATCCACCTCAACCGCCCCGAAAAGCTGAACGCCTGGACAGCGTCAATGAACGCCGAGATCCTGGATCAAATGACGGCTTGGAACGCTGATCCGGCAATCGGCGCGATCCTGATCACGGGCGAGGGGCGCGCATTCTGCGCCGGTGCAGACCTTGGCGGCTTCGCGGATCGCGCCAAAACCAATAGCGAGGGACAGGGCGAGACGCTCGCCCGCGGAGGTGCCAACTTGACGCATTTCATTCGCGAGTCCAAACCCACCATCGCCGCTATCAATGGCTACGCGATCGGCGTCGGGTTAACCATGATTCTACCCTTCGACATCCGAATCGCGTCGACCGAGGCGAAGATGAGTATTCGCTTCATCAAGATGGGCCTTATGCCCGAATTGGGCTCTACCCGCCTCCTGGCGGACCTGGTCGGCCTCGGCGTCGCCACCGACATGTGCCTGACGGGCCGCATGGTCGGCGCTGAAGAGGCGCTTAAAGCGGGGCTCGTGACCGCAGTTGCGGAGCCCGAGCAGTTATTTGAAACCGCATTCGCCAAGGCCAGCGAGATCGCCGAGAACCCGGCGCAGGCGATCATGATGATCAAGGAACTGCTACGCAAGAACCCGCAGGATCCGGATCTGGAATCCGTGATGGAGCGGGAGAACCTGCGTGACCAGATTGCTCGACGCACCGACGATCACAAGGAAGCCGTCACGGCGTTCCTGGCCAAACGACCACCTCAGTTCAACCGCGGCTGATCCACCGTTCGCGGCAACCGTAACGAACTGACCGTTGGCGGCGCAGACGAATCGAGGGGCCCGACGCCACTCAAGGCGTCTGTCCTGATCCCATCGGTGCGACGCTCAAAACGGGCGCACCCCGATGGCGGCGTACTACGGAACCTTCGGTTGATCGCGCGGCAGCGCCATCGCCACTGCGGGTGGTAACCTCAACGTTCGATGCTGCAACCGGAGCACCCATGCCCCGCCCCGCACTCCAACACGCTTTGCGCTGCTTAGTCCTGACTGCGGTGCTCGGCGCGGCGACAGCACCCGCAGACGACAGCGTTGCGGCGGGCGTCGACCCTGACGCGATACTCGCGGCCGCCCTCACGGCTTTCGAGGAGGACTACCGGGAACGCTGGTCGTACGACGAGTCACTGATCAACGACGGCAAGACGTTCGTCGGTCACTACGACCCGAGACAGCCGCTTGACGATCGCTGGCACTTGATTTCCATCGACGGTCAAACCCCCACCGAAGACGCGAGCGAGGACTATCTCGATGAGAAGCGTGAACGCGAGATGACCCAGCGCGAGACCGACTCCAACCGTCGTGACCCCGGCGCGATGGTGACCAAAGGCACGTTGAGCCTCCTTGCCGAGACCGCACAGCACTGGCAGTTTGGGTTCACACCGGCTGGCCGTGGCCGCGACGAGAAAATCATGCGCAAGCTCAAGGGCGAAATGCGCATTATGAAATCACCTCTCCGCATCCAGTACATTCGCACGTACAGCGAGTCACCTTTCAAGCCACAGTTCGGGGTCAAGGTGAACACCTTCAAGATGCACTTCGAGTTCGCACGGGTCGACGGTGGCCCCGTGTTGCCCGCTTCCTTCGACTTCACGATTGATTTGAAGGCGATCGGCATCATCAGCGTAGACCAGACGGTCTCAGCCACCTATTCCGACTACCGGGAGGTTGCGCGTCCGCCCGGGTCGCCCTGAATGTCCACCGCTGACCGCGCCCGCTTAACGCTGTGAAAACGCGCTAACGACCGTTGCCCTGGTGCCGCGAGCGCGGCAAGCTCCGCGGTCGCTGACCGCCGCAAACACGGCGTTCGTGATCCCCCTCGGCAAGGTACTCATGCAAGACAGTTGGCGCGCAGACCCGGCGCCGGGCCTCAAGATGGAAGAACGCCTGACCCGCGAGCTGATCGGCAGTCCCAATCAGGTCGAAGCCGTGAAAGCGAACGTCGAGAAGCATGCGCGCGAGTTCACGAACCCCGAGATCTCAGTCGCCGGTGGGTGCCTCGATATCACTGCGGCGGACCCGGCGAACGGGGTGAAGCGTGCCGCCCTCACCGATGATGTGATCAGGGATCACGACATCGGCGTTGCCGAAGGTGGCACTCCCGCCCTCCCTGGTTGGCGTGCCCGACATCATGCCTAACGTGCCGTACGTGCGCAGCCCGAGTCGTGCCCGCAGTTTCGGGGTCGCCTCATCAAGGACTTCCTGCAAGCAGGTGACGCCCCAATTCTCTTGTTGGCGCATCCACGGCAGACAGTAATACGTGTTGATGTGCCGGCGGCTCGCGCCGCCTGGATTGGCACCCGCACCGTGCCAGAGCCGGCCGTCCCAGGCGAATATCGTGCCCGCCGGTGCCGTGATCTGCACCGACTGGTCTCGCTCGGGCGGCCTTATCTGATGGGCCGCTGGCCAGCGATGGCTGCCCGGTACCACGTGGGTACTGCCGCCTTCCGGCGCGAAGTCATCCAGCAACCAGAACACATTGCACGTCGCTGGAAAGTCCACCGTTGCCGGCACCTGCCCCTGGTCCCGGTGCAACGGCTGCACGTCGTCCGTCGGTCCATGAAACAAGCCCCCCGTGATACTGGAAATCAGGAAATTCTTGCCGAGCAAATAGCCTGCAAGCGCGTCCGTTTCGGGTCGCTCCACCAGGTCGAGAAACGCCTTGCCCTTGTTCACCATGTTCGACATGTGCTGTTTAGCCCCGCGTGCAGACAGCGGCGACTGCTCGCCAAGCCCACGCTCGGCTTCTGCCTGGGCGTCGAGCTTCTCGCGCAGTCCTGCCAATACATCTGTGGGAATGCCATCTGACAGCAGACACATCCCGTATTCGCGCAAATCGGCGCGGGCCTGCTCAAGATCAGGGGTCAGGGCCGGCATTGGCAGTGTTTGCGGCCCATCGAATGCGGGGGCCGACTCGTAGCGTGTTTGTCGGTGTGCCGCCTCAGAAGCCGTCTCAGCGGGTGAATTTGGCATGGCCGTGTCCTTTTTACAGTGGCGGATTTTGCATTAGGCGGATTTTTGCCTTGGCAGAGTCGAAGGCAGGCGTCGCCGGCGGAAATGCCAGTCGCTCGCAGGTTGCCGGGCACGATCCGGCGGAACCGTTAGCGTACACCAACGAGAGCGAGGATTGACACGGCGGGGCCCGACGACATCCGCATCCATCCAGGAGCGGCACCGGAAACGAAAAAGACCGGCCACCCTGGCCGCTCTTTTTTATCGTCGTCTGCACCCTGACAAAAATGACCGACACCCGATAGATTCGCCGTCCAGGCCGGATGCCGGTCATGTCGCGGTAGAACTTGTGGTCAGATTGAGGGGGCTAATTGCTGCACCCGAGAGTGCGTCTTGTCCGACCGCAATACCGCAGGGCTGCCGTTTCAGGCAAAAAGGTTGGCGCTGCGCCTGCGCCGAATTGCACCGATGAGAACGAGACCTGCGCCAATGAGGCCGACCGAATAGGGTGAGGAGAAATCTGACCCAAAAAAACCCGCTCTCGCGGGTTTTTTCCAGCGCGTGCGACTTACACGCAACCCGACTTAGAGGGTGACTGATGACCGCAGCCGGCGCCGCGCAAGTCCAGCGAAGGCAAGCGCAGAACCAAATGCGCCGAGTGTGGATGGCTCCGAGACCGCTGAGGGACTTCCCCCGCCCTCGGAAATGACCCAACCAGAACCCAGACCGTAGTTGCCGGCAAACGACATGTCACTGATGGCAAGCACGGCCGGCAACATTGCGCCATCCAGCGTATAGGTAAAGGTGATCGATACCTGGTCTCCCGCGACCGCATCGTAGTAGGGCGCATCAATGGCAAAGCAGATGAAGCCCGAACTGTCTTCGGACCCACAACCATGATTGCTGACTGCTGTTGCCGAGACTGTGCCCGTCAATGCGGGATCAGCCGATTCAAACGTCGCCGTGCCGCCAATCTTGAAGCCCGCATGGGTCAACATGTCGTGACTGCCATCAGTCACAAATGTGCTCGTATCGAGCGTCCAGGTGACCTCGAGTTCCGTAGCGATAGTCTGCTCGGTGATCAGACTTCCTGAAGACCCGTGCAACGAACCGCCCGAGAAGTCAATCGCCAGGGCGTGTGCTCCGGTCGCATAGGTCGTTGCGACCAAACAAAGCGTGAGATACCGAAAAAACTTCATAGCCATTTCCAAAAAAACATGAAAGACCATACGTCCCGCATGTACCGTGCCAACAGTACTTTTACTCCACTTTTCAATTACTTAGATATTCGTCAGCCGATGAACGGCCCCAAGGTGTAAAATATATCGACCAACAAGAGCATCTGCCGGGACAATACGGAAAGCTTGATCACTGGTTTCGCGACCCACTTCAGGCGCTTGGCCGAGGGGTGAATCAAGCGCAAATGACGTGTCTCGGTGTCAGGGAGCGACCGCGTCCTCGCCCAACGCGTCTACCAGCCAGCCCTTAAGTGGCACGTCCTCTGGCAGCGGGGATGAGTAGCCATGACCATCGTGCACAGCGCCCAGCAGTTGCCGCCGCACTGGATCCGTGACCGCGGGATAATCCTCTATCCTGAGATTGTCCCGGGGACGCAGCCACCGATAGCTGTAGCCATAGAAGATGGCTTTGCGCGTCTGCCCAGACGTATTGGGGCTGCGCGAATGCCAGACCCTGCGATCGAAAAAGACCGCCGTTCCTGGCGGAACACACACCGGAATCGCACCCACGGGGTTCGCGATCTCATCATCCGGATAGTCGATGGCATTGAAGAGATGGCTGCCGGGCAGAACCCATAAGTTGCCGCAACCCGGTGTCGTTGTGTCGGTCAGGAAATAACCGATCTTGACCGATAGCCGGGGCCTCGGGTCCGTCTCAAGTTCCAGGTTGACCCGGCCGGAGTCCTGGTGCCAACCAAGTCGCTCCGGTTCCGCCGCGGGCGCCACCGGCGGCGTAATGTCCGCGTGGGAGATATAGAGCTGGATGTGCCACCCGAGCATGGCCCAGATCTTTGGAAAGGTTGCCGGCCAGTCGAGCAGATCCATGAAGGCCGGGTCCCGAAGCAGGAAATCCCGCAGGTGCAGGCGGCCATCTTCCTCAGTCTCTGCAACGCGCTCGACGGCCATCACATCCAGCAGGCTAGCGAGGCGGGACACAACCGCGGGCGACAACGCATCCGGGACGATCAGGTATCCGTCACGCTCAAACGCTGCCCGCTCATCGTCTGTCAGCATTGCCGCGAGGCAGTCTCGATCCATCAACCTTCCCTCATGTTCCCACCTTTCCCATCGCGCCCCGGACCGCCAGACAGGTGATGGATGTGTCGGGTACATCCTGTCGCCAACCGCTTAGTGGTGATGGCCTCCCTGGCCGTGTGCGTGTCCATGGGCGAGTTCCTCGGCCGTCGCCGCCCGCACGTCCCGAATGTCGATGTCGAAGGTCACCGCCTTGCCGGCGAGCGGATGGTTGGTATCAACGTCCACGTTGAACTTGCCAACTTTCACGAGGACCGCGGTCTTTTCCCCCTGATTCGTGCTGAACGACACGGGCATCCCCGGCTTCAACCGCTTCGGGGCATTCACCAGATACTTGGTCGGCAACCGCTGAATCGAGTCCGGCTTCGGCAGTCCGTAGGCGCGCTCGGGTGGCAATGTCACCGAGACACTGTCGCCGGCGGACTTACCGCGGATGGCCGATTCTATGCCCGGCATTACCTGGCCACGACCAAACAGAAACGCCCGTGGAGACTCATCGCGATTGTTCTCGATCTCGTCGCCTGTGTCATCGCGCAAGGTGTAATGAAAACCGACAATCATTCCAGGCTCAATCAACACAACTCTCCTTCAATCGTCATCCTTTGCGCTTCCTGAAGCCCCTGAGGCCCCTGACTCAACAGTATCAAGAGTACGGACAGTATCGACTCGCCATCTCCGCGAACCCTTTCAAACCGTCACAACTTTCGATTGCGGGCCAGACCCGTCCTCCTTCAGACGTCCGGCGCGAACAGTACCGGTCACACCAGATGCTCGCCCAGGAATTGTGACACACCCCGCATCTCGGTGGCAGGGACGTCGGCATGGGGCCCGGGATTGGCATGGAGGCACTTCTTGCGACTTCCGATCAGGTCAAAGAGTGCGAGGCACCGGTCGCGCGGTACGATCTCGTCATCCCATTGCAGCAGGAAACGCAGCGGAATCCCGACCTTCGGCGCCGCCGCCACCAATGCTTCCCGATTGGGCCCCCAGGTGCCCATCAAGCCGAGGACGGCTGCCGTGATCCGCGGTTCTGCCGCGACGAGCGGCAGGCCCATCATCGTGCCCATCGATAGCCCGAAGTAACCGACAGGCATCACGCCAAGGTGATCGAGGCCCTGATCAAGCGCGCGTTGCCAATCGACGATGATGTCGGATGTCGCGCCTGCGGGTTCCCAACCCTCATCGAACCCCGAAGCATCCTCCCGGTCGCCGTGCCCCGGGCCATCGATCGCGATCGCCGCAATCCCATGGTGGCGGACCAACTGGCGCGCGACCGCAACGATGTAAGGGGCGCGCTTGTTCGCGCCGCCGCCATGGCCGAGCAACACCAGTGCGCCTGCATCGCCCGCAGCCGGCGTCCACAGGACGCCGGGCACAACCCGACCGTCGACCTCCATCCTGAAGCCCCGATCGGTCACATTACGCGATGTCGACGCGTCCCCAAACCATTCCATACGCCATACTCCTGTCGTTAAGATCTCTCCCATGTCTCGCCCAGATACTACGCCGCAAATCCGCGCAGCACGCACAACCGGCAACCCGCCTGGCTCGCGTTGGCTGCCGCGCCAGATCGATGTTCGAGTTGCAGTACCCTTGCTGGAGTTGATTGTGGCAGCCTTGATCGTCATTGTTCTGCCACATCGACGCCTTTTGGGAGCTCGATTCATGCCGCGAATGACCGCAGCCGTGCAAGCCGAGTTCCTGCTACAGCCCCATGTTGGCGTCATCGCAACGCTACGGCGCGACGGACTGCCGTACACCGTTCCTGTCTGGTGGCTGCACGACGATGGCGACTTCTGGCTAACGGGAACGGTCAACCGCATCTGGTGTCGCCAGCTTCAGAACGACCCCCGCTGTTCTCTCTGTATCGAAGCGGCAGCGCCGCTTGCCGGACACATCGGCATTGATGGTCGTGCGACTACCCGGCTGATGACGGACTTCGACATCTGGCCCATCTCTCATCGTCTGGCACAAAAGTACATCGGCCGGGACGACCCGGCGAACGATGCGGCGGTCGAACGTTTTTTCGACAACATGCGCACTGAGCCACGTTTGCTGTTCAGGTTGAAACCCGATGTCATTCGCGCAATCGACATGCGGGTCTATCGCGGCAAGCGCGCAGATCGGGAGTACCAGGACGAGTGATTGTGCGTTCCCCGCGCGCGTTTATGGCCATGGCATACGAGACCGTACATACCCGACTGGTGAATCGCTGCGCAGCTCCCTACTTACCGCTGCTGCGCAGCTGGGGGTGCAACAACGGGTAGTACTGGTCAGTGGGGATGTCGGCCAGGGTCTCCTCGATGCCGTCGGGCCAACGCACATGAAGTTCAGTGACAACCTCGCTTGATCCCACGCCGAAGTGAATTGTCGCCGGGTTTTGGCTTTGATAATTGCTGTTCGCCAACACCTGGCGCTGTTGGGTCATTCCGCCCGCTTTCAGGGTCAATGTGGCGCCCAGCGCCTGGGTGTTCGGCGGGCTCGCCAACACGTGAAACCCGATGAAGCGAGCCGCCCCTAATCCACGCGTACGGTTCTCAAGCAAGCGCGGCGCAGCAACATTCTCCGTTAGAACCACATCAATATCACCGTCGCGGTCGTAATCCACACAGACAACGCCACGCCCATTGGTCTGCATGTCAAGGCCCCACGCGGCTGACTCATCCTCGAATCGTACGTCACCACTGTTGGCGCCCGTGTTAGTGCCCTTATTGATGCCTTTATTGATAAAGAGACGCGGGTGGTCGGTGTGGAAGTCTGCATAATTGGCCGGCAGAAACGCCATCATGTAATCAGGGATATGGGACCTCGCGTAATCCGGCATCGCTCCGAACCCGTTCTCATGGAACAAATCCAGCCAGCCATCGTTGTTGAAGTCCGCGGCGCATGCGCCCCATCCCCACGCGCCATCACGCACGCCGGAGCCTTCCGTCGCATCGCGGAATTCGGTTGAAGCGGTGCGGTCCCCGAGATACAACCGGTTGCCACTGATGCCCCACTTGAAATCGCCCGTATTCTTGTAGTTGCGGATCGCCGTCACAAACCAGTCGGGCACGCCATCGTTATTGAAGTCGCCGATCGCTGATCCCATGCCGTTCTCGTCGTTGATCACGGCGCGGTCCGTGATCACGTCAAAGCGCCCGTCATCATTGCGCAGGACTTCACTGGTGCCGAAGTCAGACGCAATCGTGAGATCCAGATCGCCATCGAGATCAATGTCGACGAATCCAGGCGAGAAGTGGAAGTTCTGCTCAAGGTCCGCACCGCTGGTACCCACATCGTCGTCCACCGGGTACAGAAAACCGCCCCGGTTCTCCATCATCGCCGGTGCCCGTGCCGGTTTGGCGATTATGTCCCAATGGGCAACAAATACATCGACGGCGGCATCACCCGCTATATCGCCGAATGCGAAGCCGATTGCGCCCTTGGACATGCTAATGCGCTGCACCGCTTTCAGGCGGGCGTCGGGCAAACTCTGGTAGACCACCGATTCGCGTCCGCCGAAGAGGTTGCCGACCGCGAGATCAATTTGATAGTCACCGTTCAGATCAGCAAGTCCAAGCGAGCCGATGGCGTCCGGCAATTCGGCAAGGTCCAACTTGTCTGCATCGAAGGACGCACCGGCACGGTTCCAGTACACACGCACCAACGCCTCACCCGATTCGAAATCGCCGAAAAGAAGATCGGGCCAACAGTCGCCATTCAGGTCGCTTGCCGCCACCGGACCGTTCGCGAGCGCAAACTCGACGGTAAATGAGTACCGCCGTCCGTACCACATTTCCGCGGGTACGTGATGTTCGTGCTGCAAACCCAGGTCGCGCCCCCGGTCGACAAACACCTGCCGCCCCTCCCCCGGCACCCGCGGCTTATACGCGCCGCATCGAATTAGCGCGGACCGGGTCGCGGCCAACATCGCAGGATCAGGCGCGGGGAGTGCAGCCCGGATCAACGCCGGCGCGGACGGAGACGTTGAATTGACGTGGTGCGGTACGTTGCCCAGATCTACAAATTGCCGGAACGAAGGTTGCAACGCCATGCCATCCAAATTGTCATCAGTGACCGCCATCCAGGGCTGCAGACATATTCGCGAGGTGACACAGGGGTCCGTCAACGACTGCAAGAACGCGACCAACGCTTGTGATTCAGGGGCTGATGGCGACCGCCCCGGCAGCTTGTCACTCAGTCTGGCGACAGCCCTCATGGTCAACTCACGGGCCGCAGGGTAGGGATCTGGATGGCCCTGAAACTGCGGCAAGTGACGGAACTTGTAGTCGTAGTTAGCGGAAGCGATCGCGGCGTTACTGTGATAGCCAACCAGTTCAGCAAGCGTGGCAAAGGCGCCTGCGTGCCCCCAGGGGCCAGTTGCAGTCACATTGAGCAGCGTCGGCGTGCGAAATCCGTATCGGTCCACGTCCTTTTGGGACACGAGGTACGCGCCCGGGTCATCTGCATCCGCTCGTTTGCCACGACCGAGCTGCGGAAATCCTGCAACGTGCGTTACCTCGTCAGTAAAAAAATCCCCCGCATGGCAACCGCTGCAACCCAAACCACCGTCGGCGGCGGCCGTGTGAAAAAGCAACGCGCCCTCCTTAGCCTGACGACTGATCGCCGCATCCTCACCACTGACGAATCGACTCCATGGATGATCGACAAACGTTTGCGAGCGCTGGTACGCACTGATAGCCAGACTAATATTGTCGAACGTGATCAGTTTATCCGCAGGGTCTGCCGCGCGAAACGCGAGCTGGAAGCGCGGCAGCCACGCAGCATGTGACCGAATACGCATCGCGATGCGATCCCGCACGTCTTCACCAGACAGCTCATAGAATTCACCGAAGCCGCGCATCTCCTCAAAGCCGGTCACCGGGAAACGCGACTGAACGGCCAGCAAATCGCCCATCGCATTGGGATCCGGCAGATTGCGCAGCGAACTGTCGGGCGTCCGAAACAGCGGCGCGCCGTCGGGGCCCTCGCCGAGCAGAGATATGCGACCGTCATGCAACAAGGCGCGGCGGTAAAAACCTGAATTGAAGGTTGAGAGGCTGTTGCGCGGTACGTTGGGCCCACCGATCGTCTTCGCCCGTGGATCGCCGTCCCGGGACAGATCGACAACCCGGCCAGGCCCCACGACGTCCGGGTCAAGCGCCGCTATCCCGACCGGAAGCGACAATGCGTCGCCGCCACCCGCGAGCGGATGGTGACACGTGATGCACGCAACATCCTTCTGGCCGCTCAACTGCGTGGAGAAAAAGAGCGCGCGTCCCAGCGACGGGAGCGGCTCAAGCGGTCGTGGCACCGAGTCGCTCCCCTCGGGGCGCCCGGTCAGGCCTTCGGCGGCAATGATCTCGCGGAGCCGCGACGTCAGCGCTGCCACATCCGCCGACACAAGATCAGCGTTCGCGGTGCTCGCCGGTGCGCCGCCTACATCAGAAAATGACAGTGCGACCAGGGCGGCAACCCAAATCCGCCATACCGACCCTTTGCGCATCAGGACGCTCCTCAAAACGACGTCCCGGCGACCGAAAAACGCGCTGCCAGACCTTGCGGATGAGACCCCTGAACCAGCGGCCCCTGAATCATCGACCCGTACCAGCGACCCAGAATCGGCGACCCTGAGCGAGTACATGAGGACACTATTGCCGCAACCGCTAGTGCTCGACGACCTCGCTGGCAGGCAACTGTTCAATCGAGAACGCAAGTCTAGAACTGCCAAAGTCGCCGTACACAACCTCGACCTTCATGCCGGGCTCCAGGAGTTCAAGGGCCCCGTAGCTCGAGCCCAGAAGCGTGACCTTGAGGTCATAAGCGGGAGGCCCGAAGTGGTAGGAGTAGCCGCTGATTTCCCCCGTCCGCTGGTCCAGATCGATAGCGTGAACAACACCGCGATCCTTGCGTGCCCGAATCGGGCCCTTGCGGTTGCGGATCAACTGCTCAAGGGTCGGCTCCTGGCTGACCGTTGGCCCCCGATGGTCCGGGGTGTCGACCGGTTGTCCGACCGACATCATGGGCAGAGCCAGGGCCAATACGACTATCCATCGGGCGCCCATCTTCACGTCTCGTCCTCCGTCTTGGTCGGGACCAACCGCGGTCACCGGATCACCTCGAGCTGTTTCCACGACAGGCGGCCGGTGTAATCCGAGCGCGCCGTGTTGGTACCCGTTATGTCGAGCTCCTGGTCGCTGAGCTGCGTCACCCGTTTATCTTCGATGAACGATGAGTCCGTTGGCACCGCGTCTTCAAAGCGGGTACCTGCCACCACATCCTCGCCGGTTGCATCTTCTCCATCGATATTGCCGTCGTTATTCAGGTCGAAGACGTGCTTGTTGCCGAGACATTCAAGGCCGCCGGTTCCTGGACAGAAGGTCAGGGCAAAGCCCCCCGCCTGATGGACACAGCTCTCCTCCTTCTGCGGTACCACGCTGTTGACGAAGCCAAGTCCGCCGCGGAGCTGAATATTCCGAATGGCCCGCTCACCCGGGAACTCAACATCGTGATCCAAATAGATACCGCCCACCTCGACCGCATCCAGATCGTTGTACCAGCCCTTTTTGTTACCACCTGCCGTGTAGTTCACCTCGTTCCTGGTCAACGTACGTACATTGCCAAAGACCAGATCGATCACGTTCTTATACTGCTGCTTGACGAGCGAGGACTTGGGAATCAGGCCCGGCGACAAGCGATCCCAGAGACCGTAGATCGATTGAATTTCTGTATTGACGCCATCTGGAATCGTGACGTAGCTTCCCGTTGCGAATATCACGATGAAGCCATCTGCTTCTGTCGGATGCTCGATCACGATTGGCTGCGTCGTTATCGGCTGAAGCACCGATGTCCCGAGTCCATCTTTGCCGTTGTAGGTCGCTTCGAATATGCGCTCGGTCTTCCACAGCGCAAAGTCGCTGGATGTGAGATCGAAGCGATAGAAGTTGCCAAAGTGATCACCGGCGTAGGCATAGTCGATCGTACCGTTGCCATCGACATCGATGCCACGCGGCGTTCCAAGTCCGTTCGGATAACCGTCCCGTGGGCCCTCATTTGCGTCCAGCTTGATAAACTCCTGAACGCCGTCACAGATCGCCGGCATCGTCGTGACATACGGCACCTCATTGTGGATCATGTCCGGGTGACACCACACGCCGTCGATGCCACCGTTCAGGAAGAGCGCATACAACTTGGCGATCCCTGACGTGCTGTTGAATCCATTGCCAAATACGGCGATCCATTCGTGGTTGCCGTCACCGTCGACCAGATTGCTCATCGCGATGGTGGGCACGCTGAAGGTATAGCCAAGATCCTTGATCGGTTCGCCCAGCAGGTCCTGCTTCTGATCGCCGGCGACAAGCAACGGGGCGCCATCGGCATCGGTCGGATAGGTGTCGTCTTCTTCAGTGAACTCCCACAGAACCACCTTGTCCGCTTCGCCCTCGATGAAATGTTCCGGATTAGTAATGTTGAGTGCGAAGTACGCCTTCGCACCTGCACCATGGCCACCGACCAGGACGGACGCCCATTCCTTGGTCAAATCGCCATCCAGGTCCACGAACACATCATTCAGTGCGGGCGTCACGTCCACGAAGAACTTGTGCATGTATTCGAAGTCCAGCAAGTCGGTGATCCGGCGCGAGTAATCGTTCAGCATGAGGTTGTTCGGCAGATACGCGAACAGTTCATCCCCGGTATCCGCATTGAAGGCGTGCAGCATGCCGTCGTTGGCTGATGCGTAGATCGCCTTGGTTCGACCGCCGTAGGTGCCCGAGAAGACCGAGTACGAATCATCACCGAGTGGATACGGCTCAGCACCGCGGTTAAGACGATTCGGCGGTCCATTGAACACCGGCTTCGAGTGCACGATGTCCCCAAGGCTGCCTTCAATAGTCGGGCGCTCGCGGAAGTTGCCAACCGGGCGCTCGTTGGCACGCTCACCGCGCAGGTAGTTCACCCGCTGGGTGACCTCCGTGTTTTTGAATGCGTCCGATTCGGCCGGGTCCGAGATGAACGCATCGCGCTGAGAATCAGCAATGTAGTCTGGGCGGAATGGAATGCCGACAGCAGCCTCCGGGTCCCACGTGAAGATCTCACGCTCATCGTAGCCAACCAGATCCATCTGCTGCGCTGCGCGCCACTCCGGCTCATCGCCCAGACCCTCTTCGGTTAGCGCGATGGCAATCAGATCACCCGTGTTGATCTTGGTGTTATAGAAGGCGCGGAAGACCAGCGTCTCCTCCTGGATTTCCTGGGAGTTGAAACTCACCGCCGCCGCTGCGCCGCTGCCGGACGAGAACTCCTCGAACGCTTCGGCAAGTGCAATAGACAGATCAGACGTGTTCTTGGCGCTCAGATAGTCACCACGACCATTGACCGCCGCGTGCAACAGGTCATCGATCTTGCGTTCCGTTGTGGTCGGGTTACCCCAGATAAAGGACTCAGCGTAATCGCCCGGTACCGTGTCGGGATCAACCAGCCCGTTGACGCCAAAGCCAACCGTGTAGGTGGTCATGTGCTGATGCATGAACTCGTTGCCGCTGCCCTCGAATGCGTCCTCGGCAGCGCCGTCCCGATCACGCCCGGTCGTCGGCACCTCGTTGCTAAGCCCGTCAGCGCCATCGTGCAGGTCTCGCTCATAGTATTGCATCGCGACATCGGCGAGCGTGTTTGAGTAGCTGCTGGCATAGCGACCACCATCAAAGTTGGTCGGGCCGCTGTCATCCGTGTCGCCAATACTCGGCGAACTGCCGTTCCACGAACCATCGGTCATCAACAACGAGAAGCTTTGCTGGCAGTTGCCGTTCGGTGCCGTGCTGACCGGGCACGCAGCATCGCCAGGAACGGACGATGAGGCACTGCCGAAAATGTCACCGGCCTCACACTCATAGTGCAGTCCCGCTTTGTTGAGGGAGCGGCGGAGCGGCGTGCCGCCGGACGACGAAGTCAGATAGATCGCATCCAGCAACGCCGCCTTGGCACCGGTTCGAACCGATGTATTCATCGACTGGATCGGACGCAGATTGTCATCATCATTCAGCTTGGCGTATCCAATACGGATGTTCTCTGCGGCTGCAACAACCTTGCCGAGCGCAAGCTTCGCCGTGTACTCGCGATTTCGCGCATAGGTGAACCAGTTGGCGAAGTTCTGCAGTTCTTCGTCGTACGTGCAGAGGCCCTCGGTCGTATCACAGTCCTTGCGATCGTCACCCTTCGGATAGGTATCCGAGCCACCCTCGACTGCGGGCCGAATCTCGACCAGCAAGCCCTCCGAGTCGTCCGGGTCGAGCACTGGCGACGGTACTGCATCCATCAGACCGTTAGCGTTCTTGTCCGTCCAGATGTAGTGCCTTGGATAGTAATAGTTGGCTACGTAAACGTTCTCCCAGGTTGAACCACCGGTACACACTTCACCCTCAAGGACGCAGCCACTGCCCCACCAGTCAAAGACCAGACAACTCATCTCGCAGACCTCAGGTTCCTCAACGACCGTCTTGGCCCAATACGAGTACGAGCTCCGCAGATTCGTTGTACCGGATGACAGCGGGTCATTCCGCGCAGCGGTCGCCGGCGAGTCCGGGAACTCGTCGTCATCGGGATTGAGACCTTCCCAGGGTGTGTAGCGGATTCCCGGATTGTAATAGACCGTGTTGTAGGCCGAGTTACGCAGTCGCCACAGGCCTATGTTCGGCGCAATCTCTTCGCTCGCACCGATCCGAGAGCTCGTGCCGGCGCTCGCCTTCAGGATGTAGAGGATGTAGTCACCCGTCTCGAAGTAGTAAAGACCACTCGCCTGGTTCGTGAGGATATCCCAGTCCATCGAACCCGAGTCATCGTTGATGATGAGCACGTTGGGCTCAGGACCTACCGGCAACTCAAGCGGTATTTGCGAAAGCTGAATATCAACTTCAACCACACCTTCGCTCGAGCCAATTGGCGCCCCTTCCAGCGGCTCAATGATTATGTTGGCGATGACATCGTAGACACAATTGTCAGTCGCATCGAAATCGTCCACATCACAGACATCGAACAGGAAGCTGTCTGAACCCGAAAATGTCGCGTCCGGGCGGTACTGAAAGCTGCCGTCACTCAAGAACGGTTCGAGCAACTGGCCATTGTCTGTTACTGCCGACTGCAGCCTGAAGAAGAGCGTGTCGGCGGTACTCGAGCAAGCGGGGTCAAGCGGGTCGCATCCCTGACCGTCCATGTGTGTGTTGTCGACGTCCCGGACCTTGGCGCGCAGGCCATCCAGTGCCGGGACCACCAGATCGTCCGCCTGGTCCATGACAAAATTGATGGGGTCAAGCGGGACCGGCGGGTCGTTCACCGGATTGACCATCACCGTCACCATTGCGCAGCGCGGATCTGCTGGCGGCGTGAAGGGGTCTTCGCCCGCTGCCTCAGAATCCTGAATACAGTAGGTAAACGTGTCCTCGCCGTTGAAGTCATTGTTCGGCTTGTACACCACCTGGAAATTCGGGATGCCGGAACCATCAACCGACGTCGACGCGGTCTCGAGCGTCTGGCAACCGGATTCAGCACAAGAGACTTCACCGTTGATCGCAATCTGCAGGTCGCCCGTGTCGGTGGGGTCAGCAAGACGCGTGCTTGATCGATAGCGATGCTGGGCACCGGACGAGTCGATGACCTGCTGTCCTGCATTCAGGATCTTGAGCGGGGCGTCACCCGCGTAGTCGTTGTAAACCGGGTTGTAGTAGATCGGAGCCGAACCCTCGTCGATGACCAGGTCCGGGTAATCGTCGTAATGATCGTCGAACGCGATCGGCTGGTCATCGCCCAGGGCGTTGACCGTGATGCGGTACGAACTCTCAGCGAAGAGCGGCACAGGATTGCCAAACTCATCGGTCGGGACGCCCTCATCAGTTGCGACGATGTCGATATCGATCTGTCCATGCGCGTCCGCTTCCAACGTCAGCAGCGCGGCACCCAACGTTGTTTCATACGTGATCGTGCGCTGTCCCGGTGCGGGCGTTGAGTCAAGGATCACGGCAGCCGGCAACGTGGTCTCATCGACCACGTAGGTCGTGACGTGCAGGTTCGGTGTATCGATGATCGTCACGGTGTACGTGATGCCATCATCATCCGGGTTACTGTCGCCGGTGATGTCGCGGTCAAAGAAGCTGCTGACGAGATCGATGGTTTCCGGATCGGCATCTTCGTCCAGCATCAGGTCATTGTAGGAGCCGATGTTGTAGATGGGCGGATCGTTGACCGACGTGACCGCAACCGTAAACGTCAGATCGACTGACCTGATGTTGATTGCCGGGTCGGCAGAGTCTGTCACACGCACGGTGATGTCGGCACTCCCGTGCTCGTTCGCCGGCGTCGTCAGCGCAAGGTCACCGCCCGAGAGGCTGGTTTCGATCAGGGTCGGATTCGAGTTGCCCACCACCGCAAAGGTGATCGCGTCGTTGTCGCCCGACGTCGATGAATCGAGGATGCCGTCACTGTCGATGTCGAGGTCGCGGAACAGTGGGTTCAACACAACCGTGAAGGGTGATCCGGTGACATACTGGTCCTCGAGCCAGGCCAGTCCGTCGGTCTGCAGCGCAACACCGTCAGCGGTCAGTTCCGGCTGGTTGTCGTTGAAGATATTGACCGTGATGTTGACGGCCACGTCAGCGACTTCCTTCTCTCCATCACTCATCGTGTAGGTCGCACTCGCCGTAAACTTCTCAACTGTCTTGTCCGGGTTGGTAACAAAGGTCGAAGAGCCATCAGAATTGATCGTAAGCTCGCCGACCTTGAAGCCGCCATCGAGGAGATCGAGGGTTGCACCGACATCCCTCAACTCGCCGTTGACCGCCGTAACGGTCAACGTGGGAGCGGGCTGGTCGAGGTCCTCGTCATTGTCGAGGACATTGAAGATCGCCGTATCAAGCTCATCAATACTGATGTCATCCGGATTTCCCTCCGGGTCGTGATCATTCAGCGAATTCAGATTGATGGTGACCGTTGCAGTTGTCAGCAAGGGCGGCAGACCACTGTCAATTACCGTCACGATCTCGACAAACGTCGGTGTCGTTTCAAAATCCATCTGGTCTGCGTCAGCGACGGTGATGAGTCCCGACGACGGATGAATCGCGAACGCCGTCCCTGACATCGTATAGGCCAGACTCTGCCCCGACTCGGCGCCGACCGGCTCCACGTTGACCGCCGTCATGGTGGTGACTGACGCCCCAAACAGCGCGTTCTCGTCAAGGTCGACAGTGACATCGCCAAGCACCGGTGCGTCGTTGACCTGAAGCACCGTGAAGTCAATCGACGCGAGCGTGACTGCCGAGTCTGCAGTTTCGGTCTCGGTGGTTGTCGCCGAAACGGACAATGTGAAGTCGTCGTTGTTGTCGGCCGGGGGCGTGAAGGTCAAGCCGCCCAAAGAGCCCGCATCCACCTGCCACGCACCCGCACCGGCATCGCTGCCCGCGCTGAACGTCGAGTCAGCCGGCTGGCCGGTGAAGATCACCGCCAGTGTCTCTGAGCCATCGAGATCCACAAGCGCGCTCGTAACCGTCAACGCGATCGCCGTGTCTTCATCGCCCGACACCATCGGCGAGGCTGTCAGCAGCGGCGCATCCGCCAGATCGTTTACGGTGATGTTAATACGGCCATCGATAGGCGCCGAGCTTGCGGTGTCACCGCCATCTCGCGTCTCTGTCACAGTCGCAACGAACTCAATCTGGAAGTCGTCCGCCACGTGCGCATCCATCGTCAGGGTCAGACCTGCGAGGTCCCCGTCGGTCAGGCTCCACGAGCCGCCTCCGAGGTCAGTACCCGCACTCAGCGTTGCCCCATCCAGGACGCCAGTGACGACATAAGCAATGGATTCCGAAAGATCCGCATCCACCAATTCGCCATCGACGCTCAACGAGATGACATTGTCTTCGTCCGCTGACGCCGCGGCCCCCACCGTCATGGTCGGCGCATCCGCGACCGCTGTCACGGTCAGCGCGATCGTCTGCGCTGCCGAGCTGGCGCTGCTGCCATCGTTGTCTGTCGATTTTGCCGTCACGGACATGACGAAGTCCGTGTCGTCATGTGGCGCACTGGTGCACGTCAGGGAACCGATAGATCCCTCGCTGATATCGTTCCACGTGCCACCACCGGCGTCTGTACCGGCGCTGAGGACCGCGTCATCGGGCAACCCGGTGATGTCGAAAGTCAGGGTCTCCGATGCGTCGGCCAGCGCGCCGGCGATTGTCAACGAAATCGCTGTATCTTCATCGCCCGCTGCGCTGTCGGTCAGTGTGAGCGATGGCGTGTCCGCAACCCCGGCTAGCGACATCGTCGCGCAACCGACCAGCAGAAGTGCCTGGAGCAAGTGCTTCATGGTCATTGGATAGGGGCCTCTAGAACTTCTTGCCGTACGTGGCCTGGATCATCACGCGGGCCGTATCGGTGCCACCCGTGCCTCGCGTCGTGATGCGGAAGATTTGCGCTCGCCCCGCGCCCGTGTCCGAGCCGATATTGTCGAGGTTCAAACGGTCCTGATCAGATATGACCGTCTTGATGTGCTCGATAATGAACCTTGGCTGCGATGCAACGCCGCCAACCGCGGTCGCGGCATCTTTAACATTGCCGCCGCCCCAGTCGACGTCCAGCCATTGGGGCATCGCATCGAATGCGGCTTCGTAATACAGCCCCGCGCCCGCCGCGCTGGGATCGTCAAACGCGGCCAGTGAATTGAAAGTGTCCTCAATGAACTGCTCGCCATCGTGAACGGCGGTTTCTGCTGCCTGGAACGCGAGATTGCCATCCCGTGCATTCCGCGCCATCCGCTCCTGCATGCTCGTTGTCTGCACCGACGACACCCCTAGAATGGTCAGCAGGAGCAACATGACAAGGCTTATGAAGAGCGCCACGCCGCGCTGGCTCTGTTTCGGGCGACCTACGAAACTGCTGGATAACAATGAGTTAAGCAAAAAACTCTCGCGCTGCTGGCATTGCCTACCGATGGGCCCGTTAACCGATGGGCGGTGCTGCAACGCATGCATGTTTCGGTCGTTCATCGCTCAACCCCGGTTCCGAAGATGGAACGTTTGGGTAAAAGCACGTCGGATCAATTCGTCACGGGTACCGTCAGCGTCGCCATCAACACAGTCCTGCACCTCACAACCGTGGCTGGGCATGGACGTGCCACCTACCGGATCGATGCTGTTGGCGACGATCGTCACGCGAACGGTTCGGACCGTTGTCCAATCGGCGATCGGTGCTTGCGTGTATCTGTTCGGCGTACCGTCCTCGTCCACGTCAACGCCAAACAACACCTGCAAATTCTCCACACCCTCGACCAACTCAACCGGCGCATTCAAACCGGACTTGCGCCACAGCGATAACGGGGCGTTGCCCGATTTGTTAAGTCCCGCACCTGGTGCAATGAAAAACACATTCGTCTCGATGGCAGAAACTGCCGCGTCCGTTTGGTATGTATCTATCGTAGTCAGCCGAGGATCGCTATTGCGGGTTGCATCAACGCTTGCAATCCCATGACTAATGGTCGATTCGGTCGCCGTCGGCACGCCAATCTGGATGTTGGTGATTCGAAACACGGAACCCTTCTCGCAGTCGTAGATCATCACAAGTTCATCGAGCACGTAGCCCCACGAAACTGGCGTCCCGATCGTGACCGGCAGCGTCGAATTGGACATGTTGGCGCTGACTCGCTGCTCGTTCTGCGAGATGTTGCGCAGGGTCAGAACATCGGTGCCGGGGATAACCGCATCCGTGTCAACGCCCGCGCTCGCGCCAACCCCGGCAGGCGTGGCAAACACGTTGGTGTCCACGCCACCGATGGTGGCGGGCAATGCAGCCAGGCTCGGCGACCAGGCACCGCCTGCCGCGCCATTGTAACCCTCCACGCCCTGCTGCAAATCAAACTCGTAAGGCACGGCGTCCCAGTTGACCAGCGTCGTGCTGACAGCGTCGCTCGCTGACATGCAACCACGATAACCCGCCTTGCGTATAGAGCCGCCAATGAAGCTGAGTGCGAAACGCGCAGACTCCTGCATGCGGGACTGGCCTTGCAGCAGGTTGTAGGTCTCTGAGTTGGCAACAAAAAGCTGCACGATCGCGACCGACAGTACAGACCCCAGGACCAGCGCAATCATGAGTTCCACGAGCGACACGCCGGCCTGCTTCACGTGTGCGAACGCACTGGACAGGGACGCGCGAGCGACAAACGGCTGACGACTTCGATTTGTCTGCTTCATGTCAGCGCGTCCTCGTGCCGAGTGTGATGGTCGACGTCGCACCATTGGGGTTGTCGATCCACCGCACCCGAATCTGGTGCACGCCGACCGCGTCAAGCTGAATGTCACCCTCACCTGAGGGGAACGCGCCGGTGATACCAAAATCCGTACAAATGTCATGCGACATGCCGTCTGCCGCGTTGGAGTTGATGCTGCATTTCCACTGGGCGATATCGAAGGTCGCCATCTGCAATTCACTGCAATCGACCGCCGCGCCCACACAGTTCAGGGCAAGCGGCGGGTCTTCGTCAAACTCAACCGGCGCGTAGTCGGAGCCTTGATTTGCACGCATCCTGTCGAGCATGTCGTTGCCGATCTGCAGCGCCTGACCGCGCAGCAATGCGCTCCGGTTCTGCTGCATGCTGATGACCTGCAATCCGGAGACCCCGAGCACGCCAATCGCAAGGATCAGCACGGCGACAATCACCTCGGTGAGGGTAAAACCGCGCTGACTGCGTGAGGCAATCCGCGTCGGGTTGTGTATGACGGTTCTTCTCATGTCAGCTACTCATCTCGGTGGCTCAACCGGCCTAGCAACTGGCCGGGGGGCGCTTCGCCGGATCCGGGTCCGAAAGCCGGTGGGACTTCGAGCGGCCGATCGCGTTGATGAAGACGCGCCGGCCAGGGACGTTCGGGTTACAGATGTCGAAATTGAGTGGCACACCATCGGTGTCGAGCGCACCCATGCCATTGAATTCAATGATCGCGACGTTCTCGACGCTGTTTATCGTCGTTTCGCTGCCAGGCGTTTGTGGAAACCGCTGAATGACATCTGCACCATCGCAGTTGCCAGGGATGCCAGGGACGACGCAAAAGCCTTCACCAAACTCGTTGGCGGCAACCGCGCCCATTGATTTCACGGACACCACACCACCAAACTTGGAGGCTTCACTCCGGGCCACGTTGATCGCGAGAATGAATTCATTGACCTGCGTAGCCATCCGATTACGCTCGATCATCCTCCCCATCGGCGGCACAGCAGCAGCCAGCATCACTGCCACTACAGCCAGCGCCACCAACAATTCAATCAGCGAGAATCCATGCTGACCGCGGCTTCGTGTCGTGATAGCCATTTGAGATCCATTTGCAAGCAATTCATCATATATTACGTAAAATTCCACACAGACTTCTGCCGATAAACGCCCCGGTTTTGCAGACGAATGGTCGCCTCGCCCGGTCAAAAGCAAACAAGATGACTGCGCCGCACCGGTCATTTGTTCCAATCACAAGTCGCGCGCACAATGCGCGTCCGCATTGGGTCAGGTGACATTGGACCTGCGCCCTCTTATCCGCAACGCTGGATGGGCTGAACGTCACCAAAATGAAGAATAGGCGGTCATTTGAGGCCATCCCCTCTCTTTTGTGAAGAGTCGTAAAGCCGCGAAGAGTTGTGCGGAGCAGTAAAGAGTTGTGAGGAGTCGCGAGGAGCCATGAAGAGTCGTCACGCATGCTGACAGGCGGACGCCTGTTAGTTGATTGCCTGCTCGCTCAGGGGGTCGACCGCGTCTTTTGCGTTCCCGGCGAGAGCTATCTTCCGGTCCTCGATGCTCTCTACCAACAACCCATAGAGACCATCGTTGCGCGCCAGGAAGGCGCAGCGGCCATGATGGCGGAAGCCGACGGCAAACTAACCGGCAGGCCCGGCATCGCCTTCGTGACTCGGGGCCCCGGCGCAACCAACGCGTCCTCCGGGGTCCACGTCGCGATGCAGGACGGCACGCCACTCATCCTCTTTGTTGGTCAAATCGATCGCGGCGTGGGCGGCCGCGAAGCGTTCCAGGAAGTGGACTACCGGCAGATGTTCGGCAAACTGGCCAAGTGGACCGATGAGATAACCGATGCCGCGCGCATCCCTGAAATCCTCAGTCATGCGTTCCATGTCGCCATGAACGGCCGGCCGGGACCCGTCGTGCTGGCATTGCCTGAGGACATGTTGCGCGAACGGGTCGATGCCGCGCCGGGCCCCCGGGTTAGCGCGTCCCCTATCGGCCCGGTTGCAACCGACGTCGAACGCTTCGCAGCATGGACGGACGCAGCAGAACGCCCCGTGCTCATCCTCGGCGGTTCGCGCTGGGATGCCGCGGCCACCATAGCGATCGCCGAGTACGCGCACGCGGCCGCCATACCCGTCGCCGTGTCATTCCGCCGCCAGCAACTGTTCGATCACACCGACGCCAACTACGCAGGCGACGTTGGCATCGGTGCTAATCCGGCCCTTGTTCAACGGCTTCGAAGCGCTGACCTCGTCATTCTGCTCGGTGCGCGTATGTCCGAGAATCCGAGCCAAAATTTCGATCTCTTTGACATTCCGTCGCCGCACCAACAACTGGTCCATATCCTTAACGGCGCCGAAGAACTGGGCCGAATCTATCACGCTGATCTCGCGATCAATGCATCACCTTTGGCCTTTGTCACGGCCTTGCCCGCACCCGCAGTCGCGCACATCGAGGCGCGGGCTACGGCCGTCATCGAGGCCCATCGCGACTACATCGCCTGGTCAGACCCGGAACCTACGCACACGGTCGCCGACGAGACTGTGGACATGCGGCGTGTGGTCCGCAGCCTGAACGTCGTGCTGCCCGCGGACGCCATCGTGACCAACGGCGCCGGCAATTATGCGAGCTGGTTGCACCGGTTCTACGCCTACGAAGGCCTCGGCACCCAACTTGCGCCGACGTCCGGTTCCATGGGTTACGGCTTGCCTGCCGCGATCGCCGCCAAACGAAGATTCCCCGACCGGACCGTGGTCTGCCTCGCTGGCGACGGTTGCTTTCAGATGACCGGCATGGAACTGGGCACTGCCGTCCAGGCGGCGGCCAATGTCATCGTCATCGTCATCGACAACGCCAGCTACGGCACCATCCGCATGCATCAGGAGCGCGATTATCCACGACGCGTCATCGCAACAACGCTGGAAAACCCCGATTTCGCAGACCTCGCCCGCGCCTTCGGCGCGCACGGCCAGACGGTGCGGTCGATCGACGACTTTGAACCCGCGCTTCGGCGCGCGATGAACTGCGGGCGAGCGGCCCTCATCCATGTCCATACCGACCCGGAGCACATCTCGCCGGCGACGACCATCACGGCGCTGCGCGGCTGAAAGCCGATGCTGTGGCGACGCTCAAGCCCACACGCCAGCCATACCAGACGATTGCTCTGTCGGCGACGGCGCAACCAGTCAGTATCTGGCATGATCGACCTGGCAAGAACACCAAACTTTCAGGCACGAAGGAGTGATCATGGAATATCGAGACATCCTCTATGAAACGGACGGGCGACTGGCATACATCACGCTCAACCGGCCCGAGAAACTGAACGCGCTCAGCAACAATCTTCGCGGCGAGGTTATGGATGCGATGCGCGAAGCCGAGCACGACGACGACGTCGGCGTGATTGTGCTGAAGGCGAACGGCCGATCTTTCTCCGCCGGCTACGATCTCTCGCCGGCACGTGCGGCCGGGGACGACAACTACGTCAGCCATCGCTCTAAACTGCCGGAAACAGGCACCACCCACCCGGGTGCGACACAATGGGCCCGCCATGTGGTGATGACCAACTGGACAATCTGGGAACTCGCCAAGCCCGTCGTCGCCCAGATTCAGGGGCACTGCCTGGCTGGGGGCACCGAACTCGCAACGACCTGCGACTTCCGTATCGTCGCGGAGGACGCGAAAATCGGCTACCCACCGGTGCGCGCCATGACGACCATGGACATGATGTGGACCCCGTGGCACTTGCCGCCCGCAAAGGCGCGCGAATTCGCGTTCGTCGGCGACTCGTTCTCGGGCAAAGAAATGGCGCACTGGGGTTGGGCCAACTATGCCGTGCCCAACGACGAGCTCGACGATTACACCGAGAAGTTCGCCCGCCGCATGTCGCATATCGACAACGAGATGCTCATGTACTCAAAACGGGCGGTCAATCGCCAGTACGAGACGATGGGAATCTACGACGGCATCCGCTCCGGTACCGAGATTCAGGCGCTGTCAGCCCAGCGCGCGGCCGGTGCCGAGTGGGGCCGCCGCGTACGCGATGATGGACTCAAGTCCGCCCTCGAATGGCGGGACGGACCCTTTCGTGACTTCCGCGGCGCGTACGACAGCGCACCGAAGGACCGGGCCGTTGCCGGAACCGAGGGTAAGGACAAGGACGGTAAAGGCGGTACCGGCTACTAAATCACCGCAGGGTGAGTCGGGCCCTTCCGGACCCCGACTCTACCCAGGCCCGCGCGTTTCATGGCCCGAGTCCTGAAACCCGCCACGACCTCCCTTTTTTTTGAGGAACCAACCATGAGCAGAATACGCCTGCCTGAAGATGCCGAGTTACCAGCTGACGTTGCGCCTCGCGTCCAGCGCGCCGAAGCGGCCGGTGTTGACACCGCGTCCATGCGGGCCTTCAGCTATCGCCAGGATATGTTTGACCGCTACTTCAACTTCTATCGTCCGGCACACAGCGAAGGCGTGGTCGAGCCGGATCTGAAGGAACTGGTGCGGCTCAAGATTGCCCGCCTGAACGACTGCTTCACCTGACTGGGTGCACGCTTTCCATCGGCGATGGAAAAAGGCCTCACAGAAGCGAAGATCGATGAACTCGACAAGACCGACGGCGACTTCACCGAGCGCGAGCGCCTCGCGCTCGAATTTGCCGAGCGCATGGCCGTTGACCACCACAACATCGGCGACGATTTCTTCGCGGAACTCGCCACCGAATTCAACGAACCCGAGATCCTGGAACTCGGCATGCTTATCGGCCAATACATCGGCTTCGGCAGGCTCTTGCAGGTGCTGGACCTGACACCCCGATCGTGCCCGGCCGAACCAGCTTAGAAGCGTTCCTGCGGGTTAGGGGGGGTGGCTCCGAGAGACCGCGGGTCAGGACCGTTTCGACTGTTCTGAGAGGGCTGTTCTGGGGGGCTGCACCGCAAGATTGCAGCGCACGGCATGGTGGGCAGCACGCGCGTAACAAATCATCAAAACGGGCGTCAACGATGCACACACCGAGAATCGCCACCATGCCAGATCGACCAGCCGGCATCCTGACCACCGCCCACGCTGCACTCAAGCCCGGACTCAAGACCGCCTTGCGGGCATCATCCATTTCCCGCCGTTTACTGCTCGCGGTACTTTTCCTTGCAGCCAACTTCGCCAGCGCAACCACAACCGCCGCGACCGCCGTCTTCGCCGGCGGGTGCTTTTGGTGCGTCGAGGCGTTGTATGAGGAAATCGACGGCGTGAGCGACGTCATCTCCGGGTTCACTGGCGGTCATCATCCAAACCCGACCTACAAGGGCCGGCACGACGGCCACTGGGAAGCCGTCAAGGTGACCTATGATCCCGGCGTCGTCAGCTACCAGAGACTGCTTGACCTCTATTGGGTCAATATCGACCCATTTGATGATCGTGGCCAGTTCTGCGACAAAGGTCGCAGCTACCGTGCCGCTATCTTCGTTGATGACACCCAACGCCCTCTCGCCGAAGCATCACTTGCTGCGGTCAGGGCCGAGTTCTCCAATGGTCGCGTTGTCACCGGCATCCACCCGGTCGCCCGCTTCTTTCCGGTGGAGGAGTATCACCAGGACTACTCCCGCAAGAACCCGCTGCGGTATCGGTATTACCGCCACGGCTGCCGCCGCGACGAGCGACTGCAGACTGTCTGGGGCGACCGGGCGCACTGATCCCGCCGTCGCGAGCGGCCAAGGTCCGCGACCCTGAACCAGGGACGAGGCGCCAATTTTCAAGCGTGCGGCGTGCGCTTTTTTGGCAACCTTGGCAGCGGCACAGCGGCGTCATCGAAATAGCCGCTTGATCCATTTCTCCTTTTCCTGAATCATCGCGCAGTCAATCTACGACTCACTTTCGATACCTCTACAGGAGAAATTCCATGAGCGACTTTGAAGACAAAGTTGTCATCGTTACAGGAGCCGGGAACGGGCTCGGCCGTTGCCATGCGCTCGCGTTTGCCGAGCGGGGCGCCAAGGTCGTCGTCAACGACCTCGGCGGCAGTGTTCAGGGCGAAGGCCAGAGCGACGCGGCCGACGCCGTTGTCGAAGAAATCAAGGCAGCCGGCGGCGAAGCCATCGCCAACAAAGCGTCCGTTTCTGACCGCGAAGGCGCGGCGAGCATCGTCACCGACGCCGTTGCAGCCTTCGGCACGGTCGACATTGTCGTCAACAACGCCGGCATCCTGCGCGACAAGTCGTTCAAGAACATGTCCCTCGATGAGTTTGATCTCGTCATCGACGTGCATCTGCGCGGCAGTGCCTACGTGACCCACGCGGCCTGGCCCATCATGTACGCCAAGAACTATGGCCGGGTTGTCTTTACCAGTTCCACGTCCGGCATCTTCGGCAACTTTGGGCAGGCCAACTACGGCGCCGCCAAGATGGCGATGGTCGGCCTCATGAATGTCCTCGCGATCGAGGGTGGCAGCCACAATGTCCGTGTTAACTGCCTCTCTCCTGGTGCCGCGACCCGCATGACTGCCAGCGTTCCCGGTTCAACCATCGACATGAGCAACCCACCCCCGGCGATGAACCCCGCACTCGTCACCCCCGCGGTGCTGTACATGTGCTCGGAAGACGGCCCCTCGGGCCAGACGATCCACGCGTCAGGCGGCCGTTACTCGCGTAGCCAGACGTACTATAACGACGGCTTGAAACTGGGCCTCGAAGGCAACTTCGAAGACCTGATGGCAGGGATTGATACGGCCATCGACATGTCGGCACCGACCGCCCACGACCCGATGAACCGACAACGCGGCTAATACCACCCGGCGTTGATCGTGCAGTTTCTCGAGAAGCATCTCGAGACGGACCTCGTGGCCGACGGATGCGACTACGGGGTCTTGCTGCCGGACACCGTCAGCGAAGGTATGGCGGTCCTCTTCTGCCTCCATGGGGGCAACGGGGACCGGTCGTTCCTTAAGTCGATGAGTGCCCTGATCGGGGACGCCATCGATGCCGGCGACATCGAGCCACTGATCGTGGTGACTCCAAGCGCACGCATGTCCTACTACATGGACGCCATCGACGGCACGGAGCGCTGGGAGTCTCTGCTGCTGGGCCCGCTGCGTGACGAAGTCCTCTCCGCTTATATTGCCGATCCCAATCGGCAGCTCATCTCCGGTATCTCGGTGGGCGGCGTCGGCTGCCTGAGGTTGGCATTCCGTCACCCGGACGAGTTTGTTGCAACCGCATCGCTTGAGCCTGGCATCGACCCATTCCTCACTTTGGGCGACATGCCGGACTGGTACAAAACGACCGTCGACGGCCGTTTCGGCACGCGCTTCGGGACGCCCATCAACGAGGAATATTGGCGCGCACACAATCCGGCCAATATTGCCGAGGCGAACCCTGACCGCCTGCGCGACTCAGGGCTTGCCATCTATCTTGAAGTGGGGACCGACGATGGTCTCTTTAATCATCACAACACCGAATTTTTGCACCGGGTTCTTTTTGACCACGGCATCCGGCATGAGTATCGCAACGTCCTCGGTGCCAATCACATCGGCAAGTCTATGCCCGGACGTGTGCGCGATGCGCTGCGATTCCTTGGCCGGACGCTCGACCCGCCGCCACCGGATGTGGCAGCCGATGCGTTCAGCAAGGCAACTCTGAAGGGCTATGCCGACAAGGGCGTGACACCACCTTCATAGGGAGCAAGTAGGGCTGCTGCATAGGGCCAAGTGGGGCTGCGTGCCGCTCCCCAGGCTGCGGCTTCCGATACTTTCGGGCAGGACGTTACCCTTTCGGGCAGGACATTACCGGGAACAAGCGTCAGGACGCGATCTCACTGTGGTCGCAATCGACGTGCCGGCAAATCCGATAGTTGCGAATGTGTGCACTCGCAAGCACCAGTCCACCGAGACTTGTGACGACCCGTTCGCCGGTAATCCCAAAGAGCTCATGGCCAAGGAAAGCTGTGAAGACGAGAATCGAGAGCCCGGCCGCTCCCAGCATGATGGTTGGTCGATCCTTGTGCTGCCGGCAGCCGATACCGAGCGCGATCACGCTGACAGGCACGATGAACCACAGCAGCCCCTGGTGAAACAGCGACTCGCTGATCAACGAGCCGCCGACAATCGGCGTCAGCGTGAGCACAACAGGCAACGCCAGACAGTGCAGCATGCACAGCCCGGAGAGGCCGACGGCGAAACGGTCCAGAACCGCGCGCTGATTTATCCGTTGATTCATCCGTTAACTAATCCGTTGACTGAGGGGGGCTGATTCACACGCTCATTCATTGACTAAGGGCCTCATTCACACGCCCATTCAATGTGGGTGCCGATCCGCCCGCGATTGATAGGGCACGTTTGATCGGTCAGATTCAAACGGGCTACATTTATACCACGCTGCCCCCGTCCTGCAAACGAAGGGCTGGTGGAGGCCCTCTTCAGTGCAGGCGGACGTCCGTCAGAAACTGCAATATTTGCCGCAGATCGGCGGGCCCGTACAGATATCGCATCGATGTGTCGACGTGGATCGCCGGCTCCCCGTCCGGGTCAATCAACCTCGGGTAACACGGAAAGGCGTCGATGAAACACCCGAACTGATGCAGAACGCCGTTATCAAACATCATGCCCAGCATCTTCAGGAATTCATGGATTCCCGCGTACGACTCGTCGTCCAGATCTACCAGATTCGTAGTACGCAGCCGCCGCCGGTGACTGGAAGGCAAAGCGAACATGGTGCAGCCCTCAGCCAGGTTGTCTTCCGCCCACTGTGTCAACTTCGGCATCTTTTCTTCGTGTCGCTCGATGAACTTCTCCTGCAGATGCTCGGCAGCTTCCAGGTCCGGCGAATTGAAGATGCCCCCGGATCTCCGCTGCGATCGGCGCCCGCTAATCCTGTGCGATCACGTACTGTCCAGCATTCTGGCTGAAGGTGAAACTGGCAGCGCTGCCAAGGTACGCTCGGAAACACCGCCTTGCGGGCGGCTTTCAACCCCTCATAGGCGTCACTGACGATCAACTCCAGACCGTGCAGACCCCGATCCTTCAGGCTGGCGAGGAACTTGCGCCAGTGCACTTCGGCCTCCGACAGTGACACGGAGCATCCGAGCACATCCCGATGACCGTCTTCGTCTACGCCGCAAGCCAGTAAAG
>Ga0114999_10001655_pt1 | contig 30689 bp, 29 predicted proteins | sample ArcticOcean_MG_C_3_FD_89820 | JGI IMG/M metagenome (GOLD analysis project Ga0114999, IMG submission 89820) | Marine microbial communities from western Arctic Ocean - ArcticOcean_MG_CB8_126 | ecosystem: Environmental > Aquatic > Marine > Oceanic | place: Arctic Ocean: Canada Basin | collected...
AATACATTGAAGGCTGGTACAATATCAAACGTCGTCATTCGACGCTGGGCTACAAAGCGCCGAGTCAATTTGAATTGTTAAAACGTGCTTCATAACCTGTACGTTTTATCGGGGTAAGATCAAAAAAGCCTAACCCCAGTTTGTGCTTCATATCTTATACACCACCACCTGCACCTGATTGCCCATCAAGCTGTCTCCTGCATCGACAGGTTATACCCGTTGTTGAGTTATGAATGGTGAAGCTTGTAGTGCTACCTGGCACCCATAAGGATCAGCAATTACTGTTGATAACCGATTTATATTCATTTGGCCATATGCAGTCATACCAGGTCTTTTAAATGATCATCCGCACCAAATTCTTAAAAATTCGGCAAGACCAATAACTGTCACCATCCTCTATTCCTCTGTCAAGGTGACCATTGACAATCTTACGACCTTATACTTTATTATCTTACAAAAATCATGTGTGCGCGCGCGAAAACAAAACGACGGATCAACGAAACGACCCATACCTATGTCCCATTCTATGACCTGCGGTGCCGACGCCTTCGTGGCGTTGCTCAATCATAACCGGACCGACTATATTTTCCTGAATTCGGGCACGGACACCTTTCCTGTTCAGGAGGCCATCACACGTTTAGACCAGGCCGGAGAACCAGCTCCGCAACTCGTCACCTGTCCAGATGAACTCGTAGCCATTTCTGCGGCGCACGGATATTATTTGCTGTCCCGGCAACCACAGACCGTTCTGGTCCACGTAGATGCCGGGACCATGCAGCTGGGCGGCGGTCTGCACAATGCCCAACGGGCGCGGGCTGGTATGTTCTTGTGCGCAGGAACCGCCCCGTTGACGATTGAAGATGATCTGCCCGGCCATCGGAACCTCTGGATACACTGGATACAGGATCAGGCCGATCAGGCCATGGCGGTCCGTGGCTACTGCAAATGGACCTATGAGTTACGACGGAATGAGAGCATACACCACGTCATGAATCGGGCGTTTCAGGTGGCCTCATCCGAACCAGCCGGACCGACCTACCTGACGCTGCCTCGTGAAGTGCTGATGGAACCGATACAGGCCATGCGCTTGCCGAGGACATTACAGCCCGCGACCCTGCCAGATATCGGCCCGGAGACCTTGGCGCCTATCGCCGAAGCACTGGCACACGCCCGATATCCACTTATCATCACCGGTCACACCGGACGGCATGTCGCCTCCGTCGCGCCATTGGCTGCACTGGCCGAGTGTATCGGGGCACCGGTCGTGACCGCTACAGCCAGTTGTTTGAATATATCAACGACCCATCCACTCTGGACAGGGATCTCACCCAACGTACACCTGAAAGAAGCCGATGTCGTGCTGATCCTCGATTGCGATGTGCCTTATATTCCCGCGGACATCACCCCACGTCCCGAAGCCCGTATCTTCTGGCTCGACAGCGACCCCTTGAAGGCAAGCATGCCACTGTTCACTTTTCCTGCAGATCTACGGCTTCAGGTGGATACCTCGAAAACGCTCAAGCCTCTTATAACTGCTATAGAAGATACGCTAACCACCGAGGACAGAGCCCGGCATAGCAAACGAGCAGCTACCCTGGCAGAGACCCACACGAACCAGCGCAGCTGCCTGGGTCAATCAACAAAGAATGAAGGCACACAGTTCCCGATAACCCCGGCCTGGCTCATGTATTGCATTGATCAGGCGCTGGATCACGATGTGATTGTCCTGGATGAGACGGTCACCAATGCCCGGTTTGTGCAAAGCCTGCTAACCCGCACGCAACCCGGCACCTGGTTCACGAGTGGCGGGGCCAGCCTCGGATGGGCATTAGGGGCTTCTATCGGAGCAAAACTGGCCTCACCGGAACAGACGGTCGTTGCCCTGGTCGGAGACGGCACTTTCATGTTCGGCTGCCCCACCGCCGCACTGTGGACGGCGGCCGCACACCATACCCCATTTCTCACGATCATCCTCAACAACGAGATGCATTTCGCCACCAAGCGATCCTGGCTGATGCATTATCCTGAAGGCACAGCCAAGCAGGCCAACCGGTTTCCAGGTGTAGATCTGTCCCCTTCACCGGACTTCGCGCAGCTTGCACAATCCTGCCATGCCTACGGCGAACGGGTCGATGATCCTCAGGACTTGCCAGAAGCCCTGTCACGCGGGTTGGAAGCAGTCGCCGGCGGACAGGCGGCCGTCCTGGACGTACGGATCCAGAGACCATAGGCTCACCTTACCGGCATGTCGACATCCCATTTAAAAAAAATAAACACCCCTGAAAAACTTCTGGGCGTTTTAACCGCTGGCCACCTGGTCAATGACTTTTATAATGTCACCCTGCCCTTTCTGCTGCCGACCCTCATCATCACGTTCGATCTGAGTTTTTTTCAGGCCGGTATCCTGTCTATTGCCACCTCCCTATTTTCAGGACTCTTACAACCTGTGCTCGGTTATGCTGCAGATCGAAGCGGAAAACGGAAGGCCGTAATTCTCTGTGGGTTTCTGGCCTTCAGCGTGGGCCTCGTCGCTGCCGGTTTCGCCACCTCTTATATCATGCTTGTCGCCGCTTTTTTCATTTTCGGTCTGGGCAAATCGACGTTTCACGCACAATCAACGAATTTCATCACGAGCGCCTTCCCCACATCCAGAGGGCGGGCCATGGGGATTCACGGTATCGGTGGCTCCATCGGTAACTTTTCCGCGCCTATTATTGCGACCTCGCTGATTGTGGCTTTTGCCTTGCGCGAAGCGGTCTTTCTGATGGCCATTCCCGGTATATTAATGGTGATCTTTTTAGCCTGGACGCTTTCTGATCAAGTGAGCAACCAAAAGCAGACCCCACCGCTTATGATCTCTCGGAAGTTAATCCTCCTGGCGATCAACTTCGGCTTGATCCTGATGTTTTATGAAGCGTTTCTGGTCTTTTTACCCACCTTCTTGATCGAGGCGGGATCGAGCCTCAGTGAGGCTGGATTTATTGCCGCCTTTATGCTTTTTGTGGGATTTCTTGCTCAGCCGGCCGGTGGGTATATCCACGACCGGATGGGCGGCAAGGTTCTGTTTGCGGCGAGTTCAATTACGGCCGCTGTGGCTTTACTCGTGCTTACCAGCGGGTGGGATTTGCCGGCTATCCTCTTTATCGCCCTTATCGGGGCGTCCGCCACCGCTACGTTTCCTGTCGCCCTCGCGATGGGCAGTGAAATCGCTGACGGCGCCAATGTGGGGTTAAGCGTCGGCATGGTATTCGGGGTGGCCGGCATGCTCGCTTCCGTGACCCCGGCTATGACCGGCTATATCGCAGATCTATTCGATATGCAAACGGCCTTTCGACTGTTGACCGTCCTGGCGCTGGCGGCCTTCGGGCTTTCGTTCTTTCTGCCTGGTAAGTCTACCTGACCTATTTAAGCCGTGTCATTTTCTTCACCTGTCATTAGCCTTTTTATTACGCGTGGGGATGGGGCATTTGCACCGGAGATTTCTCCACGCTTATGGATATACGGATCAGGACCTTAATGAAGACTTGACGCACCGGCTCATGATTTGCACATTACTTCATCGTTACAGCAATCTACCCTGGTTTTTAAAAGAAGCGCCGCCACCAGCTCATGTTACCCCCCTGGAAGATTTGGCTGCGTTCTGGTTCGGGTATGGCACCAAATTATGATTTATAATTTATAAACCTATGACCACCAATCTGTTATATATATCAATCTATAGTTTATTATCATAGGACACGACAAAAAATAAAAGGCTCTAAATTGTCATCCCGAGTGTAGCCAAGGGATCTATTATGAGCTGACTTGAAATAGATCTCTCCGATCGCTTTGCTCGGTCGAGATGACAAATCAGTTTTTTGGCGTGTACTATGGTTTATTATATGACAAATGGTATTTACAATGAGAAGGGATATCCATGCCTTATTTTATGTACCTATCCATTAGCGGTGAAGAAAAAATAGCCATCTATACGATGGACGGCGATACCGGTGCTCTTACGTTCCAGGAGGATGTGCCGACTGGGAAAGGCGTGATGCCATTAGCGGTGGATTCTGACCAAGAGTACTTCTACGCCGGCTTACGTGGCGGACCAGAAGTTCAATCGTATCGACTGGATCGACAGACTGGTAAAATTTCCTTATTGGGGACCACCCCGCTTGATTGGGACACCACATATATGGAACTGGATAAAACAGATCGATTTCTGCTATCCGCATCCTATGGCGGGGGCGTGGCGGGCGTTCATGCCATTGGCGAAGATGGGATCGTTCAGGCACAGCCGGTGGATCGTCATGATACCGCACAGTGTGCACACTATATCCAGACCGATAAATCGAACCGATTTGCTTTCCTGCCCCATGTTGCCGATGCAAACACCATCTACCAATACCTCTTTGATGAGAAAACAGGACATCTGACACCGAATAATCCGCCCAGGGTGTCTCAGCCCCCTGGCAGCGGACCAAGGCATTATTGCCACCACCCGGAGAAAGATTATGTGTATGCGGACAATGAACAAGGTTGCAGTGTTACCGCGTACCATCTTGATCCTGACCAGGGCACGCTAGAAGCGTTCCAGACGGTCTCCACGTTGCCGGATGACTTTACGGATGAAAACACCTGTGCCCAGATCCATATCCATCCATCAGGCCGATTTATATATGCGAGTAACCGAGGACACGACAGCATCGCCTGTTTTTCGATTAATCAGGAGACAGGCCTGCTAAGCGTCATTGGCCAGGTGACAGCAGCGGGTACACCGCGTGCCTTCAACCTCGATCCGGAGGGCCACTTTCTGTTCGCCGCCGGGCAGGCCAACGGGCAGCTCGCGGCCTATCGTATTGATCAGGCGTCGGGGGCGCTATCCCCGTTAACCATTTATGATGTCGGACCATCTCCCTCCTGGGTGATGATCCTGAAGCTGGAAGGATAATATGATGTCTGAAGCAAAAGAGATCATCAAAGCAGCGAAAACAGGGGATCTGAACACGGTTACACGTTTAATCACCGCGAAGCCCGATCTTATAAATGCGCTTGACCGCAACGGCTCGATGCCCCTCCATTGTGCGGTCTGGAAAGGCCATGCCGATGTGGTCCTTGCGCTTCTGGATGCAGGCGCGGATGTAGAAGTCCATAACGAAAACAGCCATTGGGGCACCACGCCACTTCACGCAGCAGCCCATGGCAATCAGAAAGCGGTGGCTCAGATCCTGGTGGACCGTGGTGCGGATATCAATGTGAGAAGCCCGTTGAACGGCATGACCGCGTTGGAACATACCAACATACACAAAGCAAAAGCGGTAGCGAAAATACTGATCGACAACGGGAGAGAAGCATAAGGACAACGGGGCCCACTGATCCAAGAGACCGATGCGATCCCTTGGCCCGTTTGGTGACAGATAATGAACACCGCTCACGCACTTGAACGTGTACGACCTGCCGTGCACCGCCCAACCTACCAACGCACCATGTTTCGTCTTGGCTTTTTAGCTTCTCATCGTGGAACCAATATGCAGGCGGTTATCGATGCCTGTAGAGCAGGGCGGATACCTGCGCAGCCCGTTGTCGTTATCAGCAACAACCGGTTGTCCGGTGCCTTGAAACGAGCGGCAGCAGCCGACATCGATGGCTATCACCTCAGCAGCAAAACTCATCCTGACCCGGCCCATTTGGATACCGCCATCTTACAGGCGCTTAGAAAACATAAGGTGGACCTTGTTATTCTCACGGGCTATCTGAAAAAAATCGGACCGAAAACGCTGCCGGGCTATCGCGGGCGTATCATTAATATCCATCCGTCTCTATTACCCAAATACGGGGGACCAGGCATGTATGGCCTTCGTATCCATGAAGCTGTGCTGGCTGCGAGAGAACGGACCACGGGCGTGACCATCCATCGTGTTGAGGGGGCGTATGATGAAGGGGCTGTCCTCGCTCAAAATCTCGTGCCGGTTAAAACGGATGACACCCCGGAATCGCTGGCAGCCCGTGTACTCGAAGTAGAACACACCCTGCTGGTTGAGACCGTACGGAAAATAGCAAAGGGAGAAATCCCCATTGCCCATACTTCCAGGTGATCTCGTATATTCAGTCATTGTGATGTGAAGTGGTGTGATGTGCCAATCTATGAGAGGGATCCATCCCTATGCAATTCAATCTGGTTGAAGTGGCGGACTCGGATTTTACCATCATACAGAATCAAATTCGATTTTATGTCTACGACATGTCAGAATTACGGATTGGGCTTGTCCGCCAAACGGACTCTATGGCGGGGTTGATGACCAGGCTTGTTATTTCGGTAAGACCCCTGAATCCGAATGGGCCAGATGGCCTGAAGGCTGGACAGGCAAAGGATATAAAATACTTGTAGATACTGAAATGGCCGGATTTTGGCTGATCCGTTTTTTTAACAAGCATGACCTTCAGCTTAACGATATAGGTGGATTTTTTATTGTCCGTAAATTTCGGTATAAAGGACTTGGGAAATTGGTCGCCCACACGGTCTTTAACTTATATCCTGGTCACTGGCAAACACGCCAGATGGTTGAAAATACCCCTGCGCACGCAGTTTGGCGCTAAGTAATTGGCGAATACAGTCATAACGCGTTTACCGACGAGACCAGATATTATGATGAATATCAACTTGAGATGAACATTCAATCATTCATCTCATCAAAACGTAATCCTCCCGAGGTCAAATTTTAAGTATCGAGGTGAAACGTTGCGTCATGCAGGATAGACATTTTATCAGCCAGGAGATTGTATGAGTACTTCATTTGATCTGGTTATTACAGATGGTCAGATCGTTACATCGCAAGGTATTTTCCCCGGCACACTTGTAGTTCGGGATGGACGCATTTCAGGAATATTAGAGCCACAAGCGCATCCGGACGGCCAACATCACATTTCTGCAAAAGGGTTACATATTCTGCCGGGGTTGATCGACAGCCACGTTCATCTCCGGTCGCCGGGTAATGCCGAACGGGAAGATCCGGTAACAGGTACGAGCGCCGCTGCCGCAGGGGGGATCACCACGCTTATCGAGATGCCCATTTCTCAAACACCGGCCAATACGGCAGAGGGGCTCACAAGGCGCGGGGAAGCTATTCAGGCAGAAGCACTGATCGACTTTGCTTTATACGGCGCCGCCGGCCATGAGAATATTGATAAAATTGCTGAAATCGCGGACGCCGGGGCTGTTGCGTTTAAAACCTTCCTCACACCGGCACCGGCACATCGGGAAGGGGAGTTCTTTGGCCTGTGGTGCCTGGACTATACCTTGCTCCGTGATGTCATGGCCGAAACAGCGAAGACCGGGTTACGCCACTGTTTCCATTGTGAAAATTATCCCATGATCGACACGATGATCAAACGGTTATCCGCAGCAGGAAGGACTGATGGGCTGGCCCATGCGGAGAGTCGGCCGTCAATCGTAGAGGATACGTCGGTCGCCATTATGCTAAGCCTCGCGGAAGAAGCAGGTGGACCGGTCGAGGTGGTTCATCTGTCCAGCCCCCGAGCAGCGCAGATGGTGAAAGAGGCCAAGGCACGTGGGGTGGATGTCACCGCGGAAACGTGTCCGCAATACCTTTTTATGACCGATGAGGTTCTGTCTATTCATAGAGGGTTCGCCAAATGCAATCCCGCCCTGCGGCCAGCCGACGAAGTAGCCGGTCTCTGGCCTTATCTGTTTGATGGTACGCTGGATCTTTTAGGCAGTGATCATTCCCCATTTTTACCGGAAGAAAAAGAGGGTGAGGATATCTTTGCTATTCCACCGGGACTCCCCGGTCTGGAATCTATCGTGCCGATGTTGCTGACGGCTATAAATAAAGATCAGTTAACCTTACAGGACTTAGTCCGCTTGATGGTCGTTCGTACCGCGGAGATATTTAATTTGCCGGGGAAGGGTGAGATTGTTATCGGGCATGATGCGGATCTTACTATGGTCGATATGGATGCCAGGTGGACGTTCGACAAAGAAGCCTGTTTCACCAAGGCACGCGAAGTGATGCGTTTTGCCCACAACATGCCTATGCAAGGCAAAGTCATGCGTACCATGGTCCGTGGAGAAACCATTTATAATGATGGCAAGATCGTCGGTACCCCCGGTCATGGCCGATGGCTCAAACCGGCGTAGTGAAACTGTGGAACTATGAAACTGGGAAACTGGGAAACTGGGAAACTGGGAAACTGGGAAACTGTGAAACTACGGAATGGTCAGCAAATGCGCACTCTATTGGGTCTGGTCTCGATTGGACAATCACCGCGCCCGGATTATATCGAAGCCTTTCAGCCTCATGCCCCGGATGCTGAGATCCGAGTTGCCGGCGCGCTGGATAACCTGTCGGCCGAGCAGATTGAGGTCTATGCTGGGATTAACGGCGATTATCCTCTGCTTGTTCGGCTGGCTGATGGGCGACCGGTCGAAATCGATCTGTCGGTCCTGGCCCCTCTGGTCGAAAAACAGGCCCAGGAATTAGCGCAGGCCGGGGCCCGTTTGGTCGTTGTGATGTGCGCTGGCGGTTTTCCAGATGTGGCGTGCACCGCACCGGTCCTGCTGCCGGGGCAGATTTTACCAGCGGTTGTAAAAGCCTTATGCAGAACGAAGACCATTGGCGTGGTGACACCCATCAAAGGCCAGGTGGATGCCGCCAAATCGAAATGGCAGGCAGACGGCTTCCAGCCCCGGGTCACCTGGGCAGCCCCCCATCTGCATCATGAAATCGAAACGGCTGCAAAGACGATGGCGGATCCATCTCTGGAAGTTATTATTCTGGATTGCATGGGGCATGACGAGACATATCGAACCGCATTCGCCCGGTTATGTGGTAGACCCGTGGTCCTGGCGCAATCGCTCGTGGCCCGGGTGGCAGGGGAATGGGTGGCGGGGAATGGCTAATTACGATTTTAAAATTTTGATTGAAAAGAAGGCTGTCATCAAATGTTGCTTGTATAGTTCAATAACCATCATTTAAAAATCTCTCTGTGTTTTCCCTCATGATTTTCATAGCCTGGGCATCATCCAGATCATTGAGAATGCGGGCGATGGACGCGCCCGGCATGAACAGGGGGGCGTGAGATCCGTAAAGCAGTTTGGACAGAAGGCCATCTTCTACCAGTATTTTGATCGCGTCCATCCCGTCTAATTGGGAGGTGTCGGCGTATAGATGGGGCAAAGTAACCAGAGACTCGTTTACCGATTTTAGGGTTGACGTACTCGCCCCGCCTATAATAATCGGTAAACCCGGATGACGTTCCGCGGCCTCGACTATAGACGATACAGACACATCAGGAACATGAGCGAGGGGATGCTGATGACGCGGATCGTCGATACGGACCTGAGTTATGATCCCCAGGTCCGTATGACCAACGGAAGCCAGCACATGATCTGTTTCTGCCAGGTCATATCCGCCGTATCCGGGCAACAACTTGATTAACCGAACTTTGGTACACGCGATGGCCCGGTCCAATTCTTTCTGCCAGGTTGGCAACATCGGATCGATAATCGGCACGGGTATAATATCATCAAACCGATCTGACGCCTCATAGACCACGTCATTATACAGATGCGGATTGGGACACCAAGCGGCATCCAGTGGGGCCATGAAAATTTGATTAACACCATATCGATGCAAGGCATGGCGTACCGTGTCTACATCGCCTTTTAAGACTAAGGTATTCCAATGGCCGGTCCACGCGTTGATATCAATCATTTTGTATCCTGTCTCTTGCATCCAAGTTCAAAATCCGTGCCGCATTATCCCATAAAATCGCCTGCTTCACATCCGCCGATATATCCGCACCCAATACCTTATTCATGGTCACTCCGAAATGCCTGATCGGTGCATCCGATCCGTACACCACCCGATCCATACCTAATCGGGCGACCGCTGTTTCCACCATACCGGTCTCCGGGTCACCCCCTGAAATATCAACGACTACATTCGGTACATCGACAAGCGCCTCAAGACCTCGTAACCCAGCGCCGTTTAAATGGGCCATAATGATCTGAGCATCGGGATGCCGACGTGCCAGGTCCGCCACGTCGGCCGGGGTGGACTCTCCAGGCAAATTACCGGTCGTTTTCAGCCAGGCGTGTTGCAAGACCGGTACATCTAATTGCACGGCCTGGTCCATAATGGGATTCAAACCCGGATCGGTCGCCCGTCTGGCAACCCAAAGCTTAATCCCAGCCATCTGCTCACCCCGAACACACCGATCAATTTCGGCGACCGCCTCATCAGGGTAGGCCGGCGTAACATAACAGAAGGGCAGGAAAATCTCCGGAGCGACATCTCGCATGGTCAATACATAATCGTTCGCCTGCCGGCACTGATCGGGGGTAGGCTCATAAGGCGTGGAGGGGTATAGGGAAAAAATGCACATCTTCGTCACGCCGGACCGTTGCGCAGATTCGGTTAGCCACCGTACATCCTCCTGTACCGAAGCTACCGCATAGGGTCCGAAACACTGCACGGGGTGCACATGGATATCCAGCACGGGGCCATTTGGTAACAATTGTTCGCGTAAAGAGGATAGGGTCATAAAATAAAAAACCTGGCTGAATCAACCGGACGCAGTCTGCCTGCAAAAGTATATTTAAGATGCCCCACAGCTATGCTCCGAGGCAACCGCTTGTGTGAAGAACCACAAACCATGCCCATCCTATTCTTTTCAATCTACATCACTCAACAACCAACTTTTCTGGAAGTCGTAAGGTAAATGTGGAACGCTGGCCTTCTATACTCTCCACCCCTATACCTGTCTATATCTCGAAATATGCCCAGTACATTCGCTTTAATCTTCCTCCCGGCCTCATGTATAGCCCGGATTTCTGAAATTTAGGGTCCATCGGGGTTTTGTTCTATCATGATCAGCAGATCACCACTGGTTTCCGCAATGGTATTCAGTAGTTTATCGAATTTCTGCTGCATATCGGTTAGAGATATATCTGAAGGGATCATATCGGATCAACGACTCGCGTCAATGCACTGGTTAATCTTTTGCAACAGGCTATCGAGATCAATCGGTTTGGCCTCATACTCGTTGCAGCCTACGGCCAGCGCTTTCTCTCGTTCACCTGCCATGGCATGGGCCGTCAATGCAATGATGGGGATCTTGCCGACAGTCTCATCTTCTATAAGAGGGCGAATCACCTCATAGCCATCCAGATCAGGTAGGCTGACGTCCATTAAAATCAGATCCGGTGGGGCCGTTTGTGTCTGGTGAATACAATCGGCTCCGTTAACAGCAATCATCACCTCAAATCCTCTTCTAGCCAGATCGCCGCGGGAGCATATCGGCATTCCACTCATTGTCGTGAACGAGAAGGATCTTAGCCATGGCTTGTACCCTTTTTGCTTCGGTATGGTGCCGTAGATTGCGCAAAGCTGTTTTAGTGCTGTTAATCCATATATTAATCAACAGGTTATATTTTGCAATATACCTCGAGGCGGTACATCTGTAAAATGCTGTAAGCCGTCGAGCAACAAGTAGGTAAGGGGGGGTTACGAAATTCGCCTAACCGCTTATGGGTACCTCTTCTACTGACAAACCTTCGATTTCCATTATACGCAGAGCATTGGTTGTTGGGCATGGGCCTTCATGGAGCAGATAGTCAAACACCATAATCCCATCTCGGATCTCTTCCTTGAAATGATAATTACGAATGCCGGAATTCGTCTGCGCCAGATTAACCAGGTCCAGATCATGGGTGGAAATACACCCCGTGCCTTTATGCGCAGCCAGATTACGAATATAGGCCTGGCTGCCGATCAGACGTTCCCGATTATTCGTCCCTCGAAAAATCTCATCAATCAGGAAAAACAACGGCGGACCTTCTGTTTCCAATACATTGAGCAGAGCCTTCAGACGTTTGACTTCTGCGTAAAAATAAGAGACGCCGTCTGTGACTGAGTCACTGACCTTGATGCAGGTGAACAGGCGAAAAGGTATGGTCGTAAACAATCGAGCGAGTACGGGTCCCCCGGTAAACGCCAGGCAGAAATTGACCCCCAGGGTACGTAAAAATGTGCTCTTGCCCGACATATTTGATCCAGTAATGATGCTGATGTTACCGGTCTCCTGAATGGTATAGTTATGGCAGACCCGCGCTTTATCGGGTAGAAACGGATGGCCAAGGGCGTGCGTTTCAAAAATCGGGGACGCGAGATCCGAAGCCTCCTTAACATCAGGAAATACCGTGTCCGGATTTAAATATCCAAAAGTGGCCAGGGCACTGAAAGCCTCTAATTCATACCAGGCATCCAACCATTCCGGCAGGTGGTCCTTGACCTCTCTACGAAAACCTTGGAGACGATGTGTAAAATACAAATCCCATGGTACAAGGGCATTGAGGATCAGCCAGAGGACCTGTCCTTTTTGCCAACTGGCGCCCCCGGCAATACGGTCGAGTTGTTTGAGCAGCAAGGATGGGCGGTGACCTGCACTGCGAAAAGGTCCGCAAAGGGATTCGACCTGCGGGGTACTGGATAGTGGATAGGATTCGAGGTAGGTCAATGTCGCACGAAAAGGCTTCAGGACTCGGGTTAGCAGGGTGGCATCCTCGTCCAGTGAATCCATAGCGCCACTCCGGGTGCTATACAAGCCGAGGTAGATCACCACATACGGAATAAAAGACCACCACCACCAGGCAGGTATTTGAATCAACTGATGCAAGGTATAGAGCGAAATAGTCGTGAGAGATAACAAGCTAAGCAGCAAGACAAAAGGTTTCAGCGACCGGCCATCGACCTGCTTGGCCAACCATTGGAGAATGGTCTCTCCGTCCCAACGTTGGTCCATCGTTTCATCAGTCATCTGTCCATGCAAGGTCAGGCGATCACGGAACTTGGTCAGGGGGATCAATGCCTTTACGACCGTTTGGCGGGTCCGAATCTGGTCCGGCTCAGTGAGCGGATTCAGCAGCCACTGACTTAGTCTGATGCTCCCCCCCTGCGATGTGGAGGTATCCATTAATCTAAACAGCGACATCGCGCCGGTAATACCAAGGTCCGCATCGAAAGGGTGACGGTCATCTGTCTGGATAAGCGTAGACGGGGGAAGATCCTCCCATCCAAGGGTCATACGCGCCAGATGCGTACGTTTAATCTGTCGCCATACCTGATGTTTCCTCAGGCTAGCCTCTACCCGTTCGTGCAACCGGGCCACAATGAGAAAGAGCACCACACCAAGCCCGAGCATACCCCAGGCGATGTCTTCAGCGCCTGCAAAATTAACGACCACCGCCCCCAGAAGAAAGCCGGCCACCAGACCAAGCCGACCTCTGGAAAATCGACGACTGACCTGATCGAGTATTGCAATATGTGTTTCAATTCTGCGCACCTGCCTCTGGATCGCTTTAACCCGTTTTGTCTTGTTGCCTGCCATCTGGTATTGCCTTTCAATGCCTCATCCCGGTGCTGAAGCACCGGGCAAAATACATTTAATTGGGGACGGGACGGTTGTCTGGGAGGCCGTCCTTGCCAATGTAGAGTTCCATAAAACTGGTATGATTGGGATAATGAGGGGTATTGCCGTATTTATTCTCCAGCAGCCCTTTGATCCAGGGTTTCCGTAATTGATATACCAGCGCGTGCCAGAGAAATACCCCACCGAAATCAGAGACCAGGATGCCATCCGCGTCCTCATACATCTTTATACGAACATCCGGATCCATCTCGCCGGCGGCTCGATCGATGAGGGTATTAAACCGCGGGTTATTCCAATCGTGGCGACTGTACCCTTTCGGCTGCGACCGCCATATAATACCCAGCATACTTTGAGGGTCCGGAAAATCATAATTGAATGCGATAATGCTGATCGGCATCACCCAGTTATTGAGATTGTTCCGATAGGTGGTTCGCTCGACGTTTCTCAGTTCGATACGGATATTCAGATTTTCTCTCAGCATCTCCTGTATCGCCTGGGCTGCCTGACTGATGGGCGTGCCTGGCGAGGCATTGTCCAACCACATCTCCATCGGTGGAAAGCCTCTACCATTAGGATAACCCGCCTCCGCAAGAAACTGGCGTGCTTTTTCCGGATCAAAGGCCTGAACGTCTTTATATTTCTCTCCCGTATTACCGGGGAAATTTCGGGGCAGCATCGTATACGCGGGCAGCATCATATCCTGGAGATTAACTTTAACGAAAGATGCTTTGTCAATAGCATGGCCGATGGCCTTACGAACGCGTATATCATCGAAGGGCGCCTGTCGGGTACGGAAAAACAGATAAAACGTGGTAAAACCATCAAAAGACCACAGCTGATCTTTGACTTCGGGGTCCTGGGTGATACGTGCCAATTCAACCGGCTGAACATTGGCCAGGTCCACCTCATTGTTATCATACGCAATGACATCCAGCGCCCCACCGGAACCGGCATTACTCACGGAGGCGTTAAAAATACGGTAGATTTTTCGGAGAAAAGTAGGATTGTTTCCGTTGTAAAACGGGTTCAGGGAAAAACTCATGTATTTCCCGGTCTTCCATTCGTCCAGCTGATACACCGCATTGCTGACACAATTTCCCGCTTCCGTCCACCGGGCCCCATACTTTTCCACCTGCCAGCGTGGTACCGGCGACGAGGTAGGAAATTGCATAATATGAGGAAGATAGGCACACGCTTTTTCAGTCTCGACGACAAGCGTCAGATCGTCGATGGCTTGGATCCCTACAGATTCAGGATCGGGATTCTCTCGCTGATTGTAAGCTTTGGCCCCTTTGATATCATAATAAAAGAAAGCATACACATTGCCACTATTGGGGTCCAGCATCCGTTTGAAGGAATATTCAAAATCATGGGCCGTTACCGGTCGATTGTCGCTCCATCGGGCACCGGGGTGGAGGTAGAAGGTCCAGCTCTTTCCATCCTCGGACGCTTCCCAACGGTCCGCGGCGCCGGGGACCAGTTCGTTCTCATGGTTGAGTAGGGTCAATCGTTCGAATACAAAGGGACTACCGCCGGACTCATAAATCGTCATGGACACGTCGAGGCTGTTCGGCTCATACTGCAAGTAACGGAATATCTGTTGTTCCGGCGGCGCGGCGTCTGCTGGTAGTGGCTTGACAATACCTGGAAGCTGGTCGGCGGGGGTGGACATCAAATCAGCGGAGGTAGACGTTGAAGGATCGCCCGCTCCAGAACCGCCCCCGCATCCCATGAGAATCAAGCAGAAGACCAGAAGGCCACCCGATCCGTAATACATGTCACGTCCCATAAAAGGGCATCTCCTTATTGGTCGATTGAATCATCCATTGATTCGTTCATTGTACGGGAAATACACCCTTCCGTCAACGGAAAATCCTTGTGCTTGGGGCCTGACGACCCCGATACTGAGGACCGGTTTCAGTCGAATCGGCTGTTGGTATGTCACGATGATCTGGGTCGGGGTCTTTCTGGAAAACATCTGGTTTGAGGCGTACGCGTCTGCGGGAGGGACGGCTCTCGCGGAGTTGACCAGCTTTCCGTATGACTGGACGCTCCGGGGCCAGTCGCTATTCTGGGCGTATCTGATGATAGGGGTCAATCTGGGGGCACTGATCTTCGGATGGGTCATCTACCAGATCATAGACAGACTGACCGCCACGGGCGTGATTATCACGCTTGTTGGCATTTCCTTCACGATTTTTCAACAGCCGGTGCTTGCGGTCACCGGCGAATTCTTCGGTGTCTTGCTGACCCCGGGATTTCATAGACCGGACAACTGGGACCCGGCAGACCTCTCCACGGTACTGACCGCTATTGTCTTCACTGGCGCGGGCGGCTTCGGCCAGCTGTTTCTTTCCTATTGGATGCGTGACAAAGGCGTTGGCATGGCCGCTTATATCGGACGCATTACCAGCCCGCTGCGCACCGCACCTGAGGCGATCACCGCTACGGGGTATGCTTTTGAAGACAACGAAGCCAACCGGATGAATTTCCGGCGTTTCATACGCTATCTGAGTTTTGAATCGGGATTGGGAGTAGGTCTTAACCTGGTCACGACCATCATCATGTGCTGGCTGGCCTGGGCTCTGCTCCGGCCGCAAGGACTCATCCCGGAGGGTTGGGAGATCCCGGTGGTGCAGTCCGCCTTTTTTGAAGTGAGTTGGGGGGCGATAGGCAAGGTGATCTTTCTGATCATTGCTACCGCTTTTTTACGTGACGCCTGGCTGCAATCCACAGACGGCTTTGCCCGTATGCAGGCAGATTACGTATATGCCAATATGAAATGGGCCCGGCGTTTTCACTTCGGGTCCCTCTACTATGGTTTTGTGGCCCTATTTACCGTGCTGACCACCGTCACGCTGCCTTTAGCCCAGCCCGGCGATTTGCTCATCATCCGCGGGGTCATCGCCTTTATGGCTATGGGCCTTTTCTGTCCCGGTCTGATCTATCTGAACTACGTCCTCGTTCCCCGCGCCTTCCCTGCCTGGGTCAAAACCCATCTAATCCCCCGTATCACTATGTGTGTTATTACCCTCACGTATATTACGATTGGGTTGTGGTATGTGTGGGTGAAATTAACAGCGTAGGCCCTTTCAGGCGATCACTTGGAGGCCGGCTCCTCTGCATCATAAGCCGTATGATTTTCAGTATATTTCACTTCCTCAGGTGTACAATCAGGGTAAATCCATTTTTGCCAATTCTCCTGCACCCATTGTACGGATATGCCACCGTCTTTGTGTTCTGTCTCTTCTGGTAAAACCAGTTCGATTTCTCCGGCATGATATCCGCTAGTGCAAATCAACCTGAACTCAGCATCCAAACCCCGGTCAATCATGAGCATAAAATCCACCAAACATTCAAACGGATATTTAGCGAGGAATCGAAACACCGCCCCACGCCATACTTTCGGTTCTTTTATTTCATGAAGGGGTACCCAGGGTTTCATACGCCACCACTATCTTTGATGTCAAAATGAAGAAACCCGCAAAAAACTACGGAATATGCGCAGCAGCAGGTTGATCAACGGACGACGCGCATGCTCTATTATCTTGGACGTTTTAATAGCAAATCATGCGCAATGGGTACGAATTTTGACGCTGCATCAATCAATGATTTCGCTGTAAGTTGCTTGACGCCATAAACCTCAACTGAAACACCGCAGTCTTTTCTTATTTTATCTACCAGTAGATCAAAATCACCATCACCCGAGGCCAGCACAACGACATCTGCTTGCTTTGCATACGCCATCACGTCGAGGGTGATCCCCACATCCCAATCGCCCTTTGCAGACCCATCCCTTCTTTGAATAAAGGGCTTTAGTTTTATTTCAAACCCGATGGCCCTGAGTATATTCTGAAATTGCTTCTGCTTTTCATCCCCTTTATCAATAGCATACGCAATGGCTTTCACAACTTCTCGGTTTGAGGTCGCTTTAGCCCAGAATACATTATAATCGAAATGACACTGGAAGGCCTGTCTGGTCGTGTAGTATATATTTTGAACATCTACACATACGATCACTTTTTCCATAGCTTGGATGGTCCGTCCGGGATGGATCTGAAAAAGGCCGTGTGACTGAAGACGCCCCGCAGCAAGCTGCGGGATAAGCGCATCGCTATGCTCATCCCAATTACCCTGCCGCAGAAACCCTCTGTGCCGTCTGCGCCTCCGCGACCTTTAGCCCGCCCTCAATAATTTCCAGCGCTTCGTCGATCTGCGCCGTCGTGACGGTAATCGGCGGCATGAAGCGGAGAACATGAGAGCCTGACATCTCCATAAAACGCCGTTGCAAAGGGTCATCAAACTTGGTCATGGGGACAATAGGTAACCAGAGGCCATTTTCATAACAATAGTTTGTAACCGCCGCCACGCCTTCAAAATTCGGTTCCCGGCTTTTCTTATCGGTCACCAGCTCCAGCCCCAGGCAGAGCCCGAGCCCACGTGCTTCACCCACGATCTCGTATTCGTCCTGGATCTTGCGAAGTTTTTCCATGAAATATTCACCGACTACCCTGGCGTTTTCAACCAGATTGTCCCGCTCTACGATCTCAAGATTTGCCAGACCGGTGGCACAGAGCAGCGGGTCGCCCGCATGCGAGGAAAAGGGCATATACCCTTTGGCCACCGCACCGTCGGCTATTTCCGCGCTTGTCATCACGGCACAAAGGGGTATGCCACCGCCCAACCCTTTGGAGCAGGTCACAATATCGGGAACAAAATCAAAATGTTCAAAGGCGAACCATTTGCCTGTACGACCGAAACAGGTAAGGGCCTCGTCGGCGACCATGAGGATATCCCGCGCTTTACAGATTTCTACCATCCGGTGTATCCATTCCTTCGACGGGACGATCTGGCCGGCGGCGCTCATCAGCGGCTCGAAGAAAAAAGCTGCCGGCCTGCCGGAAGTAGACGTGTCTATGACATATTCCGCCGCATCCGCACAGCCCAGATTACAGCAGGACTCTCCCTTGCAAAACTGACAACGATAGGTGTACGGCGGTGGTACGAAGGAGGCTCCGGTGGGCATGGGGCCATAGCCTTCCCGCAGCATCCCCCCGCGTCCCGTGATGGATGCGCTGCCGTAAGACTGCCCATGATACCCGCGCATCAGCGCAATAACTTCGAATCGACCGGTATATTTTCGGACCAGACGCAAGGCCATCTCATTCGATTCAGAACCTGTACAGGCGAAGAAAGATTTTTGCAGCGGGTCCGGAGCGATCTCCGCCATTTTCTTTGCCAGCAACACTTCCGATGGGGCGATAAAGGTGGTCCCGACCTGTATAATTTTCTCTGCCTGTTCACAAAGGGCTTTGACATACTCCGGGTGGGAATGCCCCAACGTCACACACAACTGTCCCGATTGAAAATCGATATACTTGTTGCCCTCTACATCCCACATATAAATGCCTTCCCCCCGTTCCGGGACCAGAGGCGCGGTTCGCATGGGATGACGCAACAGATATTCGTTTCCGAGTTCAAGCCAGCCTGCATTCGTGGTGGGTAAATTGTCCATTGTCGGACTCCTTAATGGTTAATATTCGTTGTATGTTCAGTCGGCGATGTTCCAAGACCCAGGGCTGAAGCACCGGGCTAGGGCTATTGTCCTTCGGCGATCTGGTCTTTTTGCCAATCGAAATCTACGTCACCGGCATAAAACCGTTCGGGATGGGCGATGGCCCAGATCTGTTTGCGGATGATCCAATTTTCCGGTTCCATCGCGACCGCCTCGCGCCAGGCATCCAGCGCTGCGCTTGTATCACCCCTCCGATACGAGGCCATGCCGGTCTGAAAATGGACCAAGGCAATTGGGTCATCAAAGCCGGTCCCTTGCTCAGAATCGCGCGCCAGATGTTCGACGTTGGGACTTTCTATGAAGCGGGTGACGAACGCGCGGTCCGTTTCATGACGAATATCAAAACCGGTGAATTTAATAAAGCGTATGATGCCTGCTTCATCAATGAACACCATATTGGGAATGGCACGAAAACCAAAGTGCGAACTCAAGAGGTTTTCGGTATCCACCACGGTTGTAAATTGGGCGGCGGCTTTTTCAACATATGGCCTTGCGGCTTTACCACCCTGAAAATCAATCGCAGCAGAAAGCACCTCTACCTGGTCTTTATGCGTTTCGTATACCTCCTGCCAGCCCGGCAGTTGGTCCCGGCAACCTCACCAGGAGGCCCACATGTAGAGGATATACTTTTTATCCCGGCAATCACGGAGATTGAAGGTCCCACCGCTCAGCGTCGGAAGGCTGAGGTCAGGCATTCGATCACCGACGGCAAGGACTGCGTGTTGATCCATTATTGCCTCAGTTGGTGCGTTGGTTATTGGGTAGGTTAGTGTGCTAGAATAGCATTCATCTTACAAAGCCATCATGATGGTGTCAATGGTAAACTCTACACATCGTGTAACCATATTACGGAACCCTCTAATCGTGCAAAACACAATCCCGGATTCAGGTCTGGATGATCTGGTATAACCCCGACTGCTGCCCATTCAACTCTGGTATCTAAACGGTGGCACCTACGGCTCCGTGCCGTCCGTCCTACTTGTTATTCGCTCACAGGCCCCATCCCCATGAGTTCATCTGTAAACTCGGCTCTGCCAATCCCATTCGCCGGGCTTGGAGGCGGGCTGAGCGGATCGTGTGGCTGTCCATCGTGGACCGTTGAACGTCCGTTGTAAAACACCAGGGTTTTACCCAACCATTGGACCGGTCGGGCCGCCACAGTTATCATACCACAATCAAACCGCCCCTGTTCCCCAAGCGCAAGGATGGGTTTTCGCCCGTTCTCCCTTGACCATGACCACCCGTCCCGACTGCTCACAAGCTGTATATCCATCGTTTGATCCTCGGTGTGATGGCAGTTTATGAGCCCGCCGTAAGTGCCATCACCTGTTTTGAAGGGGGCCAGCCCGTAGAACTGCAAATCACGGTCATCTTGCTCATCGGGCTCCAGTATTGCTACAGGTCCCACCCATCTATTTGAGAATTGGCGACTGGTCCATATTGAAATCCGCCGGTGGATGCCTTTCAGGTTGTCTCGCGCCGTGGGCAGGTTCGGATTATATTTCCAGGTCTGCTGATAGATGAAATACGAACCTGAACTTAATGGCGTGGGGACGCCCGGTATAGCGTCGATCATGGACATCGCATCGTTGGCATTTGTGATGATGGGACGCTGGAATAGTGGATTCCAACGTATGCCATCGACGCTTACCGCCAGGCAGATGCCGGCCGGACCAGATTCATCCGGTCGGTCCCAATACACCATTTTCCATCGCTGCGTCGGATCGCTCTCTTGCTCATCTCTGAGCACGGTCGTCGGCATGAACATACCCCATGCAGGCGGATGCCCCGATGATCGCATGACTATATTTGTGCCATCGCCGACATCCTGTTTTGACCAGGTATGACCGTCCGAAGACCGAGCCAGGCACAGTATATTCTTCACAGGATTTTCACGAAACCGGGCCATATAGTATAACCGAAGTTCGTTAGCTTCCTCGTCTGGCACCACAGCCACAGCGGACAGCGAACCACCCTCTTCCCAGGCTTTATCCGGTATGATGACCGGGTGGGTTGATCTGTTTAAAAACATGGCATATCCTTTATGAAGACTCCCCGTAGCAAGCTACGGGACCACCGTATGCGAGATCTACCGCATACCACCTTTAACTCGCTTGCGTGAAGTACCGCAAGCTATATTTGAAAGCCCTGCTCGCTTATCCCTCGCAGCAAGCTGAGGGGTATAAGCATCGCTGTGCTGATCATCCTTCTCGGGGGAGACTTCACGCAAGATCTCACGGAGAGAGCTGGTTACAGGGTCGATGTTTTCATGTTGGTTTTCTTCAGCATCCAGTATGGCAAAATAATGGGCCACCATCTGAGAGACCGATTTGCCGCGTCGGCGCCCATGTTGTTTGGCCCGCTCGATAAGAACTGCTTCTATGCGTCGCGTTAGTTTGGTCTGCATATCCCCTCCTTCCAAGGCTATGACGTACATCTTTTATAATTTTATACGTCATTTCAATTATTGCCAATATATTTCCATCTCGACCTGATCTTACGCAGGTCCGTCCCCCGTATAAAATGGCATAAGCTGCTTGTCTCTATTCTGAATCCGCATATAATAGAATGATTATCATACTGATATTATATTACGGCAGCCAAAAGATGCCGAATCCCTAAACCGTGGCCCCCTGGTGGGTGTCACCATCCTGGAGAATCTATGAAAACCTACCGCGTCGGTATCATCGGCCTGGGCCGTATGGGCAGCACGATCGACGACGAGGGGCACAGCCCTCTGCCTTATTCTATTGCCGCTTCCTGCCTGGCAAGCGACCGACTGGAGATCGCAGCCGGATGCGACCTGAACGCAGAACGACGTGAGGCGTTCAAAGGACGGTGGGGCGTAGAGGCGCTCTATGAAGATTATATGGACATGGTCGAGCAGGAGAAGCCCGACCTCGTCGCGATTTGTACCACCGCTTCCGGGCTTCAGAAACCGGCCAATAAAGCCCCTGACGCTAGGTTCCGGGGGGATTCCCATGTCGACCTGTCCGTCGCACTGGCAGAGGCCGGTGTGCCGATGCTCTATGTTGAAAAAGCGGTGGCCAGTTCCATGGCCGGGATGGATGCGGTGCGGGATGCCGTTAAGAAACATCAAACTGCTATGAATTCAGGTGTACTTCGCCGGTTTGACAACCGATATGATGTCGTCCGCGATGCCGTACTCCGAGGCGATATCGGCGAACCGAAAGCCGTCATCCACTATGCGCAATCGTCGCTGATGCACGGTCATATTCATTCGATAGACACCGTATCCTGGCTGATCGGTGATCCGGCGATCAAATCGGTGCGTGGCGAAATTATCCCACGGGATTATGTCATCGAAAATAATCATATTCCTTATGATCCGGTTGCTACCTACGAGCTTGCTTTTGAAAACGGCGTCCATGCCTGGTCTGTACCGGCGGCCGGCTGGGAATTCGAAATTATCGGCAGCGAAGGGATTGTTCGCTCCATCAACAACGGGGCGGGCGTAGCCTACCGTACCGATCAGGGCGGCAAGCAAGGCAAAAGAAATCTTTGGGAAGACGCGCCGATGGACTTTGTCACGCCGAAGAGTACCGTCGTCTCCTGCCTGGAAGATCTGGTCGACGCCTACGAATCTGGACAACCGAGCCGAGGTCACATCGACGTAACACACCACATCACCGAAGCCTGCATTGCCGTAGCCGAGAGCCACAAACAGGGCGGCACCTGGGTGGACCTGCCGCTAAACGAACGAGATCTGTACATCTGGCACGTGTAAAGACGCAATACATGGCGTCTCACAGATGCCTGTACATCTACATGTTGGTGTGTTGGGAAATCTCAGGAGGAGTCATGAACAAAGAAGTCCGAAGTCGCCGAATGCAAAATGCGTTATGGGGATTATTTATCGGAGATGCGCTGGCTATGCCGGCACACTGGTATTACAATCTGAAGAACATCGAGACCGCATTCCATGGGGGCGTCCGCACATACGAAGGCCCTCCCCATCCTCATCCGGAAAGTTTTATGGTCGGTATGGCGTATCGCCCGGATGTCGATACCGCCAAAAAAATGGGCCGCAAGTATGACATCCTCCATGAGCATAACCGTTTCTATCAAACCACCTACAGCACGCTGGCTATTGATAGAAATGAACGCGAAAGCGAGCACGGTAACCCGACGCCCGCCCTCGAGGACCGGTACCATTATCATCACGGGTTGCAAAGGGGCGAGAATACACTTGGGGCCCATCTGGTACGCGTGCTTATGCGTTCGATTATTCGACAAGGCCGTTATGAACCGGAGGCCTTTCTCGAAGATTTTATCGACCACCTGACGACGCCCGGCAAAAATAGAGATCCTTATGCAGAGATCTACATCCGGTGCTGGTTTGAAAATTATACCCGGGGTTGGCCGATACATGCGTGTGCGGAACAACAACGAAATCGCTGGTCCATCGGCTCTCACGGGGGCCTGATCCGTCCCATGGTGCTGGCCATGCTTGCCATGAGCGCCTATGCAGGCCTCGGCCTGGCCATCGAGCACCAGAATCTAACCCACCGCTCTGAACTGGTTGCCAGCGGTCTGGGCATCCTCGTGCCTTTAATGGATGAGTTAATGAAGGGTAACCCGGTAGATGAAACCATGGCCGCACATGCCCAGCATATACACCCGCCCAAAGTAACCGGCGAGGCCCTGTTTAAGATCTACCGGGACCACGGGGGGCCAGGTAAGACACCCAAAGATCAGGTCTGGCATCTGCACATGGATTTGACGGAATCGTCGCTTGATTTGACCGAATTACATGAGAAATTTGAAGAAGCGGATGTCATTCGGCAGCAGTTCGCCAGCGCCTGCTACCCTGAACATGGCCTGCCGTTGATCCTGTATCAAGCCACGCACCATCACGTAGACGCCGAAGCCTCTCTGCTCGCCAACACTAATGCGGGGGGCGACAATGTACATCGCGGGATGATCATGGGCCTTCTGGTCGGTGCGGCCACGGATGAACTGCCTGATTATCTCATGGGCGGCCTGGTTGCTCACGATGAACTGGCTGACGAGATCGAGGCGTTTGTCAGTATCGCACTGAGTGGTCGAGGCATTTGACTTAACCGCCAACCTCTTTCCCGGAAGGGAAGAGGTTGGGATTGGGATTTAGGTATGTTTAGTCGGAATGGCGGGTGATTAGGCTTTTAGTGGCGGTTTACTTTTTTGATGTTTTCAGCATTCTGCGGTGCCTGGTGGCGTCCCTGATGCTTCACTGGTAAGCACGTAAAGCGCACCATCCGGGGCTTGTCGGACTTCACGGATTCGATCCGCCCGGTCCACCAGGAATCGTTCTTCAGCGATGACCCGATCCGCCTGGATCACCAGTCTGGTCAGGTGCGCCCCTGACAACGCAGTGACAAATAGGCTCGTACGCCACGCCGGGAACATCTCACCTGCATAAAACATCAAACCCGATGGGGCGATACCCGGTCGCCAGAAATAGGCTGGCTGCCGCATACCGTCAAGAACCCCCGTACCGTCACCGATCTCTTTGCCGTTATATTCGGTACCGTAGGAGATGACCTTCCAACCGTAGTTTGCACCGGCACGGATGATATTCAATTCATCCCCGCCGCGATGACCGTGCCCTGATACCCAGACCTCGCCAGTCACCGGGTGGTTGTCAAGGCCCGAGACATCACGATGGCCTCTTGTATAAATTTCCTGGGGGACGTCGGGATCGGAGCGAAAGGGGTTATTATCAGGAATGGAACCATCTGCATTGATGCGCAAAATCTTTCCGTTTAAGCCACTGAGGGCCTGTGGGTCGGCGGAAAAATCTCCTTCGCCGGTGATCATCAAGGTGCCATCGGGCGCAAAATGAATTTCCTGGGTTCCCTTCCCATCCAGAATAACCTCAAGGTCTTCGAGGCGCATGTGATCTTGGCTCAGACGAGCTCGTGCCACGCGCGCAATACCGGGCGCTTCAGGATCATCGCCGGCCATGGCATAATAGGAGAAATAAATCCGTCGAGTAACCGTAAAATAAGGATCGACCACCACCTCGAACCATCCAAACGAAGGATAGTTCGGGTGCTGTGAAACAGCTGGCATGCCGCTCAATGGCTCTGATAGTTTGCCGTCGGCACTGAATATCCTGAGCCCGTTCCGGCGTTCTTCGGTCAGAAGGATGTCACCGGTTGGCAAAACCGCCATCCCCCTCGGAAAGGAAAGTCCGGACAAAAGCGTTTCGACCTGATAGGTCGATGGTTCGGCTGCCGGGGCGTGGGTTTGCCCGACAAAGGCGGGTAAGGTAGGCAGGCGATCCACCCGAAGGGAGGGTAAATCCTCCTCCTGCGCGTAGCCCAAACCAGGCATCAAAATAACCGAAAGGACCACCGAAAGTATTATCATATGTGTTCTGTCCTTCATTGCGCTCATCCCATGCTCCATGGTTAAATGGATCCCGCTTAAAACCCGCGGGAGGGCCATCTATTTAGCTTTTTGCCGATCACCATCTAAAATATGATGATCCTATTTTATTACAAGATATTCCAACCGCACTGGAAGACAGATCATTGTGAAGATTCTTTATGGCTGAGATCATCTACCAAACACTCGACGTGGGCATAAATGGCACTTCGTGCGGTGGGTACATCTGCGCTGAAATCTGGCATGTCCCATTCTTCGACGGCGACACCCGCTGGGGCCATCTCACCCAAATCACACCCCATGGAGATCACCCGATAGGCGGCACTTAGCTCTTCGTTGGTCACCAGCCTCGGTATGCGGTCGGAAACTTCGATGCCTTCATCTTTCAGCAGGTTGACCACGACGGGGGCCGTCACGGCATCTGGCTCTGTTCCGGCCGAAGCGCCCTGAAACCGGAGACCCTTCTCAGCAGATAATTTCTCAAAATAGGCCGAAGCCAGCACGCTCTTCGCGGCCCCATGGGGACAGAGAAACAGAACCGTTTCGGGTTCTGTCACTTCTACCAATGCCTGTTCCTGGGGAGGTTCAGAACAAGCGAATATCAGGCTGATCAGGCTGATCACACCTAGTATATTGTATATGGGTTTCAAGTGGAGCTCCTTTGTATGTTTAACCACTCATCCTTTCCAGAAATAAATATGCCCGGTTCTCCGTGACAATTCCGCGGCCCCCTTGATTAGGGAAAAGGGCTTAATGATCGGCTAACCGGATATACAGGGCTTAGAAAAGATTATACCCGCGCGACTCAAGTTCAGCGTCGGTCAGGTCCATCAGAAGCCACCCCTGTAAAATGGCATCGATGCCTGCGGGCTCTACATGCGGATAACGTCCGTCAGCCAGGTCTATTTCGTGAATAATTTCCGCCCTATGCTGTAAAGCAGGATCTTCCAGCATAAACGCACGGGCCATGGTTTCGAAGGTACATAAATGTCCGACATGACTAAAATCTGCCTCGTCCATATCAAAAGCGATTTCCCCAGGACGAGCTATGGGGGCATATCGTATGTTGGCTCTGGCATCAATAAACCGGCGAATAAGCCATATGCTAGCCAATCGATCTACATGCGGACCGAGGGTGCGTCACCCAGGTTTTATTCTGATAGTCGACCTTTGATACCGCCACAATGTATGGTTCCAGCACAACATAGGCGCCCAAGGCCCGGAAGAGGTCTGAGAGACTTAGTCGATACCTGTATGCCCTCGGGACACTTGAAATAATCAATCTGATTAATCTCTTTATATTGTAGCTGTAATTTGCCCAATGCGTCCTTCACTATATTTTTCTGTTCCTCATCCAGCTCTTTTTAAATCTGAAGAGAGAGGGTATTTATGTCCGGCTCGAGCTTTTGATATTCTGCGCGCCGTGCGGCCTGAAACAGGGCCATCAACTGCTGGTCTGTAATGCCATCAAACTGATGTACATGCATAACCAGCGCCTGCCCGGCCGTCTGAAGAATCTCCTGTGCCAGCCATTGAAAGGCTTCGACGCACGACGCTTGTGCTGGCAGGACATACACCCCGCCGGCCGGTGAAACCGCACCCAGGCGTCGCAGGCGCCGCCATAACGTCACCCGTGGGCTCGAGCTTGCATCGGAGGGTAGTTAGTAAATACAATCCAGTCCATATGAGTCCTTTTCCCTTAATGTAATAATCATCACAATTAAAGCATTGTATATATCTAAACGGCAAGATATCACACTTCTCACAATACAAATTTTATAAATAATACATATAACAATAGATTGTGCAGGCGCCTGCACAATTCATCTATCCGTATTATTTTCTCTTGCCTCCTGGCTGATATAGGTTGATCTCCTACTTTACCGACGTGTATTATAAAAGCATCCATCCGTAATCTGAAATTCATATTCTGTCACAAGGAACACGCCCATGCTCCCCACAGAGCTTACTAAAAAAATAACAGCCTTCAACACCATCAACCCACCCGGACAGGAACGGGCTTGCGCCCAATATCTGGGCAGGTTGCTTGAGGAGGTTGGTTTTACGACCGATTATTATGAATTTTCGGAAGCCCGAACGACGTTAATTGCCCGGTTGAAAGGTTCCGGGGGCAAACTGCCGATCTGTTTTACAGGGCACATCGATACCGTACCGTTAGGGGCATCGACGTGGGTAAAAGATCCTTTTAATGGAGAGACTGAGGGCGATAGACTGTATGGCCGCGGGGTGTCCGACATGAAGGCTGGTCTAGCAGCTATCGTCACCATGGCGCTCCGTATCGCTCGGCAATCCACACCCCGTACGGGACTCACCCTGGCACTTACCGCTGGTGAAGAGACTTGTTGTGAGGGGGCCTATTACGTGGCTCAACAAGGAGTATTGGGCGAAGCCGGTGCAATCGTGGTGGGCGAGCCAACCTCTAACTACCCGCTCATAGCTCACAAGGGCAGTGTGCGCTTCAGAGTCACCACACGTGGTAAAACGGCACACGCATCCATGCCCGAACTGGGCGACAATGCCATCCACAAAGCCGCTGAAGCCATTAAGATCCTGCAAGCCTTTGATTTTCACAAAACCCCGCACGATCTGCTTGGCGCTCCCACCTTGAATATCGGCAACATTACCGGCGGTCAAAATATTAACTCTGTACCGGACCTCACGAGTATGGGAATTGATATCCGATTTCTACCGGATCAAACCGCTGAGGATATTCAAGCCCGCTTACAAACGGCACTTGGTAACCAGGTCGAAATCGAATGGATGGAACAGGCCCGCAGTATAGAAACCTCACCGAATAATCCCTGGGTCCAAGATGTATATCGCCTGATGGCCCCCTACATGAACGAAGCCATCGAACCCCGGGCCATGACCGCCTTTACCGATGCCTCGGCACTGACCCCCGCCTACGGACATCCACCGACCATTATTCTGGGGCCCGGCGAAATGGCTCAGGCCCATCAGACGGATGAATATTGTTTTATGACCAGAATAGAGGAGGCCACTGAAGCCTATGTGGACATTGCAAACCAATGGTGTCAGTAACGGGTTATGTATTCCTTGTGCCCGCTATCGTTGAAATCAAAAGGAGTTTTCCTATGACCACCTACCGGGCTGCCCTGATCGGCTGTAGCCGTATGGGCGCCTTCATCGACAATGAACTACCACCGGATAACCACCGCCTGCCTTACGCTCATGCCGCCGCGTATGCTGCCTGTGACCGGACGGATCTTATCGCCCTGGCTGATATTCGGTCGGACGTGATGGCCCAAGCCGGACACCAGTACCATGTCTCGGAAGAAAAGCAGTATCTTAATTATAAAGAGATGATCGATGAAGAGCAGCCGGATATTGTGAGTATTGCCACCCAACCTGAACAACGGGCAGAAATTGCCATCTACGCGGCAGAACACGGGGTCCGGGCTATTTATGCCGAGAAAGCCCTTTCCGCTTCATTGGAAGAGGCCGATGCCATACGTGATGCGGTAGAACGTCATAAGGTTCTGTTTAATATGGGCACCAACCGCCGATGGCATGATGGCTATGATGCGATGATCGAGGTTATCCAGAGTGATCGACTCGGTGCGCTTAAAACCGTCATCAGTCATATGACAGGCACGCTGTTCAACACCTCCAGCCATATTTTCGATCTGCTCTTCCGACTGAACGAGGATCATCCGGTTGCGTGGGCCCAGGCGCACTTACCGGATGACGATGAAATTTTTGATGGAGATGTTTTGTGTGTTGATCCTGGGGCCCATGGGATGTTTCAATTTGACAACGGGGTCATGGCGTATTGTCTTAACTCCGGCAGAGGCCTTGAAGTAGAAGCCGTATGCGAACACGGTACAGTCACCGCACTCAACAATGATGAGGATTGGGAAGTCAGAGAGCCGATCGATACAGACGATCGTGGACGGAACAAGCTGGGACCGGGTCCCTTCCCGGATTTCGAAAGAAGAAGCTCCACGCTGAATCTGGTCAAAGACTTAGTCCATGCCCTCGATACAGGTGAACCCACGCGAGGTGGCATTCATCTTGCCCATACGAATATGGAACTCATCTACGGATTCGTCGAATCCCACATCCAGGGTGGTGCCCGTGTTGACCTCCCTCTCGCTCATCGAACCAGACGACTCCATCGCCACCGCACACCCCGCGATCCTAAATACCAGCGGTAAGGCAAAACAACAGACCGAACCACAGGGAACACAGGGTTTCCGCTCTACCCCTCCAATGCCGGATGCTGCAAATGAAAGTCTGTCGCACCCTGATACGCTTTGGCCACGGTGAGCATATCCGCTTCACCATAGAGTTTGCCGACAAAGCTGATACTCGTCGGAGAGCCGTTCTCTTTGAAACCGTTGGGTAAACAAACCGCCGGATGACCGGTTAAATTCGTTAGAAGCAGGTTATTCCCGCCGTAAGAAGGCGTGATATAGACATCAACCTGATCCATCACTTCGGCCATTTGCTCCATGACCAACGTGCGTATCCGGTTGGCCTGAATGTATTCTACCGCCGGAATCATGCGCGCTGTACGGAAGGCATTGGGCCAGGCACCCGCGTTCTGCCTTACCAGGAGGTCATCCCGGTTGCTACGCGTCAATTCGTCAAATGCAGCCGCGGCTTCGACCCCAAGCAGAAACCCTATTGAACGCACATCAATCTCATTAGGTAGTTCAATCGGCCTCAGGTCCAATCCCATATTCCGCAGGACGGCCAGCGACGCGTCGTCGTTCTGTTTCCAGATGGGATTGTTCGCCCGCCTCGCTTCGAATGCGCTTTTGTAATACCCGATGCGCAGATGGGACATATCTTGCTGTCCATCCCAGTTAAAAGGGAGATCCATCAAGGTCGCATCCTGGTCATCTGGACCGTGGATGGCATCGAAAACAAGGGCACAATCTTCAACACTCCGGCACATAGGCCCGATTTTATCCATACTCCAGCTCAACGCCATCGCCCCATATCGACTCACGCGACCGTAAGTAGGACGAAGGCCGGTTACCCCATTACGCGTCGAAGGCGAAACGATCGACCCCAGGGTTTCCGTACCAATACTGAACCCAACCAGACCAGCAGCGGTCGTAGCCCCCGGACCTGCGGACGAACCGCTGGACCCTTCGTCCACATTCCATGGATTTTTTGTTTTGCCGCCATACCATACATCACCCATAGCCAGAGCCCCCAGGGTCAGTTTGGCGATCAGTACCGCACCGACGTCATCCAGTTTCTGAACAACGGTCGCATCCAGGTCAATAGTTTG
>Ga0114999_10001658_pt1 | contig 30674 bp, 31 predicted proteins | sample ArcticOcean_MG_C_3_FD_89820 | JGI IMG/M metagenome (GOLD analysis project Ga0114999, IMG submission 89820) | Marine microbial communities from western Arctic Ocean - ArcticOcean_MG_CB8_126 | ecosystem: Environmental > Aquatic > Marine > Oceanic | place: Arctic Ocean: Canada Basin | collected...
CTCGACGACGAAGATCATGCGCACCATGCCTGTAACTCCGCGCTTGCGATGTTCACGGCATTGGAATCGCTAAATGATGAGATTCGAGCGGAGCGTTAGGCTGCGGGTCAGAAATTTTTCCCACTCAATATTGGTATCGGACTCAACTCGGGTGAATGCTGCGTTGGCAACATGGGATCCGATCAGCGATTTGATTACTCGGTCCTCGGCGACCCCGTGAATCTGGCGGCTCGTCTGGAGGGGCAATCGAAGAACTACGGCGTTGGGATCGTGATCGGCGAAGGCACTCGATTACTGGCTCCGGAATACGCGTCGATTGAACTCGATTTGATCGCCGTCAAGGGCAAGGTGGAAGCCGTACGAATTTTTGCTCTCCTCGGAGACCAAACGATCGCAGAAAGTGCCGTGTGCAAGGCTGTCATTGCCGCGCACAGCGCCATGCTGGAAGCGTATCGCAGTCAACACTGGGAACAGGCGAAGGATTTGGTCGCGAAGACCCGTGAACTGGGCGCACAGTACAAACTTGACGTGCTTTGCGACCTCTACGATGAACGAATCGACGCGTATATGGAGTCGCCCCCAACCGCAGACTGGAACGGCGTCTTCATAGCAACGAGCAAATAGCCGATTGCTCCGCACCAAACCGTGCGGCCGCAGTAAATTCTTCGTGGTCGTCGTGCCTGCGAATGGCCGGGACACGTGCATTGCGCTACCTTCAATGAAACCTGTTGACTAGGCGGGCAAAGTCCATGGCGCCTCATCCCACGTCTCAGCTTCCACGCCGATTTCTGCATGTGGCGACCGTGATTGCCGTCGGTATCGTCTGGCTGGCGGATACGACCAGGGTATATGCCAAAGAAACCGCGGCTGAATCAGCCAACGAAGTCCTGTCGGCGGTGGTGCGCCTATCGGCGGCAGTTCCACCCGACGCGCGAACTGCGCCAACGCTCGGAACGACGCGTCACGGCAACGGCGTCGTGATCGATAGTAACGGTCTGGTCCTGACGATCGGATATCTGATCCTTGAAGCCATGTCGGCCATTGTCGAAGGTCCAGACCGCAAACCAATCCTGGCCAATGTCGTAGCCTATGATCATGAAACGGGGTTTGGCCTCGTCCGGGCGGTCAAACCCCTGGCGGCCAAACCTTTGCGCCTAGGCACTTCCGCAGAGCTCGATGAAGGAGAGCCCGTTCTGGTGGTGTCCAGCGGCGGAGTCGCCGGTACCCGTCCGGTCAGAACCGTGTCACGGCGGGAGTTCACCGGTTACTGGGAATATCTCCTGGAATCGGCAGTCTTTACGTCACCCCCGCATCCAGATTGGAGCGGTGCCGCACTCGTTGGCCGGGACGGAAAACTTCTTGGAATCGGGTCTCTCCTGGTGCCGGACGCCACATCCGATGAGCCTTCGGAACCGGGAAATATGTTTGTCCCCATTGATCTGCTCAAACCAATTCTCGGAGATTTACTTGCGGACGGACGTGCCCAACGTCAGGCGAAACCCTGGCTTGGCATGATCTCGGTTGAGAACCTGGGCAGAATTGCGATCGCCCGCGTTGCCCCCGACGGACCAGCCTATAAGGCCGGCGTTCAACCGGGTGATATCGTCGTGCGCGTAGCCGGGAAAGACGTAGCGACCCTGTCAGAATTGTACCGCAGCGTCTGGAACATGGGCGCCGCCGGCGCGGACGTGCCTCTGACCGTTATGAGAGAGGGCTCTCTCCACGACATCACCGTGAAAAGCGGTGACCGATACGATTATCTGCGGCTCGATCAAACCTACTGATCGCAGTCAACTTGAAAATCATTTAACCGCAGCGAACAGATTATAGAGGCGGTGGCGATTTCCGGGCCGACGGCTCCGGATATTAATGAGTTGTTTACCCTATCGTTTTAGAACCGATCTATGGGGCAACGCGCGGCGTTTCCTCGCCTCTTCGCATGCGCTCCCCAATATGGCGGAATGCCGATCGGAGAAAAGGCGTTGCACAAGTTTTCCATCGCTGGATCATCGGACGACGCTGATAGTGCGATCCAGCGGCTGGCAAATCAATCTCTCGTCGACTCGGTCACGGGTCTGCCGAACCGAGCACTGTTTCTCGATCGACTGAATCAGACTCTGTCGTTTGCCCGACGCGAGGACTGGATCGCGGCCCTGCTCCTGGTTGACCTTCCATCCGTCGGTCGAATTGGGGCCGGACACGATCAGGCGGCGGCAGACCAATTGCTGCGGGAAACCGCAACACGACTTCGCGCGATCGCTCGTGAGTCGGATTCAATCTCCCGGATCGACAACAACCGGTTCGCAATATTACTGCCTACGGGAGCGTCTTTGCCTGGCGCAATAATGGTCGCCGACCGGATTGTGTCGGCATTATCGGAACCACATCGGCATGATGGCCATGACATCGTACCTGCGGTGCACGTCGGAATAGCCCTTTATCCCAAGCACGCTGACAGTGCGGATACTCTCTTCGACAATGCCGCGACTGCCGCGACTGCCGCGGAAGACGCCGCACAGACGAATCAGTCCTACCTTGCCTATTCGGGAAATGTGACAAACGGCAGCGGCGCAACGCAACGGCAGCAAATTTCTCTGACCGAAAATCTGCGCAGCGCAGACGCAAATGAATTCATTCTTCACTTCCAACCAATCGTCTCTTTCAAGTCGGAGCGCATCGTCGGATTCGAGGCGCTCGCGCGTTGGCTGCACCCGCGAGAGGGTCTTTTAATTCCAGATCTATTCATCCCGTTGGCTGAGTAAACCGGACGTATCGAGGCGATAACGGAATGGGTGGTCGCTCAAGCCTTGCATCAATGCCATGTGTGGTGTGAGACAGGTCTCGAAGTCCCTGTGTCGATCAATTTGTTCCCGCTCACGCTGCACAACCCCTCTTTTCCGGATGAAATTGCCACAGCCTTGGACCGCTGGGAGGTTCCACCCGAGATGCTCATGCTGGAGATCACGGAAAGTGCCATCATTTCAGACGTCGCCCGAGCCACCGAAACATTGAATCGGCTTCACGACATGGGTGTCAGGGTATGGATCGATGATTTTGGTTCAGGATACACCTCACTTTCGTATATTCGGCGCCTGCCGGTCTCAGGAATTAAGGTTGACAAGTCGTTCACCGCTCAAATGTCGGAGGTCAACGACGATGCGGCCATCGTCCGCTCGATCGTGGACCTCGGGCGCAATCTGGGTCTCCGCGTCGTCGCCGAGGGCATCGAGGATCGCGAGACATGGAATTTGCTAGCGGAGTTTGGCTGTGATGAAGCCCAAGGCTTCTACATCAGCCGCCCCTTGAAGGCTGAAGAGATTACGGACTGGGCGCGCAACAGGACCTGATCGAATTCGTCTGACCCTCGAGGACTTTCTGCAACGCAACACCTGACTATGAATAGTTGCAGTCGGGGAATTCTGCGGACCTGAGCGTGCCGACGCGAACAAGTGACGTTGCTTTGCTAAATTCTTCGAGCTTCACCAAATTCTTCGAGCAACACCAGATTCTGCAGACTCCACTTAAGTCATTGAGCTCCTATTGGAGTGCTTGGCGTCTAATTGAAGCACTTGACCTGACAATAAAAACAATATTGTCGTGTTGCTTGGTATTTGATAATACTGAATCTGTATTAAGAGGGCGCCAGGGAGCATAGGAGTGGGGCCTATGCTTGTGTGTCCGGAAGACACCCCCTGGCACCCAGGAGCCGGTCTAGCCCCTGGCACGTTTCACGCGTGTTCCGCCGGTGAAGTTTACGAACCCGAGAACATCCCGAAGGCGGAAAGCTACCGGACCGTCTAACTTCAATTCTCCACGAGGCCTCCGCTCCTCGAGTATCATCAGGCCCGAAAGCCCAAAACACCCAAAGTATCGGCACCCCGTCCGAAGTTCAGCTACAACACCCAAATACGCCTCCCGAAGGAAACAGATACTTCGGCGATGCAGCAGTCCTCCAGAGCACGATGCGTTGACCTTCTAACGGTCTGTGCACCCCCGAAGGGATCTTCGCCCGCAAGACGGTCCCCGCATCAACGGGAGAACTCGCCGTTCCAAACCGAATGAGGTGCAACCTCGCGGCCACCCACTCGCCCGGCCGAAGTCCTGTCCGGCCGACTGGATTCCGACCCAAGGGTCACAAACCGAACCGTCCGGACTATGGAACTTCCACGCTTACACGTGCGAGGAAAGTATTGCGAAATGAAAGTAGACACATCAAGTAAAAATCATCAGTAATAATAAAAAAGTTGTGCATAAATACACACCTATATCCCAATGAGCACACAAATTATCCACAGATTTATTCACACTGTGCTTAACTTGTTACTTAGACGACATTGGTCACAATATGTGCCAACTCCCGGTTACACCTCCCCATCGTGAACCAGCCGACGATCACCGGTCATTGTTTCTGATTCGATGATGCCGAACTCTGGACCGATCTCTTGCGCCGAGGTGCCCACGCGAGGTTGATTGCGCTCACCGCCGGGAGATGGGACAGTATGTCAACGTATGAACTACACTTGAATGCGGCACGGGACTTGCAGCACAAGTTATTGATTTAGAAAAAAAAGTGTTTGTCTCAATCAATTTGACGTTTACGTATTTCGGCACACTAAATGAGCGAATCTCAATCTAATTCATCTCCCCACATGCCGTCAGGAATACGGTCTGTATTCTGCATCTTGTTCTTTGCTGCAGCCCTTAGTTATTCCGGCGGTCCGGCGAAGGCGTCAACTTCGCCCCAGGGTGCGGCTCAGTTCATCCAGTGGTTAGGCGAACAGGCGATTTCTACACTGGGTTCAACCAACTCCCCCCTCGCACATCGTGAAGCATCGGTACGCCAATTGATGCGCCAGGGATTTGATCTAGCGTTTATCGGCCGGTTTGTGCTGGGCAGGCATTGGCGAAAAGTATCGACCGATCAACAAGCGCACTACCAGGAACTCTTTTCGAGCTACATACTTCAAACCTATTCTTCGCACCTCGGCGGCTATACCGGAGAAACCCTCTCCATAACGGGCGCAAAACCGGCCGGGTCTAAGGACGCTATCGTGCAAACCCGTATCGTGCGTCCGAGCGGCCCACCCATCGATGCCCACTGGCGAGTCCGCGCGAAAGGTAATCAATTTCTGATAATCGATATATCCGTCGAAGGCGTAAGTATGGCCGTCACGCAGCGTTCCGAGTTCGCATCGGTGATCAAGAACCATGGTTTTGAAGGCCTTCTAGCGGCACTGCGTGCGCGTACGGACAAAATGCCAGCAGCCAACTGAACCGCCGATACCGTTTGGAGCCAATCGTGAGCGATAAGTATCAAGCGCGACCTCTGACAAAGCAACGTAGCCGTATTACCGCCGTAGTCTTTGCACTTGGCTTGGGTGGACTGATGGGTCTAGGCGGATTGACTGGGTTTAGCGGGGCGGCACGTGCAGATTTCGAAGCGGGGTGGCTGGCGTACCAGCGAACAGATTTCGCCACCGCGTTCAAGGAATGGCAGCCACTCGCCGAGCAGGGTGATGCCCGAGCCCAATTCAACCTTGGAATTTTGTATGACCAGGGTAAGGGTATTGCCCGCGATTCTGACCAAGCTGTCCGCTGGTGGCAGCGCGCGGCAGAAAAAAATATGGCGGCGGCCCAGCACAACCTGGCCAGCCACTATCTTGCGGCAATAGGCGGCAATCTGGATTTTCAAGAGGCATTGAGATGGCTGGAACGGGCCGGCAACCTTGGTCTCGCACGTTCGCAGTACACGCTCGGCAAGATGTACGGCTACGGACTTGGTATTCCACGCAACATGAGAATGGCTGTCAGCTGGATGCGCAAAGCCGCGGACCAGGGTCACCAGGGAGCCCAGTACAATCTCGGAAAGATATACCGCGATGGAAATGATCTTCCGGCCAATATGGCCGCGGCCGTCTATTGGTTTAGAAGAGCCGCAAATCAGGGGCATGCCAGAGCCCAGAGCCGTCTCAGTGTCCGCTATGCGCGCGGTGAAGGCGTCCAGACCGACAACGTCCAGGCCTTGTTCTGGGCGACACTTGCCGCCGCGAAAGGCGAACCGTTGGCCGTCGATTACGTGACGGAAATGCGGCGGGACATGAGCAGCGCGGACGTGGCGTTGACGGAACGCCGCGCAGCCGCCTGGAAGGCCGAACCCGAAGGTTAAGACAGACGATGCACGACATGGGATTCAGGGCCGGACTTCGGCCCCTTTTGGTGAGTGCCGTGGTCCTAGCGGCGATCAGCAGCTGGTCGCCCGGGACAGTCGCACAGACCGTGTCGGAAATCGCCTCCTCGCTGCAGGCAATCTCAATCCGAAATCAGCAACTCACGGACCAGGAAGCAGCAACAGCTCAACGCCTGGGCAATCCTCACCTGGCCACAGACTACCAGCGCCGCGGATTGCGGCGTCTCGAAACTGACATCGGAACTCAAACGATCCACTGGATTTCCCGGCATCCGGACCGTGCACGCGATATCGCCGCCGCTGCCGTAGAGGCCGCTCCAACGGTCCAGGATTCACTCACGCAACGACTGTTCGCCACCTTTCCTGGATTGGCATCCGAGATCGCGGCAGGAACAGGCGTCCCGGCGCCAATGATCCCGGGCCAGCCAACATACTCCGTCAGCCCTCAGGCAGCCATGACAGCGTCGCCTCCGCTGTTCGCCAGCGCGCCCGCCCCGCGTCCCACGCTCGCATCTACCGCAGTGCCCCAACCCTCGCCGGCGCCGCCCACCGTGGACGACGACCTTTCCGCTCTCGGCGTTGAAGCGATCAGCGACCCGATTGAACCGGTCAATCGAGTAATTTTTGCCTTCAATGACGCCGTCGACATCATGATTTTTCGTCCGATTGCAGCGATCTACGGCTTTCTTGCTCCGGACGTCGTAAAGTCCGCTGTCCGCCGTGTGTTCGATAACCTCAACCAGCCCGTTGTATTCGCAAATGACCTGTTGCAGCTTGATATCGTTGACGCCGGAGTGACTGTCGGCCGATTCGCCATCAACTCGACAGCGGGCGTCCTGGGCATCTTCGATGTAGCGCAAGTTGTTGGCCTTGAGCCCCACCAGGCGGACTTCGGACAGACACTTCATTCATATGGTCTGGGCGCAGGACCCTATATTGTGTTGCCTTTGCTTGGTCCGAACTCCACACGCGACGCCGTCGGCGACGGCGTCGACGTTTTTCTGCAGCCGCTGACATACATTCTGGAATCAGAGGTGAATTTGGCTATTTCCGGCACGAAGGCGATCGTGCAGCGGGAGACCCTGCTCAAGCCGCTCGACGATTTGAGAGCGTCGTCCGTGGATTATTACGCGGCGCTCCGCGCAGCCTACTATCAAAACCGCTCGGCTGGCTTGCGCAAGGGTCGCAAAGGAGATTCAGGTGCCGTCGACGAATTGTTTGATCAAGCGGAATAGCGTCACCGGATAGTCCCAAGATATATTGGTGCCTCCGCAAAGAGGTGGAAGTCACCCTCATTCCCGTGAGAGCTGGCGGACGAGAGATTGAGACCCATGAACGAATTTGGCCCTCTGGTCACCCTCAACGATCCGGCGTTTATTCACCCGACCACCTTGATCTATGGAAAGGTGACGATTGGACAAGGCTCCTCGATGTGGGCGAACACGGTCGTCCGCGCAGAGAACGACGAAGTTGTGATCGGCGCCAATACGAACATCCAGGACTTCACGATGATCCACGTCGGATCGGCGACGAGTTCAATCATCGGTGACAACTGTTCGGTAACCCATCATTGCACGGTGCATGGTTGTGTCATCGGCGACAATTGCCTGATTGGAATCAACGCAACCATCATGGACGGCGCGGTTATCGGGGCGAACACCATCGTCGCAGGAGGCGCATTTGTGACGGAAGGGACAGTGATCCCCGAGAACTCCATTGTCGCTGGAGTCCCCGCCAAGGTCATCAAGACCCGGAACAGCCGGGATGCCAATTGCTTTAACGCGATTCTTTACAATCTCAACGCGGAAGCTTACGCACGGGGCGAACATCGCGCCTGGGACGATGATGCGACGATCACTGAGGCGAAACGGCGGATTGAAATATTTCAGAAACAGCAGGGTCCCGCCGAGCTGGGATAGTCGGCAATTAACTTAAGGAGCGAAGGTGAAACGTGAGTGAAATTCGAATTGAGCACCCCTACTTGATGTTTCTCGGCGACGCGCGTGATCAGCTCGCCGCGAAGACTGCCGATGGAATCGCGTTCTGGCGACGTGACTGGTGCGTTGGTCAACTTCGATTGCCCGATTGCAAGGCCGATATCGGTCTTCCGGACATGACGATTTCCGAAGCGGCGGCACAGGGTGCACGATCGCTGATCATCGGGGTCGTCAACGCTGGCGGCGTCTTGCCGGAGTCCTGGACGGATACCATTGTCGAAGCACTTGAAGCCGGTCTCGATGTGGCGAGTGGCCTACACATGCGTGTTGCGGAGGTCCCGATCGTTCGCGAAACGGCCGCCCGCACGGGCCGCCAGCTGTTCGACGTACGTCACCCGACCCAGGACTTCGCAACCGGCAAGGGCACCCGGCGTACGGGTAAACGGTTGCTCACCGTGGGCACGGATTGTTCCATCGGCAAGATGTATACGTGCCTCGCCATGGAACGGGATATGCAGGCGCGCGGCATGAAAGCCGACTTCCGGGCAACCGGGCAGACCGGGATTTTCATCGCTGGAACTGGAGTCTCCGTTGACGCCGTGGTGGCCGATTTCATATCGGGATCCGTCGAATGGCTGAGCCCCGAAAGCGATCCCGACCACTGGGACCTCATCGAAGGTCAGGGATCTCTGTTTCATGCCTCCTATGCCGGAGTCACGCTGGGATTGATTCACGGCTCCCAGCCCGATGCGCTGGTGATGTGCCATGAACCCACCCGCACCAATATGCGCGGCCTTCCGGATGCACCACTGCCACCCGTCGATGCATGCATCCGCGCCAATGTCGAAGCCGCTCACTTGACCAATCCCGAGTGCCGGATGATCGGCGTCGCCGTCAACAGTTCGGCGCTCGAACCCGACGCAGCACGGAAGTACTTGGACTCTCTCGAGAAGGAAACCGGTCTTCCGTGTGTCGATCCGGTCCGCGACGGTGTCGGGCGCCTGGTTGATGCCCTGCCATGAGCGGACGGCGCCTCATCGTGCGTGAAGAAGAATGGCCCATCGAGGGAGCATTCACGATCGCGCGGAACAGCAAGACGTCTGCCGAGGTCATCGTTGTCGAAATCCATCAGGACGGGCAGCGCGGACGCGGCGAATGTGTGCCTTACCGGCGCTATGGTGAGACGCGGGAAGGCACGGCAGCGCAAATCGAGAAGGTCCGCGATACCATGGAAGCCGGCACCTTGGGGCGCCCTGGGTTGCAGCGACTGCTCGAGCCAGGCGCAGCCCGAAACGCTCTGGACTGCGCGCTGTGGGACCTGGAAGCAAAACTATCGGGGATACCGGTGTGGCGGCTGGCCGGATTGAGCGAACCGAAGCCTGTAACGACGGCGTTCACCATCAGCCTGGACGACCCAGAAGTCATGGCTGACGTCGCCAAGAACAACCACCACCGCCCCCTTCTGAAATTAAAACTTGGCGGCACCGATGACATCCAACGCGTTCGGGCTGTGCGTGACGCTGTGCCCGACGCGACGTTGATCGTCGATGCCAACGAAGCCTGGACCCCGCTGACCTTTTCCAAGTACGGCGGGGAGCTTGCCGAACTCGGGGTCAAACTCGTCGAACAACCCGTGCCGGCGGGAACCGACAGTGTGCTCGATGGGCTCGGGCGGGCCGTTCCTCTATGCGCAGACGAATCGATCCACGATACATCGACATTGGCCGATGTGGCCCGGCGATATGACTACATCAACGTCAAGCTGGATAAGACCGGTGGCCTCACCGAAGCCCTCAGGTTGGTGGACGCCGCTCAGGAGGCCGGAATCGGCATCATGCTGGGCTGCATGGTCGGCACATCACTTGGAATGGCGCCGCCTTCGATCCTCGCCAACGCCGCCCAGTTCGTGGATTTGGACGGCCCGCTGCTTCTAGCAGCGGACCGCGATCCGGGGATCAGGTACGTCGACAGCACGATGTATCCCCCACCCCCCGAGCTCTGGGGTTAGCCCAACAAATTCACCTCCAACACGGTCGCGCCACGGCGTTGGTTCCATTCAGCGTGTAATTTCCCGATTTGACCGAATTTTCCGCCGCCAGGGTGTTCCCCTTCTAGATGTTATTCGCCATAGTGGCGCCCGACCGTAGCATGCCGGCTGGTGGGGCCCGGCGACACACGACCACACGATGACGGAGCGATCACACATGTCCCTACCGGATGCCTCGGACGCTTCCTTGGCGGTCTCGCATCATGATATGGCCAACGCGATCCGGGCCATCTCCATGGACGCAGTCGAGGCCGCAAACAGTGGACATCCCGGCATGCCGATGGGCATGGCCGACGTGGCCACCGTGCTGTTCACAAAATTCCTCCGGTACGACGCTTCTGAGCCCGAGTGGCCCGATCGCGACCGCTTTGTACTGTCGGCCGGCCACGGCTCAATGCTGCTGTACTCGCTGATGTATCTAACTGGAAATCCGGACATCGACATTGAGGAGATCAAGAACTTCCGGCAACTGGGAAGCCGAACCGCCGGTCATCCGGAATACGGCCACGCGCGGGGCATAGAGACGACCACCGGCCCCTTGGGCCAAGGGCTCGGCAACGCAACCGGCATGGCGATTGCCGAGCGGCATCTGGCTGCACGGTTCGGCGCTGGAGTTGTCGATCATCGGACCTTTGTCCTCGCCGGCGATGGCGATCTGATGGAAGGCATCAGCCACGAGGCGGCGTCGTTCGCGGGTCATCTTCAGTTGGGTAAGCTCATCGTCTTGTTCGACGACAATGGGATTTCCATTGACGGCCCCACTTCACTGTCGGTCAGCGACGATCAAGTTGCCCGCTTCAAGTCGTACGGCTGGCATGCAGAAGCCATCGATGGTCACGATCCTGATGCGATCGCCGATGCCATCGAACGGGCTGAGACGAGCGACCGTCCTTCGTTAATCGCCTGCCGCACAACAATAGGGTACGGCGCACCGAACAAGCAGGGCACGGCTGCAACGCACGGCGCTGCTTTGGGTGCTGACGAAATTGCCGCGGCACGGGAGATGCTCGGCTGGACGTCACCACCATTCGAAATTCCTGATGACATCCTGGCGTCATGGCGCGACGCGGGTCAACGCGGCAGCGAACAACGCTTGGCATGGACGGCACGTCTCGAGTCTCAAGGACAATCGGAAGCCGACGAATTCCGGCGCGTGACAAGTGGACAACTCCCCGACAATTGGGACGAGACCCTGATCGCCTTCAAACGATCCTTGGCCGAAGACACACCATCGTGGGCGTCCCGGAAATCGAGCCAGGAAGTTCTGGAAGTCATAAATCAGGCGCTTCCCGAGACCATCGGCGGCTCTGCCGATCTCACCGGCTCGAACAACACCAAAACCAAGACCCTGGAACTCCTGTCAGCCGACAGCTATGGCGGCCGCTACATCCATTACGGCGTCCGCGAGCATGCCATGGGGGCGGTCATGAACGGTCTGGCGCTGCACGGTGGCATCATTCCCTACGGCGGCACCTTTCTCGTATTTACAGACTACTTGCGACCGGCGTTGCGGCTGAGCGCGCTGATGGGTAAACGGACTATCCACGTCATGACCCATGATTCGATCGGCCTGGGTGAAGATGGCCCGACGCATCAACCGGTCGAGCATTTGGCGAGCCTGCGGGCGATCCCTAACGTCGCGGTGTTCCGGCCTTCCGACGCCGTAGAGACGGCCGAATGCTGGGCATTGGCCATTGAACGTTCGGACGGGCCTTCAGTCATCGCGCTCTCCCGGCAGGGCCTGCCTGCCGTTCGAACGAGTCACATCGAAGACAATTTGTGCGCCGGCGGCGCCTACGAGCTATCGCCTGCGGACGGCGAGGCCAAAGTGACGGTCATCGCGACCGGATCGGAGACAATCGTCGCACTGGATGCACAGTCCTCACTTCAGGCCGAGGGCATCCCCACTCGCGTCGTGTCGATGCCCTGCCAAGAGCTGTTCGATGTCCGTCCCCAAGCGGAACGGCAGGCTGTACTGCGCCCTGACACTGTCCGAGTCGCGATCGAAGCGGCGGCGACCATGGGCTGGGAGCGCTACGTGGGCGATGGAGGGGCCGTAATCGGCATGGAATCGTTTGGCGCATCGGCGCCCGCCAAGGATCTGTTTCCCCACTTCGGCATCACCGCAGAGGCGGTCATAGCAGCCGCCAAGGCACGACTCAGCTGATATTCATTCAATAACTTCAATCCACGGAGGACATTCATGGTAGTGCGTGTCGCAATCAACGGGTTCGGTCGGATCGGCCGGAATATTCTGAGAGCCATTCACGAGAGCAAGCGCAAAGACATCAAGGTCGTTGCCATCAACGATCTCGGTGCCGTCGAAATGAACGCACATCTATTGCGCCGCGATTCCGTCCACGGGCCGTTTCCGGGAACGATCAAAACTTTCAAGGATGCGATCGATATCGGTGGCGGCAAGATCAAAGTCTGCGCCGAACGTGATCCAGGGGCCTTGCCGTGGGGCGATCTGAAGGTCGATGTGGCCCTGGAATGCACGGGCTTGTTCGCCAACAAGGAGGCCGCCTCAAAGCACTTGGACGCAGGCGCCAAACGCGTCCTCATCTCGGCACCCGCCGGGGGCGCCGACATTACGGTTGTCTATGGGGTCAACCATCGCAAACTGCGCAAGAGCCATAAAGTGATCTCGAACGCGTCGTGTACCACCAACTGTCTCGCGCCGGTCGCCCAAGTACTGAACGAGACGGTGGGAATTAGCCAAGGCTACATGACCACGGTACATGCCTACACCAGCGACCAGCGGATTCTTGACACGTTGCACAGCGACATGCGCCGTGCCCGATCGGCAGCACAATCGATAATTCCGACCTCGACAGGTGCGGCCAAGGCCATCGGCCTCGTCTTGCCCGAGCTAGACGGTAAATTGGATGGCGTTGCCGTGCGGGTCCCGACGCCGAACGTGTCGATGATCGACTTCAAGGTCGTTGCTAGCCGCAAGACGTCTGTCGATGAAGTCAATGCAGCAGTGAAAAAAGCCGTGCGTGGACGTCTGAAGGGCGTTCTCGATATGACCGATGAGCCCCTGGTTTCAATGGATTTCAATCATAATCCGGCCAGTTCGACCTTCGACCTGACCCAAACGCAGGTGGTCGGCGGGAAGCTCGTGCGGGTGCTGTCCTGGTACGACAATGAGTGGGGCTTCGCGAACCGCATGTGCGATACGGCAGCCGCGGTCGGCAAACTGGGCTGACCGCCGTGACTGGCATCCCAACGCTCGACGACCTCACGGTCGCCGGAAAGCGGGTGCTCGTGCGCGCCGACCTGAATGTCCCCATGCGGGACGGCACGGTCGGTGATACGACACGCATCGACCGTCTCCTCCCGACGCTTCGGGATCTGCGAAGCGCCGGTGCCCGGATCATCGTCATGTCCCATTTCGGCCGCCCCAATGGCAAGGTCGATCCGGCGCTTTCGCTTCGGCCGATTGCAGAGGTGCTGTCTCGCGCCCTCGACGGCTTACCCGTTCAATTTTCCGAGGATTGTATTGGCGCAGCGGCGGCGGAGATGGTCGGGAGACTTCGGGATGGAGAGATTCTGATGCTTGAGAATCTCCGTTTTCATTCAGGAGAAGAACAGAACGATCCGCAATTTGCTTCGGCTCTTGCTTCGCTTGGTGACGTCTACGTCGATGACGCCTTTTCCTGCGCCCACCGGGTCCACGCCTCGGTTGCGGCCCTGACCTCGCTGCTACCATCGGGGGCGGGGCGGGGCATGCAGGCGGAATTGGAGGCCCTTGAGCAAGCACTCGAGTCCCCGGCCCGTCCCCTTGCGGCGATCGTCGGCGGCGCCAAGGTTTCGACCAAACTGGATCTTCTTGAGAACCTGATCTCCAAGGTCGATGTTCTGGTGATTGGTGGCGCCATGGCCAATACCTTCCTTTACGCTCAAGGCATTGGCGTCGGGAAAAGTCTATGTGAACCGGACCTATCTCAAACCGCACGGGACGTGTTGGCGGCATCCGAACGCGCGGGTTGCGAGATCGTATTGCCTGACGACGTCGTGGTGGCCGATGCATTGATCGAAGGCGCCAAATCCATCGTTGTCGACGCGGGCGCCGTACCCGGAGACCAGATGATCCTCGATATCGGGCCGGAATCTGCGGCTTCCCTGGGCGATCGCCTGGCCGATTGCCGAACGCTCGTTTGGAACGGCCCGCTGGGCGCCTTTGAAGTGCCGCCATTCGATACCGCAACCAACGCCGTTGCCACGGAAGCAGCACGTCTCACTCAGACAGGAAGCCTGCGCAGCGTTGCAGGCGGTGGCGACACCGTTGCCGCGCTTACTCATGCCGGCGTCGCCGACGAATTCACCTATCTGTCGACGGCGGGTGGGGCCTTTCTCGAATGGCTGGAAGGCAAGCCGTTGCCGGGTGTCGCGGCCCTCATGACATAGAGCAAAAATTTATTGATTTGGAAACGGCAGGTTTCCCAGCATGACAATATTATATTGTCTTAATATCAATATGTTAGAGAAGATCCCCGAGCTCAAGTAAGATCACAAAGTGATTCCATTTAAACTTGGTCTACTCTAACGGCTTGAACCTTTTGTCTTTTCAAGTCGACTGATTTCTGCTGACATTAACCGCCGATTAAGCCGCACCTGTTAGAATGCGGTTTGTGCGAATGCGGGGAAAGTGAAGGCAGGGGAGGCGAATCCGTGCCGGTTTGCGGGATCGTCGAGCGTCTGCAGCAATAAAAGCGTACGCATTCGAATATGTCATGTAGACACAACATCAAGTCAGCGAGAGAAACGTTGCGCGAGTTGGTGCGCGACGTACGGGGTGTCGTCGCTATCGAATTCGCCCTGGTGATGCTGCCTTTCGCATTGCTCGTCTTCGGCATCATCGAGGTCGCGGTTCTCTATTTGGGAGCGATATCCCTTGAAGACGCTGTCGCGAGCGCGGGGCGGCAAATTCGAACTGGGACCGTTCAATCTGCTGGGGACACCAATGCACAGCTGACAGCTTTTCAACAAATATTCTGTGCCGAAGTCGCCGCAGTCGTGTCGTGCAACAACAATTTGACCATCGACGTTCGTTCGTTCGGCAGTTTTGCCGCCGTGACGTTCACGCCTCTGATTGACGAGGACACGGGCGAACTCATACCGACCACATTTACCCCCGGCGGCAGTGGTACCATCAATCTTGTCCGTGTCGCCTATTCTTATGACATCATGACGCCACTGTTGAGCCGGTATCTCGGTGATGGCTCCACGGGCATAAAAACGCTAGAAGCCAGCACTGTGATACGAAACGAGCCGTTCTGATGATGAGGACAATTCGAAATCTGAGTCGAACCCTGTGGCGTGATGTGCGGGGCGTCTCAGCGATCGAGTTCGCCCTCATACTTCCGATCGGCCTTGTAATGCTGTATGGCGCGTCGGAGTCGGGCTATCTGCTGTTGCTCGATCGCAAAGTGACAGCCGCAACTCAAAGTGCGGGAGATTTGGTCGCCCAAGAAGAAGCCGTGACGGATGCCGACTTGACCGACATATTTAATGCCGTAAACACCATTCTACGCCCCTACCCAACTGCCGATCTCGTGTTCAGCGTTGCCAGCGTCTCGATTAATGACGACGGCGACCAGATTCTCGACTGGATTTTCCCAGTTTCCGCGACGTCGCCAATTGCTTCGGGAAATATTCCAAATGGTCTTCTTTCAACGACCTCCCAGAGCGTGATCGTGGCGGATATGAGCTACCCCTACACCCCAAATCTCTCTATCGACCTGTTTTCGGGGTTCACGATCGCCGATCGTGCGTACCTTCGCCCCAGGAACGGCGGCAAAGTGACAAAGAACTAGAGGTGAAATATTGATCGATAGTTGCTACGACCTTCGTGAAATAGGCCGTCGCCTGGTCTCAGATCGTAATGGCGCCGTGGCCATTATATTCGCTCTCGCGCTCATACCCTTGACGGTCGTCAGCGGTCTCGCGGTGGACCTTGGCCGCGCCTATGTCGTCAAGAACAGGCTCGCGTACGCTTTGGATGCAGCGGGGTTAGCCGTTGGATCAAGCTCCAGCAGCGACGCCCTGGAACTGCAGACGCTGGCACAATCCTTTTTTGATGCCAACTATCCCGCGGATGAGCTCGGCGTCCCGGTAATACCAACACTGACAATCGATGAGGAGTCAAATCTGATTACCTTGTCCGCTACGGCAGATGTGAACACACTGCTGATGCAAACCGTTGGAATCGAAACGATTACAGTCGCCGCGACGACACAAATCACGATTGAGACGACGGGACTCGAAGTGGTATTGGCGCTGGACAACACTGGATCCATGTCGGGTAGCAAGCTGGCCGCATTGAAAACCGCATCCAATTCCATGCTCGATATTTTGTTCGGCGATGAGACTGAACCCGAGACTTTGTTCGTCGGAATCGTGCCATTCGCCGCGATGGTCAATATCGGTACTGTCAACGAATCTCTGCTTACGTCCGTGAATCAAGCGCTCTACAATCCCGTGATTTGGAGCGCTTGTGTCGATGCCCGATCGAACCCCAGAGACCAGACCGACGACCCACCATCAGTGGAACGTTGGGTGCCCTGGCTCGCACCGTTCAACTTCTTCTTTAACCGCTTTCCCCCCGTTTCGGGTTCCCGTGGCGAGTTCAGAGGCCCAAATTTCGAATGTCCGGTGTCACTGCTACCATTGACCAACGTTAAGTCGACCATTCAAGCAAAGATCACGGGGATGGTCGCGAACGGCTTCACTCATGTCAATTTAGGCGCGGTTTGGGCATGGCGGGTGATCTCGCCCGGCGAACCATTTGCCCAAGGTTCCGCCTACGATGATGACGAATTCAGTAAAGCTGTCATCATCATGACGGATGGCTCAAACACGGCGGGTGACTCGCTTGGTTCGGCGTATGACGGCCTGGTTCCTTCCAGTCAGCTGAACTCACGGTTGCTAACAGTGTGTGAGTCAATGCGAGATCTTGGTATTTTGGTCTACACCATTGCCTTCGGGAACTTAAGCTCATCTACACGAAACCTGATGTCGGAGTGTGCCGGGGATGATTCCTCCCGATTTTTCAATTCGCCGAGCTCTTCCGACCTCCAATCGGCCTTCGAATCGATTGGTTCCGAGTTGAGTAATCTCAGAATAAGCAAATAGGTCGAATGAAGTTGGAGGGGCCGATATGCCTCCTGGATGTCCAATTGTGAAACGGAACTGCACCTCAGCAGCTGGCAAGGGTCCGCTGTTAGAGCGTCAGTGCACGGTGACGTGTTGATGCCAGCTGTCCGGAATTGTATACGTACCTGGGCGCGACACCTGTGCGCTGGCTTCATGTTGATTGCGAGTGCCTGCGCGACGTCCGACATCAATCAATCGAATCGAGAATCTGCTGCCATCGGTCGCTCCCTGCGCGCGGTTGCGTTGTCCGCTGAGCAGCGCGGCGACTATGCCACGGCCTTGGTATATTACAGGCGGCTGCACCGAAATGATCCGGATGATGTCGATAGCACGCTAGGTTATGTTCGAAGCCTGCGTGCCTCTGGCTCGCCAAATCGGGCGGTTGAAATTCTCGAAAATGAGCTTTCTGAGGGCCCCGAGAACGGCGCTGTACTGGCTGAGTTGGGACGCAGTCAATTGGCCATTGGAAACGTTGACGGGGCTATTCAAACACTCAATGACGCCATCACTGCTGGGAGTGGTCAGTGGCAAACATTCCTGGCACTGGGCGTATCATACGACCGTCACGGCAACCATACCGCTGCCCAACAATCGTACGAGGCAGCATTGCTGCTATCCAAGAGCAACCTGTCGGTATTGAACAATCTCGCCTTATCCCACGCTCTCCAGGGATCGATCTCCAAGGGTATCGAAATTCTAGAACGCGCCGCCAGCATGCCCGGTGCGACAATCCGAATTCGTCAAAACTTGGCATTACTGCATGGCGTAAACGGGGATGCCGAGTCTGCAGAGAGAGTGGCCTCTGTCGATCTGGACAAGAAATCTCTACAAGAGAATTTGGTCTATTACATTGCCCTACGCACGGGCGATCCGAACTTGGATGGTTCACTCAAGCCGTCGCACGGTACGGAACAGGCCGCCGCTATTCCTGCCGGTACTCTGCGGGTTGAGGTGGGTGGTGCCCCCACAGTCGAGAATGCGATCGATCAATGGGAATCCATACAGACCCGCCATCAATCCCTTCTCTCGGAATTAAGCGTCGAGATTGTCAAGCATCGGCTTGCGGATGGTGCCTCTCAATTTCTGACATGGGCAGGCCCCATAGCCGACAACTCGCAAGCACGTTCAATTTGCGCACAGTTGACGGCAAACAACATCCGTTGCTCGATCGTCAGCCCCTGATCGAAATCTCTGTCGTCGTCGACCCATCCCTGAATGTACGGGTCACGACCTGACGAGGATTGCTACCTCGACATCGACCATGAGAAGTCAGCATTCCCGTCATCGTTTAGCGCATCAAAGCTCTCTCGACCGGATTTCGCCACTCGCAAACAGCGTTCAGGGCCCTGGTTGGGAGTCTCCATGCAGAACTTGTCCTCTTCCTGACGCCAGGTTCCACATTGGCTCCGGGATTGATTTTCACCGGCACCCCCAGCATCAAGGCAGTAGCTGCCATCTGATTTCCAAGTGATCGAAATTTGATTACTCCCTTGGCTGGACACGACCCAGGTTTTGCCCGAGAGCATTCCCGACAGCTCAGCCGAAGTTATGGTTTCTTGAGCGACACTGACCGAGGTGGTCAGTGTCAGTAAACAAACAACTGTACCGCGCAGAACCAGCTTGTTCAGACTGGGTTTCGTTAACATCTCGACATCCGCTGTTGTGTTGCTCCTCGCCGACCGTCAATCCGTCGACGCCCGTGGGTGATCAGCTTGAAACTATTCTCCCATGTGAGAACTTATAGCGCGTTAACGGTTAATCCCACACCTTGAGAATTTTTAAATCACACACCGTAATTCGCTGGCTTAACCAAAACGGGACTCAGTCACCCCCCCCCAGTGAGCTCGATTGCCTCTGCGATCTGTTCAGTCGACATAAAGGTGCGGAGGTACTCGCAACTGTTCTCGGCGGCGTTGAATAGTGTTCCGCCGCCGTCTCGGACCGTCGAAAACCATACATGCGCCTGAACTAAATCCTGCGGCGTTATCCGACCCTCCATATAAATTTCACCCAGCGCGTACTGCGCCCGCTCGTAACCCTGACCGGCCGCAGCACGATAGAGATCAAGCGCAACCGCCTCGTCCATCGGCACACCGAGGCCGTGCTGTAGGATCTGCGCGAGCTGAAATTGTGCTTCAGGATCCCCGGCCGCAGATTTTGTTTGAAGTTTATCCAGCATGGTCCAGAACGGGACCCTGTACCCGCTTGATCAAGAGACTATTTGGATGATCGCAGGGCCCAAAAGAACGATGAATACAACCGGGAGGAAGAAGACAATCATCGGACCCGTCAGCATCGCCGGAAGCGCACCCGCTTTTTGCTCCGCACGGGACATGCGCGAATCTCGGCTTTCCCGCGACAGGACACGAAGAGCTACCGTCAATGGTGTCCCGTACTGCTCCGATTGAATCAATGACGTGGCAAGTGCTTTCGCCTCATCGGTGCCGACACGGTCCGCAAAGTTCGTCAGCGCCTGTCGCCGGTCTCCAAGAAAATTCAGTTCAGCGGTCGTCAGACCAAGTTCCTCTGCCAATTCGCCCGCCGAATCGCTGATTTCGTCGGCCACCCGATTGAACGCCGCTTCCAGGGAAAGTCCCGCCTCAACGCAAATGATCGTGAGGTCAAGCGTATCGGGAAAGCCAAGCCTGATTACATCTTGCCGTTTCTGGGTAACATTCTTCACGACCACATTCGGAATGTAATAGCCCATGACCGCGCCACCCATAACGGCGACGAACTTCATGGCAGGTTCCAGTTTGAACATGTCCAACACAAATACGCCGAACGCGACCACGAGCACGAGAACCAGTGGCAAGAGAACTCGACCGAAGACAAACGTCACGATCGGGGCGTATCCACGCCACCCCGCCCTCGCCAACCTCATACGGAGATCACGATCTTCCAGCTGATTCATCAAGTTGAGACGCCCAAGTATGCGGCTCATCGCCGTGATCGCTTCCTTGTGCCCGGGCCGCTGGCTCGCCGCCTGCTGGGCGGTTGCCTGCAGGCGCAATTCCTCGCGCCGGGCAGCCACAGCCTTCAACCGTGGGGCTAGTGCATCCCGTTGCAGGAAAGGAAGTGCGAACGCGATCACGGTCAAAAACGTTCCGACCGTTCCCAGAAAAATAATGATGTTTTCCGGGCTCGTCAGAGCCGCAACAATCTGCGCGGAACTCATATCTTGAACGCGATCATCTTGGCCATGATGGCCGTTCCGATTGTCATCATGACAACACCGCCACCGATCATTAGTTGGCCCATCGGATGCACGAACAGAGTCTTGATGTACTCGGGACTCGTAAGCCAAAGGATGCCGGCCATGAGGAACGGCAGACAACCGATGATCATTGCCGTCGTGCGGGCCTCGGCCGACATGGCTTTGACCTTGTCTTTCATCTTCTTGCGGTCTCTCAGAATGCCCGAGAGGTTGGAAAGCGTTTCCGCAAGATTACCGCCCGTCTCCTGCTGGATCGCCAGAACGATCGAAAAGAATTTAAACTCAGCCACGGGCATTCGCAACACGGCGCGTTCCACCGCTTGGCTGAGATTGAGACCAAGGCGAGTCGATTCGACCATAATGCGAAACTCACCGGCAATAGGCTCCGGCGATTCCCTGCCAATGATCGTCAGGCATTCACCAAGCGGCAAACCTGACTGGATGCCGCGAACGATGACGTCGACCGCATCCGCAAATCCTTCGAGAAATTTATTTGTCCGCTTCGAGGCCAGATACGCCAACACCAAACGTGGCAATCCGAGCCCCACGGCGATTCCGAACAACAGCGCGGAGACCCAGGAAATTCCGGCCAACAGGGGAATAACAATTGCAGCCAGGCTTCCAACTGCGCTGAGTGTGTAGAATTTACGCTCTGTAATGCGCACGCCCGCCATCTGAAAACGTTGCGTCATCGTCACGCGTTCGCTCCGCTTCCTTTTCCCGCCCTCGATCTGATTTAGCTTGCCTTGGATGAGCAATCGACCCTGTTGGCCACGCTTACCAGGAACCTCAGCAGCATGAGCCTTGGTGTAAAACTCGAGTCGCTTACGGAATTGAGATCGAGATCGAGCCCTAATGAACATCAAGATGACGAGCGTCAAGATCACGACGGCGAAAGCAAATAAGGCACCCGCGAGCAACGAGGCACTGGAACCATTTGTCAGGGCTTGTAGCATCTGGAGCCTATCCCTCCATTGCTTGGAGCAATTCGCGCTCCCTCCCGTAGTACTGGGCCTTCTCTATGAATGAGGGACGCAGGCCGGATGGCCTGTGACTACCGATAATTTTGCCTGAATCATCTTCACCCTCGTATTCGAACGTATAAAGATCCTGCAGCGTCACGACATCGCCTTCCATGCCAATGATCTCGGTAATGTGGGTGATCTTGCGCGATCCATCACGAAGGCGGGATGCCTGGACGACCATGTTGACGGCAGACGCTATTTGCGAACGCATATTCTTGATGGGAAGTTCGAAGCCGCCCATCGCAATCATATTCTCCAGCCGCGTCAATGCCTCGCGTGGGTTGTTTGCATGTATCGTCCCCATCGACCCGTCATGGCCCGTGTTCATGGCTTGCAGCATGTCGAGCGCCTCCGCCCCTCGAATCTCACCGAGGATGATTCGGTCGGGGCGCATGCGCAAACAGTTCTTCACAAGGTCTGTCTGGGTCACCTGGCCCTTGCCCTCCAAGTTCGGTGGCCGGGTTTCGAGACGGACAACGTGCGGTTGCTGAAGCTGGAGCTCAGCCGCATCTTCCACTGTGATGACCCGTTCGCCGACATCGATCTGACGACTGAGGCAGTTTAACAACGTCGTCTTTCCACTACCTGTTCCGCCTGAAATCAAGATGTTGAGGCGGCAAGCCGAAGCGATCTCGAGCACTTTAGCAGCCTGAGGACTGACGCTGCCGAATCCGACGAGACTGTCGAGTGTGAGCTTTTCTTTCTTAAATTTTCTAATCGTGAGAATGGGGCCGTCGATAGCTAGCGGCGGGACAATGGCATTGACACGGGACCCATCGGCCAGGCGCGCATCGCAGATCGGGCTTGCTTCATCGATGCGTCGGCCAACCGCGCTGACAATGCGCTGGCAAATATTCATCAACTGAGCATTGTCGCGAAACCGGATGTCAGTGAGCTCCACTCTACCGCCAACCTCTATGTAAACTTTCTCACACGTATTCACCATGATGTCTGCGATATCGTCTCGAGCCAGCAACGGTTCAAGAGGGCCAAGACCCATGATATCGTTGATGATGTCGCCGATGAGCAGGTCCTGTTCGGCGGATGACAGCACCAAATTCTTGACGCTGATAATCTCGCCGATGATATCTCCGATTTCAGCGCGCATTGTCTCGTGATCGAGCTTGCCCAGTTCGGCGAGGTCCACCGAATCGATCAGCGCGTTGAATATTCCGACCTTCGCAACTTCCAGGGCATCGTCTTTTGCATTCGGAAGTGGAGATGCTGCCGGATTAGGTGGTTCAGCGTCCTCAGGTTTCTTACTCTCGACCTCTTCATTTTTCAAGAACAAGGCATCGATGGCCGCCGAATGTTTTTCCGAATTTTCCGCGCTAAATGGCGCATCAGACTCATCATCTATCTCTAAAGATGAAAAATCATCTGGCGTCTGCTCTCTAGGAGGTTCCGCGGCGACCGGGGCTGGCGTTTCGTCGAATTTTTCGAAAGGTTCCTCGAAATCAGGCGTTACCGACGGCGTATCCACAACCTTTAGCGCCGGCTCCTGGGCTGGCGGAGAAACCGGGACAGACTCAACCTTTAGATTATTTTGCGGTCGCTTACCAAACATCGCTCTTAGCCTCTAGACAAAAGGGACAACAGTCCTTTTTTCTTGGACTTCTCGGACTTCTGGCTGCCGCTCAACGTCTCTGCAAGTTGCCGAAGGCTGATCGCAACCTTCGATCGCCTGCCGACCTCACCAATGGGTTGACCATTATTCGACGCCGTTCCAAACAATATGGCATCATAAGGTACAGTCAACGTCGGCTTATCACCAATTGCGTCTTCGAAGTCGCGTTCATTGAGTTCGGTTTTTTTGGTCTTGCCCAATTGATTGATGATCAGTTTAGCCTGGCGATCGTCGCCGCGCACTTCGTTGATATGACGCAAAAGATTTTGAGCATCCCGCAGAGAGACCAAGTCTGGGGTCGCGGTCAGAATCACTTCATCTGCTGACGTAATGACCTCCCGCACCCAATCATTCCAGCGAGGCGGCACATCGAGGACAACGAAGGGAAAACGGCGCGACACAATTGTCACGAGTTTGTCCAATGCCTCGCCATTTAAGCTCTCGGGTAAATTCAAGGATCCCGAAGTTCCTAGAATTTTGAGATGCTCTTCATAGGGCACCATGAATCGATCAAGAAGCTGCTCGTCAAGCCGGTCGGGCTGAGACAAGCAATCATAAATGCCCTGCCGTCCTTCAACGTTGAACGACAGCGCCGCAGTGCCGAACTGAAGATCGAGATCCAACAAGGCGACGTCAAGATCCCGCACGTCTGCAATGCTCCAGGCAACGTTGTGCGCGATGGTGCTGCTGCCAACACCTCCATGCGCTCCGATGAAGGCATAAACCTTCCCGCTGGGCTGGGCATCAGGGTCTGCTACAAGCGCATGAATTGCGTCATACACTTGCCCTGACGTAACGGGGGCCGCCAGATAGTCGCTGATCCCCATCTTGATCAGCGTTCTGTACAACCCTACGTCGTTCTCCGATCCGATGACGATGACGCGGGTGCCGGCATCACAGACTTCGGCGATCTCCTCTAGCCCCGCCATCAGTTCGTCGCTAGACGCTTCGATTTCTACGATGAGCACGTCAGGCGTCGAAACTTTGGAGTAGTGCAGCACCGCTGCCGCATGTCCGCCGTCGCTGATGTGACCTTGCAACTTGGATATTTTTCTGTCTTTGAGAGCGTCGAGAATCCGACTGTGTGTCTCCGCATTCGCTGCAAAGGCGTCGATGGTCATACTAGGAATTCTCCAGATTTCGCCTTAAGCGTTCAACTTACTGCACTGCGCCCAGCGCGCTCGCGGGACCGGCAGAATTGTCTGAACTGGACGGGGACTCTCCCGCTTGATGCCGGCCGATCACCCGCAGCACACTTGCGGTGTTCGGGTCACTCGTCTCTCGCCGATGTGCGAGATCACCTGGATCCGCAACCATTTTCCCCAAGTTGGCCTGGGTCGCACAACCATTGTTCGTGGTCGGTGCGTTATCAAAGTTGGCCAGGTTATCTCTCGTCCAATCGCCGCAAGTTGGCACCCGCACGATGTGCGACCGAAACGCGATTTCAACCAAAGATTGGCGATCCGGTCTTACATCGCCGATACGACTGCTGATTTCATTGCGGCGCACTCCCTGACGTAACGCTTGATCCTTAATCACGGAAGAACGCTGACCCAATACGGTCGCGTCGCTACCGTCAGGGAAAACAGTCATTTCAATGGTGCCGCGTCCGGATTTCAGATACGCATCGAAGTATTCTTCGAGCTGTGACCTGACGTTTTCTGAAATGCTCGAATCATCCTTTGCGAACTCGACTCCCACGCGCGCAACAACCGGCTTGATATCCAGGTGATGGCGAACGCGGTAGTCATGACTTTTGGGATTTACGTACGTTGGCGCGAGGGTGCAGGCAGCGAGAGAAATTGCGGAGACGGCAATTGAAATAGCCCACAACGGAATCGAACGGCTTCGCGTATACACCATCACGATTACTCCGTTATGAATCCTATTGGCCCATGCAACGATCCATGAGGTCGCTCCGAACCTGGCCGGCCATAGCGCGCGTGAAGTCGGCCCAATAAATACATCTCGGAGTCGCTTGCTGCCGCGAAGCCGTCACCGGGCAGGACGATTTCACGATCATCCACGGGCCGCACCAGATAAATGGTGACCGTCACAATGAGTTCGGTCTCATCTTGCTGAAAATTGGTGCTCCGAAACAACGCCCCCAATATCGGAATATCCGTGAGCCCCGGAACGCCACTGACGATGTTATTAAATTTGTTCTCCAAAAGGCCACCGATGACCAACGCCCCCCCACTGGGAAGTTCCACGGTCGTTTCTACCCGCCGGGTTGTGAATCCGGGAATCACCGCCCCAAGCAAGGTAATCGCATTGGTACTATCGATCTGGCTCACCTCGGTCGTGACATGCAGATTGATCCTGCCCGTCGCCAGCACCGTAGGTCTGAATTCTAAAGAAACACCGAAGTCTCTGAACTCGATGACGATATTGCCATTTTGGTCGACTCCCGTGGGAACGGGAATCTCGCCACCCGCAAGAAAACTCGCGCCCTCGCCGGACAAGGCAGTCAAATTTGGTTCGGCAAGTGTCCGGACCAACCCTTCCCGCTCCAAGACATCCAATGCCAGGGCCACATTGTGAAACGGACTGCCTGGAAACAAGCCAAAGCGAATCTGGTTAGTCTGATCAATCAGTCCCGTAACACCGCCAGCAGTCAACGGTGTTACCAAGCCACCCCCGATGCTGGTAACCGCGTCCGATTCGCCGATGACGCCACTAATCCCCAATTGCTTAACGATACTTCGCCGGACCTCCGCGATCCTGACTCGAAGCATCACTTGCTGATCGCCACGCACCGCCATTTGGTTGATCAAATATTCTGGCGCAGGAACAAACCGCGATACCAACGCCTGAATATCATTGAGCGACTGTGCAGAACGGACGTTGCCGGTCAGAACGATGTTTTGCTGGACCCCGGCAACTTTGACGTTTTCATTGGGAAATAGCGTTTCAAGGGCCCTACGGAGTTCTTCGAGGTCTTGCGTGACAAGAATTCTCAGTGAATGGATGACTTTCTGGTCTTCATCCAGAAAGACCATGTTTGTCACACCAATCTGGCGTCCCAGTATATTGACCAACTGTGGCGATCTCACCACGACGTCAGCCACATTTGGATCGGCGACGATAACGTCGGATACTTTTACCGGCAGTTGGATAAGTTCGGCTTTGCCCAGAACAAGTTCAAACGCCTTTGTCTCATTCGTGGGTGAGCCCAAACTTAATGGAACCGTTTGCCCAACGATCTGTGCCAATATCCCGACAGGGGCCCACAAGAACGCAAGCACGACCACCGCAACTAATTTTACGACCATCGTCGAGGAATGGGTTATTTTTGCACCTCCTCAACGGGAAAGCGCACGGTTTCTGATTCCGCACCACGCGTGATCGTTACTTCCTCGAACTTGGGCTCCTCGGGCTCCGTAGGCGCGGCGGCAGGTACCGAGGTACCAGAACGTGTTGGCGGTACGGGTTCGGGCGGCACGGTCACAACTGGTGTCGTTGTAAGGGGTTCCGTAGCTTCATCCTGCGGATCTTCCCGTGGAAATAACGATGCAACGTATGCCTCATTTATATTGGCGCGAATGGACGTGAGAATCTCAAGCTCGCTGGTAAAGGGGAATTCACGCGGCGGCGCTTCCTGTTCAGGTCGCGACTGGCTCCGCAACACCAAGTATAGCTCTCCAATCGTCCGGGCAATTGCGAGGATTTCGGCTTGCTTCGGCGTGACTTCGAATGTAATAGCCTTACCGATCCGGGTGCCCGTGCCCAGGTTTTGGACACTCTGGTCAATGGCTAGTACGCGGAGATCTGCCAAAATAACCTCGCCAAATTGCCGCAGCCTTCGCCGTTCTTCAACCTCTCCTCTGGGACGTGCCTCCGGCACAATCGTGTCAACGCCCGTGATCAAGATGAGATCGACCCGGTCACCCGGCGATACAAATCCGGCCACACCCACCTGCACATTTACAGGAGCTGTTGCCGCGCGATAACCAGGGGTGAGCAATACCGACAGCATACTCTGCTCCCCAGGTCTAATCACCTTGTTGGCAGTGATGGGCTCACCAAGCACTACATCCCTTATGACCGCCGCCCCAATGAATCGGGACGCTATACCGGAACTCTCCAAAACATAGCCGGGAGCGATGCCATCTTTCGGCCAGGCCCGCCACTCGAAATGATCATCTTGTTTCAATACGACGCCTACTCGCAGGGGTATTTTGGCAACGAGCACGCGCTCGGCAGCAATAACTTCGTGCTCGACGATCTTTTCAGGTGTTTGTTGCTGGATAAAACGCAGCAATAGAAATGCCGTGACGCCCGAGATGCCCAGCGCGATAACGATAATGATTACGGTGACCAAACGCATTCAGCTTATACCTCAGCTGGTTTCGTCAAAAGTCCACCGATCCGATACTTAATTTCAACTATACGAAATTTGGAAGCTCTTGCCATTTTGTTTGAATCCACTAAGGGAAGCTATACCCAACCCCGACAGGGTTTAGGACATCAATCCACACTGTCAGCCCGCCGGCACAAATCGACACACCATATGGAACTCCATAATCACTAGAGCACAAGCGCTGCCACCATTGTGGCCCAGAGACAGCGCGGCCGCCTTTCAAACGCCGTACAATGAGTATGGCAGCCGCAAGCACCCCACCCCACAGTGCGACCCACAGCAGGAACGAGGGTAGTTCTGACCACCCAACCCACGGCGCAGCCGCAGCCAACAATTTGATATCTCCTCCTCCGAGCAAACCAAAGCGAAACAGCACGGCTCCAACCAATAGGACAGCCAAGCCAAGAGCCAAATTCGCTCCAATGCGATCTAAGCCGATACCGGACGCGAATGAGTAGACCAAGAATCCCATCAGCAAAACGACCGACAAGCCATTTGGTATCTCAAGGCGTTTGAAGTCCGAGACGGCTGCCGCGATTAGAGTTAGCGGGAAAACCAGTGCAATGATCGCCGACATGTCGTTGGCCTGATCACGTCATTCCAAGGCTCAGACATATCGCTGCCCCGGTCGCAGGCACCTGCAGGCCGGGGCAAACTAACGCGAACTGCCATTGTCGCGGAACATCGCCCCGCGACAATTCAACACGCAGACGAAAGCTAATTAGAAGACGTCGCGGTCGCGTTCCCCAAACCATCAGAAACTGAATTAAACAAGTTTGTCAGATCCGTTCCGACGGTCGTGATAACGGCGATGATCACCACCGCTATCAAACCAGCGATTAGGCCATATTCAATTGCTGTGACAGCCGATTTATCATCAAGGAACGCCTGCAGAAAGCTACTCATAGAACTATTCCTTCCTCCAAAATTCACACGCGCTAAGGCCCACTCCCCGGAGCCGCCTTAGTCAACGCAAAGCAAATCTACTCGGTCGTGAATTATGCGGCAATAGGTAATGATTGTCTATATGAACAACGGATTCCCAACTTCCCAATAGGACAATAATTCGATTATCTGTAGTTAAAAAATCAAGCCTGACATAGGATAAGAAATTTTCCTTATTAGTATCAGATGGCTAAGATAGAGACGGCGGAGCAGACTTTCTGTCAATATTCAATCGGAGTTGATTAGGCATTGCGTTGCGGCTGCCTCGGTCCGTTCGGTGGCCGAGATATGCGTCGTCAACCGCAACACGGCGATCCTGTTTTACCATAAGCTGCGCGAGTTGATCGCCGACAATTTGGCGGCGGAGGCGCCGGACCTGATGGCCGGCGAGATCGAGATTGACGAGAGTTATTTCAGCGGCGTCCGCAAGGGCAAGAGGGGCCGTGGTGCGGCAGGGAAGATCCCCGTCTTCGGGCTCCTCAAGCGGGGTGGCAAGGCCTACGCCATCATCATCCCAAATGCCCGCACGGAAACGCTTTACCCATCATTGAAAGCAAAATCAAACCCGACAGCATTGTCTACACAGACAGCTTCAAGGCTTACGACGTACTCGATGTCTCGGACTTCCACCACGTCCGCATCAATCACTCCCAACTCTTCGCCGAGGACCGCAACCACATCAACGGTATCGAGAACTTCTGGAACCAGGCGAAACCTCATCTCCGGTGCTACAACGGCGTCCTAAAGCATCAATTCCACCTCTATCTCAAGGAGTGCGCATGGCGGTTCAACTACCGCCCAACCGCCAACCTCTTGAAGGTCTTACGACAATGGGCAAGTATGTGATTACTTCGAGCTTGGCTATGTCAGCCACTAAAAATTAGTTACCAATCAGGATAAATTGTAGCCAATTTACCGCTGAAAATCACTTGCATCGAAGTTGCGATAAGTCGAATCCTTGTCTGGCGTTGAACATAATCTGTATGGTTGCGATGCCGATTTACATCCCACCTCTTGGTGATCAAAGTGTAACCCTATCGACGAACGTCTAGGCTAAAGTATTCGCGCCTAAAAACTGAAGGTTCTTTCATGAGAGTTCTCATCGCCGATAGCAATGTCCTGTTTTCACGGCTGGTGCGCCTCAAGCTCGAAAAATGGGGACACGCCGTGGACGCCGCCCTTACCGGCACAGAGGCTTGGGACATGGCGCGGCGGTCGAGTTATCGCGTGGTAATTCTCGACTGGTCTCTGGATGGGATCGACGGTGGCAAGCTATGCCAACACATCCGAAATTTGGATCGCGGCCGCTACACGTACATCCTCTTCTATAGCGAACGCTCGGAACATGAGAGTGTCATGAAAGCGTTCGAGGCCGGTGCCGACGATTATTTATTCAAGCCCTTCAACCCACTTATCCTCAGGCTGCGACTAAAGACCGGCAAACGCCTTCTTAATCTCGAAGACGAGCTCTTGAGTATCGCGAGTTTTGACCCTCTCACAGGCCTTATCAACTACGAAACGTTTGCACGTTTTTTCCGTACGCACCTCGCCGGCGCGGTCCGCTTCGGCCAACCGGGAACGCTCACGCGTGTGAATCTGACAAACTTCGCCGAAGTTTATGAAGATCATGGCTATGACGCAGCAACGAAGCTGATGGTCGAAATTTCACGCGCGCTAGCGGCTCACCTGCGATCTGCAGATCTTGTAGCAAAGATCGATGATCACTCGTTCCTGCTTCTGCTGCCACAGACCCCGATGGAGAGTGCCGATATTATGGCCGGCAACCTTCGCGCTGAGATCGCCAATCTGATTGTTTTCGTGGGAGTAGCCGAAGTGCGCGCCGAAACACAAATCACCCACATCGCTTACCCGAAAGAGGGTGTTGATCCTGATCAGTTATTGGCTGAGCTCATTCCGCCAGAACAGTCCGCCACGCGCTAGTCAACAGACAAAAGAGATTCAGATAGGAAAAGGGATCGAGCTAAGCCACGTTGGCGACAAAACCGCGATAGGGCTTGATCCCGTATACCTCGAACGTGAGCAATCCAAGCTTCGCCATGGGAAGACCGTTCAGAATCTCTTCCGCAGCTTCCACGCTCTCCGCTTCCAGCACCAGAACTGCCCCTTTGCCGTCCGATCGGCTGTACAACTCTCTCACTTTTTCA
>Ga0114999_10001662_pt1 | contig 30637 bp, 28 predicted proteins | sample ArcticOcean_MG_C_3_FD_89820 | JGI IMG/M metagenome (GOLD analysis project Ga0114999, IMG submission 89820) | Marine microbial communities from western Arctic Ocean - ArcticOcean_MG_CB8_126 | ecosystem: Environmental > Aquatic > Marine > Oceanic | place: Arctic Ocean: Canada Basin | collected...
CGCACCTTGCCATTCACCTGCACAACCAAGGCCAACGTCGAGACTTGTAGCGCCTCTTTATCGACCTGCGGCCAAGGATACCCGACGAGACTGCCGGTCTGACCCAGCTTCTCCCACAACGCGTCTGCAATGTGCGGCGCAATGGGAGAGATCACAACGGCTGCGATCTGCAAAGCTTCTTCCACGACTGCGCGATCCTGTTCGCCGTTCGGCGCGAATTTACTCACCGCATTGCACAGTTCCATGACGCCTGAAACCACTGTATTGAACTGCACCCTGCGCCCGTAATCATCGTCGGCACGCTCAATCGTCGCATGGGTTTTTCGGCGTAAGTCGCGTGCGGCTTCAGACAGGCCATCAATTTTCAAGGCAGGAGGTTGGCCCGGTATCGTATGTGCATCGACCAGGCCCCACAATCGTTTGAGAAATCGAGCAGCGCCTTCGAGCCCTGCTTCACTCCACTCAAACGACTGGTCGGGAGGCGCCGCAAACATCATAGCGGTACGAACCGTATCTGCGCCGTACCTATCCAACAACTTTTGCGGGTCGCCGGCATCGCCTGCTGACTTTGACATCTTCTTGCCATCTTGCAACACCATACCGAGCATCAACAATTTAGTGAATGGCTCGGAGCTTTCGACAAGCCCTTCATCGCGCATCATCTTGTAGTAAAAACGCGCATACAGAAGATGCAGAATCGCATGTTCAATGCCCCCGACGTAATAATCTACGGGCGCCCAGTAATTCACGCGGTCATCTACCATGGGCGAATTCGCATCAGGGCAAGCGAACCGTGTGTAGTACCAAGCAGATTCCATAAAGGTGTCGAAGGTATCGGTTTCCCGCCGAGCCGGCGCGCCGCAACTAGGGCAATCGACGTTGAGGAAGCTGTCCATCATTGTCAGCGGTGAGCGCACGCCCTGGAATTCGACCTCGGTTGGCAGCACAACTGGAAGGTCCTCTTCCGGCACCGCCACGACACCGCAGGTGTCGCAGTGAATCATTGGAATGGGGCATCCCCAATAGCGTTGCCGTGAAACACCCCAATCCCGCAATCGATAATTTGTTGTGCGGCGGCCGCCTGACTTGGCCTCCAACGAATCTGCTATGGCATCGAACGCAGCAGCGGATGACAGGCCCGTAAACTCCCCGGAATTCACCAGTTGCCCATAGTCGGTGAATGCCGATTCGTTCAAATCGCACGCAGCGTCATCGGATGGCTCGATCACTTGCACGATTGGAATATCGTACTTGCGGGCGAACTCCCAATCGCGTTGATCGTGCCCCGGCACGCTCATAACGGCGCCAGAACCGTATTCCATCAACACGAAATTGGCGACCCAAACTGGCAACGGATCACCAGTCAATGGATGCTCGACGGTCAACCCGGTCGGCATACCTTGCTTTTCCATCGTGGCAAGATCCGCCTCGGCCGTGGTCACCTGTTTGCAATCGGCTATGAATTGCGCGAGCGCCTCATTCTTGTGCGCCGCGGCCTGTGCCAACCCATGCTCCGGCGCTACCGCCACGTAGGTGGCACCTTGTAACGTATCAGGTCGCGTGGTGAATACGGTTAACACACTCTTATCGCCACGGCTCACAGCGGAATCATTGACGGCAAAATCGATCTCTACCCCCTGCGAGCGACCGATCCAATTACGCTGCATACTTTTCACAGACTCGGGCCAACCCGGTAACGCATCAAGATCATTGAGCAGTTCTTCCGCGTACGCGGTGATTTTCAAAAACCATTGCGCCATCTCACGCCGTTCGACCGGCACCCCCGATCGCCATCCCTTGCCATCGACAACTTGCTCATTGGCCAACACCGTTTGATCCACAGGATCCCAATTGACGATGGAATCCTTACGGTAGACCAGACCTTTTTCGAACAGTTTGACGAACAGCCATTGTTCCCAGCGGTAGTACTCGGGATCACACGTGGCGAATTCTCGCGACCAGTCTATGCCGAATCCCAACCGCTGCATCTGGCTACGCATGTAGGTAATGTTATCTTTGGTCCAGATTGCCGGCGGGATCTTATTCTTAATAGCCGCGTTTTCGGCAGGCAGCCCGAAGGCATCCCAACCCATAGGTTGCATGACGTTGAACCCCTTCAATCGGTGGTACCGATTGATGACATCACCCAGCGTATAGCAGCGAACGTGTCCCATATGCAGGCGCCCGCTCGGATAGGGGAACATCGCTAAGCAATAGTATTTCTCTCCACGACGGTCCTCGGCGCCACGCGGATCCTCGGCGCCACCACCCTCGCTAGCTCGAAAGCACTCGCTCGCATCCCAGCGAGCCTGCGCACGTTCCTCTACCTTATGGGGCTCATAATCTGCGTTCATTTCGTCGCCACTCAAATCCGCGTTTTAGAAGGGGCGCAAGGATACCATCAGCGACTGGGCAATAAAGTTCTGCAGAGTCATGACTTCAACGACCGCTTGAACGTCAGACCGAATACAACGGCCAGTGTCAATAGAAAAGGCCAATCTCCGAATCTGTTGTACGCCGTGCGGCCTCGCATCACCGCAAACTCGCCACGCAACGCACCCGCTTCGAACCTCGGTAGCTCGGCCGTTATCGTCCCGGTATGGTCAACAATCGCAGTAATGCCATTATTGGTTGCGCGTACCAACCACCGACCGTTCTCAGCTGAACGCGTCTGCGCTATCTGCATGTGTTGCAGCGGACCTATGCTCGCTCCAAACCAAGTGTCGTTGGATATGCTGATCAGTAGCCCTGCGGTCTGTGCACGACGCCGCATGGACTCCCCATAGGCCACCTCGTAGCAGATCGCCATGGCCGCTTCGACAATTTTCCCTCCCAATGCGAGCTTGAGATTGGTTTGGTCGCGATCTCCTGCAACAGTCAACGACATCGGCAGATCAAAAAACTCGATCAACCCACGCAAGATCCCTGCAAGGGGTACGTATTCACCAAACGGCACCAAATGATGCTTACTAAACCTGCCATCGGCGGTGCCTAAACCCAAGGCCGTATTCTCGACCTCATATTCCCCATCAGGGAATCGTTCGACCTTCGGAATCCCGACCACGACCGACGTGGAGGTTTTTTTGCCTTCGATATCGATGAAGTCGAGCGCATCGGTTGCATCGAACATCGTAATCGCCGCTTCGGGCCACACAATCAGTTCGGCATCCCAATGCGGGTTTGAAAGATCAAGATGTCGCCGCAGGTTTGGCAAGCCCTCCTCGGGCAGCCATTTCCTATCTTGATCCATGTTAGCTTGGACTAATGCGACTGTATGTTTGCTGACCTCAGTCACCCAAGACTTCTGACCAACAAGCCAACTAACCAACACAACGGCCACCGCTGCCCACGCAAAAGCCCGGGCCCGACGTTTAGCGCTCAGGAAAATCAAACCAACAATAGCCACGGCCACAAGACCCGTTCCGAGGACACCAACAATCGATAGCATTCCGTGCAAGGGCGTCCCAAGCATCGCGTGGCCGACAAAGAGCCATGGAAATCCAGTAAACAACCAGGTGAGAAGCCACTCTGTACCGATGAAAAGAGCGGCGAAGAAAGCAACGTTCAAGAGTGTGCTCTCGTTCGCAATAGACCAACGTCCATACGCCCAGCCAGCAGGCCAGTAGAAAAACGAGAGTATGATGACAAACAGCACGACCAACGGCACAGCGACAACAGGTGGTGTACCGGCATATACATTCATGCTGACGTAAACCCACGATACGCCGACCGCAAATTTTCCGAATGCGAAACACCAAAGCACCCAGCTATGGGATCCGTCTGCCTTGTCCATCAGCCAAACAAGCCCAAGCACGCTCAGGAGGGTGAGCGGCCAGAGTTCGAACGGGGCAAACCCGAGGGGATAGATGGCGCCACAAACGAGCGCCAAGAAGAACCTCATGGCACAGTATTCACGCGCAACAAACGCACTCGCCTAGAATCCGCATTGAGAACCTCGAATTTCATGTCGGTGATATCAACCTGTTCACCCCGCTCAGGCAAATGCCCGAACGCATGCATAACTATTCCACCGATCGTATCGAATTCTTCGTCGCTCAGAGCCGATTTGAAATACTCATTGAAATCTTCAATCGTCGTACTCGCTTTCACATGAAAACTATTCGGCTCCAGTTGCTTAACGAAACTGTCATCGTCGATGTCGTACTCATCTTCAATATCCCCAACGATTTGCTCCAGCACATCTTCAATCGTCACGGCACCCGACGTTTGACCGTATTCGTCAACCACAACTGCCATATGGTTGCGGGTGCTGCGAAATTCCTGCAACAGGATGTTCAACCGCTTACTTTCTGGAATGACAGTGGCGGGACGAATACAGTCTTTCATTGAAAACTTGTCATGGTTCTGCTCGAGTACTAAAGGCAATAGGTCTTTGGCGTGAAGAATACCTTTCACATCATCCAGGTCATCGCCGATGACGGGAAATCGAGAATGCCTCGACTCAATTATCAACGGCAACAACTCACTGGGGTCTTGATCTTCTTGCACGACAATCAGCGAGGAACGCGGAATCATAATGTCACGAGCATGCATCTCCGTGACTTGGAGTGCGCTAAATATGATGTTTAGCGCATCGACGTCGATGAGTTCATGGTCTGCGGCCTGGCGCAGAGTGTCCATCAGGTCCGCAAGGTTCTCCGGTTCATCGGAAAAAAGATCCGTTAACCATTCCCTAACGCCCTTGCGGGGTTGATCGCTGTTGCCTGAGTCGTCGCGCGGCACACGCGGATGCTCAGTTATATCGCTCATAGAGCATTAATTATATTTCCTGTAAGTGAATATATAAGAAAGACAACGCACAAATGCAAGCCCAAGTGCTTTTTTACTGGTACGGGTTCGCAATTCCAATGGCGGCTAACACTTCGATTTCGAGTTGTTCCATGGCCGTTGCCTCAGCGGGTTCCTGGTGATTCAAGCCCAATAAATGCAGCACGCCATGGATCGTAAGATGGGCAAGATGGGCGTCAATCGGTTTTGCTTGCTCTACCGCTTCTTTACTAACCACATCCCAACAGATTGCCAGATCCCCTAGCGGCGCCTCATCAAATGAAAAGACAAACTCTGCGGGGAAACTAAGGACGTTCGTCGGCTTATCGAGAGAGCGATATTTCTTGCTCAGACGACGTGACTCTCGGGCCGTGCAGATTCGAATACAGATGTCTCGTAGCAAACGGTCGTCACCGAGACTATCGGCAATCCGCCCAACCCAACCTGCAAATACCGCTTGCTTTGGGATTGCGTCGGCTTCAACCCCGGAGTCGATTACAAGGTCAATTGGCATCCCTACCCGCACCTTGCCCTTGCCCTTGCCCTTGCCCTTGCCCTTGCCCTTGCCCTTGCCCATCATCAAACGCTGCATAGGCGTCGACAATACGTTGCACCAACGGATGGCGCACAACGTCTTTGGATCCAAAATGCATGAAGCTAATTCCACCGATGTTACGTAGCACGCCGCGTACGTTAACCAGTCCGGATTTTTCGCCGTGCGGGAGGTCGATTTGTGTGATATCGCCTGTTATCACGGCTGTGGACCCAAACCCAATCCGGGTCAAAAACATCTTCATTTGGGTAATCGTCGTGTTCTGACTTTCGTCAAGGATAATGAACGCATTGTTCAGCGTGCGGCCACGCATGTAGGCCAGCGGCGCGACCTCGATGACATTGCGTTCAATGAGTTTGTTGACGCGCTCCATCCCGAGCATTTCATAAAGCGCATCGTATAGTGGGCGCAGATACGGGTCGATTTTCTGCGCAAGGTCGCCCGGCAAGAACCCAAGTTTCTCGCCCGCTTCCACCGCCGGACGCACCAGCAGAATCCGCGCAACCTTTTGCGCTTCAAGCGTTTCCACGGCACACGCCACAGCCAAATAGGTTTTTCCCGTTCCCGCGGGCCCAATTCCGAAGTTGATATCGTGCTTGCGGATCGCCTCGACATAAAGCTGCTGATTGGCACCCCTAGGCTGAATCGATTTCTTATGCGTGCGAACGACTAAGGAACTCTTTTTTCCACCAATAGAATCAGGGGCTTGTTCCGATTCGAGCAGCGCATCTAACCCGGCTTCTTGCAGGTACAGATGCACAAAGTCGGGTGCGATTTCGTCGTGCTCGTACGTCTCGCGATACAGCTGGTTCAGAAGTGCGATTGCCGCTTGCACACGCGGTTCGGGACCATTGATCTGAAATTCATTTCCTCGATTGCGAATATGCACTGACAAGCGCTTTTCGAGGTGTTTGAGGTTTTGATCAACCGGCCCGCAGAGCGCGGCTAGACGGCGAGAATCGTTAGGTTCGAGCAGGACACGGCGTGTCATTGCCACTACGGTTGAACTTGGGTCGTTCGGCTTAGCTTTTTCGTCCAAATGTCACCATTAAAAGGGTTTCGAGTCTGACCATACGATGGATTGCTTAGGTTCTTGTTTGTTCAAGTTCGATCATCAATTCCAGGTTTGAGCATATTATCTTTACGCTATCTTTGCACTATCGTTCATCTATCGTCTTAAGAGCCCTCAGCGTGGCGGGGGCCAGGCCGTGGAGCATCGCTTTGACCAACAAGACGGTGAAGCGTGTTCCATGAAAGGGTGTCGCAAAACACCCTCTTAAGCACTTTTTCCCGCGTTCCGCGCCCTCGCGCCTCCGCTGCGCTCGGCATTCGCACTTCCATGAGCTTTTACCCCGGCACGCTGAAGGCTCATTTGGCCCAAAACCAACCACTAGCAGTGGTCGCTTTTGCTTGGCCATCCTCCTGGCCATAAGGAGGCCAGTAACTCAGAGGCTGTACAACAGCCTCTTTATGGGCTGAGCACGCTGAGGGCTCTGAACCGAGTTTGAGTCGAGTTTTGCAGGGGTTATACGCGGGTTCCGCGCAGCGAGTTCGGCAGCCCTTCGGTAATCTCTACCATCGCGAACTGTCCGATAAGATCAGCAGCACCGCTAAAGTTGACCACCCGATTATTTTCAGTGCGTCCGGCCAGTTGCATGTCGCCTTTCTTTGCGAGCCCCGTGACCAGCACACGTTGCTCGGTGCCCACCATTGCCAACGCGATGGCTTCGGCTTGTTCACGCAGTCGGGCCTGCAACGCTTGCAATCTGTCTTTCTTGACTGTGGCGGGCGTGTCGTCCCGCATTATCGCAGCCGGAGTCCCAGGCCGTGCGCTATAAATGAAACTGAACGACACATCGAATTCAATCTCTTCGATCAGCGCCATCGTCTGCGCAAAGTCCGTATCGGTTTCGCCCGGGAATCCGACGATGAAATCAGACGACAAACTGATGTTTGGCCTTATCGCGCGTAGGCGCGCAATCTTTTCCTTGTACTCGCCGATACCGTGGCCACGTTTCATGGCGGCCAAAATTCGATCCGAACCAGACTGTACAGGCAGGTGCAAATGGTTAACGAGCTGAGGCACCTTCGCGTACGCGTCGATCAACGTCGAGGAAAAATCCAAAGGATGCGATGTCGTATAGCGGATTCGTTCAACCCCCTCTACATCCGCCACATAGTGAATGAGTTCCGCCAAATCCGCTTGGTCGTCGTCTATCGATCCTCGATAGGAGTTTACGTTTTGACCCAAGAGATGGATTTCGCGTACCCCCTGGCGCGCCAGGGCCACCACCTCGCGCATAACCGAGTCTACCGAGCGGCTGACTTCCTCACCGCGCGTATACGGAACGACGCAAAAGCTACAATACTTGCTGCACCCTTCCATGATGGATAGGAACGCGGCAGGGCCATCCACTCGCGGCTCCGGTAACCGATCGAATTTCTCCACCTCGGGAAAGGTCACATCGATAACCGGTAATTTGCGAGCACCCACATCAGCCACCATGGCCGGGAGTCGATGTATCGTTTGTGGCCCGAACACCATGTCTACAAAAGGTGCGCGTTTGCGAATCGCACCCCCCTCTTGACTCGCCACACAGCCACCCACGCCTATGACCAGGTCTGGATTCTGCTGTTTCAGTGCACGCCAGCGTCCAAGCTGATGAAAGACCTTCTCCTGCGCCTTCTCGCGGATCGAGCAGGTATTGAGGAGCAGCACGTCAGCCTCGGCTTCCGACGCGACGAGCTCATAGCCGTCTGATTCGCGGAGCATGTCGCCCATACGCTGCGAGTCATACTCATTCATCTGACAGCCATGGGTTTTTACAAAGAGTTTTTTAGCCATTCACTAGGTCTGCGCACGCAACTCGCGCCCGCATCTTGCGTCACCGTCTAAGGGGGCTCGATTATACGTCAGGATTGCCAACTTGACCTCTTTACCCGCTTGGCCTCTAAACCGGCTTGGGAAGGGGGTTGAAACGTGGCAAACTGTCGTCATTAAAGCAGCAAGCAAATATTACGCAGTCGAATATGGCCGATAAGGACAATAAACAACACATCTACCGTGTTCTGTTTCACAACCAAGGGCAAATTTACGAAGTCTACGCACACAGTATCTATCAGAGTGAGCTGTATGGGTTTGTCGAGGTAGAAGATTACACGTTCGGTAATCGTTCGCAGAGTATCATCGACCCTTCCGAAGACCGCTTACGCAACGAATTCGACGGCGTTCAACGTTCGTTCATCCCAATGCACGCGATCGTACGCATCGATGAGGTTGAGAAAGAAGGCGTCGCAAAAATAACCGACAGCAAAGGCGACAAGGTCACGCCGTTTCCAATTCCCTTACCGAAGAAATAGCAATTAAGGCGGTCGGTCGCCCAGATCTTCAGTCGATCCTAGCGCGCCGTCGAACACGCCGCATTAGTCCAACTGCGCAACCAGGACACTAGCTTGCCGCAGTCACCAAGAAATCTTGTTGTCCATCAACATGATCGTCAAGAATCTATTTTGCGCGCGCAATAGCAACTTCTTGGGGCGGCAGTGCCTGCGCGTTCGGTTCCGACAAAATGGATCGAAGCCTTTCAGCAATCGCCGCGACGCGCGACGCAACCCATTCCTTGGGATCATGGACAACGCCCAGGCGGCCTAAAACAGACATAATTTCGTGTGCAACGCTGATCACTCCCCCCGCATTGAGGACGAAGTCTGGTGCGAAAAGAATTTTCCGGTCCGCGAGGATCTGCCCGGCTGTAGGATTTGCCAGTTGGTTATTCGCGGCACCCGCGATGACTTGAATATCAATGTGCGCAGCAACTTGGTCATCCCCGACGCCCCCCAACGCGCACGGCACGAAGACATCCATCGTCTGGTCAAGTAGTTCCTCTGGACTATATGGCGCGGCGCCATAGAACGTTGTAGCTTCAGCAACGCGTTGAGGGTTGATGTCGTCTACATGCAGCAGCGCTGCCCGCTTGTTGGTACCCGCGCACACAAACCGTATGCCGACATTGCCAAGGCCCTGGACGCCCATCTTGAGACCGTGCAAATTGGAGCTACCGTAGTGCAGGTCGACCGCCGTCTTGAGGCCAACAAATACTCCATAAGCGGGCATCGGCGATGGGGCCCCGCCCACACCGGATTCGCCTAGGCCAGACACATGCGCCGACTTCGTAGCAATCTCGCGAACCTGGGCGATACCCATGCCGACATCCTCGGCCGTGATGTAACGGCCCTGGCGATCGTTCATCGAGCCCCCGAAGACATGCAGTTGACGAGTGTTGACGGGACTACCGTCGCTCAACATCACGCTTTTGCCTCCGCCAAAGGGGATTGAAGCAAGCGCATTCTTATAGGTCATGCCTTCGGACAGACGCAGCGCATCAGTAATTGCATCGCCATTGCTCGCATATTGCCAAAGCCGGCAGCCTCCTGCAGCGGGCCCAAGACGCGTTGAATGCAACGCGATCACAGCCGATAAACCGCTCGCTGCACAGTGGCGAACAACGACTTCCTCGTAGGGAAAATCGCTCCCGATTTCTTAGCCAACCACGGGAGCACCTACTACTACCTGACATAAGCGCGATTGTAGGCCTGCGATCCGGGACCCAGTTGTAAACCATACTATGAGAGTTGCCGCTTGCGCATTCTATATCCTAATTACGCTCGACAACCGATAGTTTGTCCTAAACCGTCCGGAGAATGCTAATAACCCTCTGCCAGAAAAGGGAACGCACTCAACACACTAGCCGGCTGCATGATCTCGGCGCGTTCGACCATCTCTGGGGTCAGATCTTGCAGGGTTCGTGTGCCGGCCAGTGCCATCGTTGTTGTGATCTCATGCTCGAGTATCCTAAGCGCTTGCAGCAAGGCATCCTTGCCGCCTGCAGCCATCGCAAAGCCTTGAAAGCGCCCCATGCTGACCCCACCGCCACCGAGACATAGACCTTTGACAACATCGGCACCGCGTAAGAAACCGCCGTCCACCACGATCGGCACACGCGCATCCACCGCTTCAACCACTGCCGGCAATGCGTCAATGCACGCACGCGCATGATCCAACTGACGTCCCCCGTGATTGGAAACCCACACCACATCGACCCCAGCTTCCACGCACTGTTTTGCATCCGCGGCTTCCATAACGCCCTTAACGAAAAGCGGTATGTCAAATTTCTCCTTGATGTGCGCCACGGTTTCCCACGACATCGTCGTTTGGTAGTTGAATGATCCCCCACGTCCCACGGCCACGCGGCCAGACATCGGCACATAGCGTTTGAGGATGTCGCGCTCGCGGCGCGAGTAAACCTGGGTGTCCGCAGTGAGGCAAAACCCTGTATAGCCAGCGGCGATGGCTCGCTCAATAATGTCATCCATCCAAGCTTCGTCGCCTGACAGATAAAGTTGGTACACGCGAGGACCCGGCACGGCTGCCGCCACTTCTTCGAAATCGGGCAGACAAGCGGAACTCAGTACCTGCAAGATCCCGTATTCTTGCGCCGCCTCGGCAACCCCGACACCGCCGGATGGGTCGAACACTTGCACCGAGCCAATTGGTGGCATGATAACGGGAATGCGTAGCGGGACTCCGAGCAGTTGCGTTTCGGTTTGTACGTCATGGACGTCGTTCAATATCCTTGGCCGGAACACCCAAGCCTCTAGTGCGGCCCGGTTGCGCCGCAACGACGCCTCGGTATCTGCCGCACCCGTGAGATAGTCCCAATCCCCTTTCGTCAGATTTTGTCGAGCGCTTTTTACTATTTCGGTTAACGTGCGAAACTCGTCCACGTCCACTCCTTGTTTTTCTAATCGGGAAGCCTTCAAGCTTAGCACGCGGGTCTTTACACTAGGGTCAGTGGAACAACGACAATCTATGGAGCTCTTCTAATGGCGGGTATGGTAATCATCGGCGCGGGACATGCTGCGGGACATGCTGCAGCAAGCTTGCGTCAAGAAAAGTACACAGGATCGATCACCCTGATCGGCGACGAAGAGCACGTCCCGTACCAGCGCCCACCGCTGTCCAAACAATATCTTGCAGGTGAACAAGGCATCGAACGCGTGTACCTGCGACCAGAAAAATTCTACGCCGACAAGGATGTTGAGCTACGACTGAAAACTCGCGCCACCGCAATAGACCGGGAAGCCAAATCGGTGAGTCTGGACGATGGCTCGGTCGTTGCGTACGACAAACTGCTACTTGCGACCGGAAGCCGTCCGCGGACCCTGGACATTCCTGGAACCGACCTAGCCGGCATCTTCTACCTTCGTACTATCGCCGACGTAGATGCGATAAAAGGCGCAATGGCGCCGGGCAAAAAGCTCGTCATTGTTGGCGGAGGCTACATCGGCTTAGAAGTTGCCGCGGTCAGCCAGGAACTCGGACTAGAAGTACACGTGCTAGAGATGGAAGAGCGCATCTTACAACGCGTCACGACGCCCGAGATGTCCGATTACTACCACAGCTTGCATGCAAGTCGCGGCGTGCATATGCACACGAGCACGACCGCCACGGGATTTTCCGGCGATGGCAAAGTAGCCCACGTTGAATGTGGTGAGACTCAATTCGACGCCGACCTTGTGATCATCGGCATCGGTATTATCCCCAATACCGAGCTTGCCGACGAAACCGGCCTCGAGATCGACAACGGTATCATGGTCGATGAGAGTTGCCGCACTTCTGACAGCAACATTTTTGCCGCCGGCGACTGCACCAACCACCCAAATCCGCGGCTAAACCGACGCTTACGTCTAGAGTCGGTACCAAACGCCGTGGAGCAAGCTCGCGTGTGTGCCTCAACCATGCTCGGGGGAGACAAAACCTACGCCTCGATACCGTGGTTCTGGTCCGATCAATACGAACTCAAGCTGCAAATGGTTGGCTTCTCAACGGATGGCGACGAGCAAATACTGCGTGGTGACATGGCGTCAAATAACTTTGCGATGTTCTACCTGAAGGACGGTGCGGTTGTGGCGGTTGATGCGGTCAATAGCCCGAAGGAGTTCATGGTGTGTAAACAGTTGATTGGCAAACAGGTGGACCGCGCGATCCTCGAAGATACGGATTCCGACCTGAAGACCCTGTTGAGTTGAGGCAGTCGCAGGATCACCGCTGAGGGGGTAAGAATCGCAGCTGAAGCAGTCCGAGATCTATAGCCCGAGGACCTGCTTGGCAATGATATTGTGTTGCACTTCGGAAGATCCGCCAGCAATGGTAAAACCGCGGTGGTGGTAGCGGCCCGATGCAACGAATTGCGTATACTCCGGGCCAACATGATCGCGGTCTGAGTTTTTCGTATCCAACGGCAACGCAAAATAGTCGATCAGTTGAAACAGCAATTCATCCTGCGCTTGTACTAACTCGCTACCTTTCAGTTTGAGCATTGACGGCTCGGCACCGATTTGGCCGCCTGCATCGGCTTGGGTGAGGATCCGCAGGCTAGTCATCTCCAACGCTTGCAAACGAATGTCCAGCGAACTCAGTTCGCGACGCACACTGTCGGGAAGATCGATGCCACGGGCCGTCTGTGCCGCGATGATCTCTTGGATGATGTTCAAAATCCGTTTATTTTCGGCGACCCTCGAAACGAGCAGCCGCTCATCACCTAGCAAGCTCTTTGCAACTGTCCAGCCTTTATCCTCTTCCCCCAAACGTTGGCTGACCGGCACTCGGACACTGTCAAAAAAGACCTGGTTCCACAGACGTTTGCCATTAAATGCATAGAGCGGTTCTATGGTCACGCCCGCTGAACCCAGGTCGAACAACAAAAAGCTGATGCCTTTCTGCTTTTGCACCTCTTGATTCGTACGCACAAGACAGAATATCCAATCCGCATCTTCAGCACCTGACGTCCAGATCTTAGACCCGCTGACGACGTACTCGTCGCCTTGCCGGTCGGCGAGCGTGCGCACGCTAGCTAGATCCGATCCGGCTTGGGGCTCCGAATAGCCCTGACAAAACCAGAGGTCTGCGTTCTTAATCTTCGGCAGGAAGTCTGCTTGCTGCCTTGGACTGCCATATTTGATGATTGCCGGGCCAACCATATTGAAGCCGAACCCGGACAGTCCGGGGGCATGCGCCTGGCGGCATGCGACGTCAAAGATGTGGCGCTGCATTAGATTCCACCCGGTTCCGCCATGTGCTTGCGGCCAATTTGGCGCTGCCCACCCTTTCTCGTTTAGAACCTTCGTCCATGCGGCGAGATCAGCCTTGGCTATCCCGGCGCCCAACCGAACGCGCCTTGCAACTTCTTGTGGCAGCTCTTGGGCAAGGAACGTTTCAACTTCTTCCTTGAATGCTTGTTGTTCTGCGGTCAACTGATGCTGCATGCTTTTTCCATCTATTGCGATCTATTGAGTGACGACGACGGCGCCACGGTCGGTCACGATCAATGTGTGTTCATACTGAGCGACCATCGTCCCTTCGGGCACACACAGCGTCCAGCCATCGTCGGCCTCGTTTACCCAACTTGCCGCGGTCGCAAAGAAGGGCTCGATCGTGAGGACCATCCCCCGAGTTAACTTGCGGCGCTCGGACGGGTTGTCGAACGGGATGTACGACGGTTCCTCGTGGATCGAACGCCCAACCCCATGGCTTCCCAGATTCTGTACGATGCGGTAACCCTCACGGTCGGCCACAGCCTGTACGGCCCGACCGATCACATTGAGGCCACGCCCGCTCCTTACCTTTTTGATTGCGTTGTGAACCGCCTCTTCGACTGCCCCGATTAGCCGGGTTTGCTCGGCATTCGCCTCACCTATCGTGAACGATTGGCCCATATCGGCAACGTACCCGTTGAGATTAGCTGACACGTCTATATTGACCATATCGCCGTTGCACAACCTTCGATCTGAAGGGATGCCATGCGCCGCTTCTTCGTTCACCGAAATGCACGTCGCACCAGGGAAATCGTAATACAGTCGAGGGGCGGACTTTGCGCCCGACTGCGCGAGCACGGACGCGCCGATCGCATCCAACTCTTTGGTGGTCACGTCAGCGACGGACGCCTCGACCATCGCGTCGAACGCCGCACGCACCGCAAGGCCAGCGGATCGCAACCCTTCAATATCGCTTTGCGTACGAGCGTTCATGGCACCGAACACGCCAAAGCCCGCGAGATTTGACAGTAGGATCTGCCACTTTCCTCGCGCCACGCATTGAACGCCGCCTGCACGCTGGCGAGCGCTTTTTTGCTCGTCGGCTCCTTGTCGACTACGTCCGCAGCAATCAACGCATTGACCACATCACGCGAAAGAGATGGTGTATCTCGACCCAGAAAGCGCAAAACATAGCGCCCCGTTTGGCCGCCCAACCGGTCGCCGCGTTGTTTGAGGTCTGTCCAAAGCCCAACAAAATCGTCGACCGGCCAGGCGGCTAAGAACTCGCCGTAGCTACCGGCCACGTCGCGAACGTCCAATATATACTGGGCATTCCTTTGCACGCTTTGAATCTTCTTGGCATGGCGTACGATAGCCACGTCGGTTTGCAGCACTTCCAATTCTTCATCCGACAACATGGCGCAACGTGTAACATCAAAGCTGTGGAATGCGGTTTCAAACCCCGCCCACTTATTTTCAATGACTTGCCAGACAAATCCGGAGCGAAAAACGCACTTTGTCATTTCCGCCAACACATCTGCATCGTCGAGCTTGCCCAACTCCCGCGACGACTTATGCGTCGGTAGAAGCTGCTCCAGCTCGTCCACGCCGCCCTTGCGATTGGCAGCGCGCTCAAAGATGCTAGCGAATGACTCCATCAATACAACCTGGATGCGTCGTTAATTGTGAGTGAGGTATCTGACCCTAACGTTTCAAACCTCGATCCTAACCTCAAAACGATCTTAGAGTCGAACGAAGAGGAAGACAGAGACTTCATCTTCTGCGCCCAGTGCTCGAACGTTGTTTCCCGGGCGAGTGCGCGGGTCGAGGTCAACGGCAGCCACACACATTTGTGCACCAATCCTTATGGGCTCGAGTTTAATATTGGTTGCTTGGAGAATGCGCTCGGCTGCGACATTTCGGGGCGCCCAGAGGCCGCAGACACTTGGTTTTTTGGCTACCAATGGCACATCGCAAGCTGCGCGTCATGTCAGACCCATCTTGGATGGTATTTCACAACTTCCGATCACTATTTCTATGGTTTAATTCTCGACAAGATTCAAGAAGACAAATAGGTTGCAATGAGCGACGCCAAATTAGACGGCAGCAAGTACAACACCCTAACGTTCGACTGTTACGGCACTCTAATCGATTGGGAGAACGGCATCTTAGGGCATTTGCAACCACTGCTTCATGCCTATTACGTCAACACGATCGACGAGTTCCTACTGCGCCTATTTAGCGAGCTGGAACCCGCCGCCCAGACTGACGGGCGCAGCTACCGAGAGGTGTTAGGCGAGGTCATGCAACAGATATCGAAGCGGCTTGCGTTTACGCCTAACAACGAAATCCTCGATGGATTGGCTAATAGCATGAAAAACTGGCAGCCGTTCGACGACACGAAACCGGTACTCGAGGCATTAAAACGCAAGTTCAAGCTCGGTATTATTTCCAATGTCGACAATGATCTATTCGCTCACAGCCAAGCGCTCATGGGTGTTCAATTCGACCATGTGACGACTGCCCAGGATGTGGGCGTCTACAAACCAAATACCAAGATGTTCGAACACGCACTGGCTGAAATTGAAGGACCAGTATTGCACGTGGCGCAAAGTCGATTTCACGATATCGCTCCCGCCAGCAAGCTCGGTATCGATACGGTGTGGATCAATCGCTCCTCCAAGGGCGCGGCCAAGCCCGACGAATCACAGCTGCATTGGACCTTCACCAGTCTAGCCGATTTCGCCAACGCACTTGGCGTCGACTAACATGCCCTCAAACACAACTCTCATTGAAATCAGCAAAGAGTACCTTCACTTTGCCGCCGCTCATTTCACGCTGTTTAGTCCGACCGAACGCGAAAACCTTCACGGTCACAACTTTCAGGTCACATTGGACGCGCAGGCAAAAGTTGGAAACGACGGTTTGACGTTCGACTACAACATCCTCAAACGCACGCTGAAGTCTCTATGCGACGACTTGGACGAGCAGGTGTTGATGCCCGACCAGTCTCCCTATTTGAGCATCGAACAAGACTCCGCGTACACCTATATCCTGTTCAATGATGAACGTATCCCTTTCTTAGCGCGCGATCTCACGCTACTCCCCGTTCGCAACATTACCGTCGAAGAGCTTGCCCATCTAATGCTCGATCGGTTAGTTGATCACCGGGCGATTCGCGCTCTGTCAATCGAAAGCCTACATTTGCGCTGCTCATCTGGCGAAGGCCAGTGGGCAAGCGCCCACTGGAAACACGAGGAAACTAGCCCATGAAATGTCTGCTCATTACCGGCGCGGGTGCCGGCATCGGTCTGCATACGGCCGAGGCATTCCTCAACGATGGCTATCAGGTCATCAACTTATCGCGTCGCCGCTGCCCCCTCGATGCGGTGTCCCATATTAACTGCGACCTCTCGGAAAGCGGCTTCATCGAGCACATCAATGCACAGATCACTCCTATGTTGCAGCAAGCCGACGAACTCGTCCTCATCCACAACGCGGCTCGCTTAACCAATGACAGTGCCGTTGAGACTCCGAGTAATCAACTCCGTGAAATCCTCGAAATAAATCTAATCGCACCGAATTCGCTCAACCACTTTGCGATTCCGTTCATGCAGCCCGGCTCAAGCATTCTATACGTGGGCTCCACGCTAGCTGAAAAAGCAGTACCCAACAGTTTCAGCTATGTCACCAGCAAACATGCGATGGTCGGCATGATGCGGTCCACCTGCCAAGACCTTGCGGGGCGCCAAATACACACAGCGTGCATCTGTCCGGGATTCACGGACACGGAGATGCTGCGCAATCATGTGCCGCAAGAAGTCATGCCCCAGATTGAACAGATGAGTGCCTACGAACGCCTGGTTCACCCAGATGAAATCGCAGCGACGTTACATTGGGCAGCGCAAAGCCCTGTCATTAATGGTTCCGTAGTCCACGCCAACCTAGGGCAGGTCGAACGGTAGCCGTTTCTTGACAGTGTGGGCGCGGCTTTTAGAGCGTGTCGCAAACACCCTCTTCAGCACTTATTCCTCGCGTTCCGCGCCCTCGCGCCTCCGCTGCGCGCATCCCTGTGCTTTTTACGCCCGGCACGCTGAAGGCTCTTTTGGCCCAAAATCAACCAACTTTGTTGCAGGTCAATTTGGTCTTGGCCATCCTCCTGGTCATAAGGAGGCATCGGCTAGGCGGCGGGATTACTCCCACCGTCCTCCCACACCACCGTACATACGGCTCCGTTTACCGCGGTTCATGATGTACGCTCGAGTCTACCTACTGTATCCAGGACAGACACCAACCCCATTCGATCAAAACGCACTTCCGGTAAGGCCGCATTAATATACGACGCTCCTGCATTCCAGCACGGTCCACGACCGTTGCAAGATGACTTCCAGGCACGTGCTTTAAACAAGCCCAACCGCACCAACTACCGTTGCCCAGTCTACGGCCGTTTCCATTGCCGCCAAAGAATACAACGCAACTTACCGCGTACCCAACCATCGATCGTGGATCGCAATGATCGACCCCGAGCACCACGCAACCGCTGTGTCAGTTTCTGTCGCAGCCGTTGGCGGCTCTGCATTGCAATACGCAGTTGCCCTTGGGTCGTCACCGTATACCCCAAGACGGTGCGCTGCGCAGGGCGCGCCACGGCACTTTGTCACTCACCGTTAACTTCAGGTGTGTGCTGACAAAATGACTGACGCTATCAAGTACCCGCTGACCGGACCGCTGACTCTTTACGTAGATCGACACATCATCCGCATAGCCGACAAAGTGATGACCCTGACGTTCAAGTTCACGATCAACCACCCAGTCATGGCCCTGCGACACATACGTTCGGGCCGCTTTCACGACTTGATGCGCATTGCGTCCCGGACGGAACCCATAACTGTGGTCTGAAAAGCTCGGTTCGAACATCGGACTCAAGACTTGGTGTCGCGCCTGTTGGATTAAACGATCCAGCACCGTGGGTATGCTCAGTGCCCGTTCCCGCCATTCGGCTTGGGGATCGTCACTCGGCGAACCGCTTGGGGTTGGTAGGTCCCTTCCAACAGTTTGGCCTTGATCGTCGGCCAGTGTTTTGCCGTGGACACCATGGTCCGCAGGCTTCCTTAAGGTTCCACCTCACGGTGGACACCCTTGCCTTCGGCTAACCGTTCCCCTTGTCGGGCCGGGAGTGGACTTTCACCGCCCAGTCTCCCTGTCGCCAACACAGCGTCAGGGACAGCGCCATGCCCGGCGCACCATAACTCAGAGGCTGTTTTACAACAGCCTCTACACCGTAGGAGATCTACGCCACAACGGGATTCTTGCTAACCTGTCCACTTGAAGAACCAAGCGGTGTGGCTGCGATAGTTATGACATTGAATCGATACGTGACCGAGATGGGCATGGGCACCGACGTCCATGGCAAGAACTATACAAAAGCGGCGAAACGCGCTGTGTCTGATGCGATCCGCCACTCGAGCCTCAATTTTTTTCGCGCGTTGGACAAATCGCCAGATGACATGCGCATTACGGTTCGCATCGGAGTTGCGGATCCAGACTCAATCGACAAAGACGCCGTCGCCGCAGAATTGCCTTATGGCACGGTCACGGTTGAAGCGGTTCATGGCGGACTCGATGTGTCAAGCGAGGCGGATTCAGACACATTAGTCATTGCCAACGCAGCTGTGATTGTGTGTTTTGAGGAATGAACTGTGTGGGAGCAGCTTCTACAGGGTGTCGTAGTTGATCGATCCCTTGTGGGAGGGGCTTCAGCCTCGATCTTGGCCTGTAGAAACAGTAGCTCTCAGGCAGTCTCCCGTTTCCAAAATCGCGGCAACACTCTCTGAAGCGGCAATTAGAGCCCGTACAGTGTTCTCACATTGTCATGGGTGATTTGTTGCCGTACCTCGGCAGAGATACCCTCAAACATTTCACCTAACACATCCTGCGAGCAGGGCCAGGTGGAGTCCACGTGGGGATAATCCGATCCCCAAAGCAGCCTATCCACACCAACGATATCGCGCGTTAGGAGCGCGGCCCGATCATCTTCAATCGTGGCATAAAACTGCCGGTGCCAGATTTCCATCGGGTGTTCGCCGTCGTAATCCTGTTCTGCGAACCGGTATTCGCGCATCAACCCCTGATCGATTCGATCGAGCCAATGGGCGATCCAGCCGGCGTTGAATTCGGCCACCACGAACTGCAGCGTTGGGTGCCGGGTCGCGACGCCACGACAAATCAACTCCACCAGCGTTCGCTGAACCGTGCTTTGGGTATTGCCATAGTCAAAGATGGAGTCACGTGCCTCGCCCCGATTGCGCGCCTCGGGCGGTCGATAGGCATTCGTTCCGACATGCATGGATAGTGGAAAATTCGCTTCTTCAGCCAACGACCAGATCGGTTCGTAGCACTCGTCCTGATAAGGCTGCTGGTAGGGCGAAGAACAAGGTATGCAGCCACCTTTATAGCCTTTCGCGATCACCCGCTCGAGTTCAGCATAAGCCGCTTGGGGATCTTGCATCGGGAGCGCGGCCAATCCAAACAAGCGGCCTTGTGCAGAACTAGCGTAATCATGTAGCCAATCGTTGTAGTTCTTCTGACAGGCAACGAGAAGGTCGGTGTTGGCGAAGCTGAACATGCCGAAGAAACCTGGATACAAGAACTCCAACTCTACGCCGTCGTGGTCTTGATCGACGCCTCGAACCGCGCCATCGCGAACACCTGCGCGCATTCCGGCATAACCTTTGGCGAGTATTTCTTTTACTTCGGCGGTACTTATGTCATCCACTTCGGGTTTTCGTGCATGCTGACGAATCGCATTCGCCGCATCACGGGTACGCAGCCCCGCAAACGCCATGCGTCTGCGAATACCGCGTTTCCCCGCAGCCGGAATGATAATAGCGTCTTGGTTGGTGTTCTCGTGCATAACACGCGGCGCATCGTCACCGAATTTATCGGCCAATCCCAAATAGACTTCCTTCGCCTCGACTACATGACTATCGGCAGAAATTACCGTATTCACCACTCGCCTCCAACCGCGCACGGTACTGGATTCATTTTCAACCTCGTACTGGTAACGTCAACACGAGTTCCCTTTCAATCGAGCAATTCTGGCACATTCGGCAAAGAGTCAGGAGGCTTTTTTTACAACAGCCTCCTGAAATCGCTGCGCCTACACTACCGTCATCTGTGCGAATCCTGGCGCTGCCCGCAGACAATCACAATTCACCGGCGCGTTCCCAAGACGCGATCGCGGCAGCTGAATCTTCGAGAAAATAGGCAGCCAACGTGGCGTTCGATGCAGTCTCAGCGTTTGCTTGCGTCCCTGACACCATCGTCCTAAGTATCGCCTCGATCTCTTCGCGCTTGCCACGTGCAGCGAGCACACTGACCTCAGCCCACAGCGGTGCCGGCGGCATATTGCCGTCTGACAAGCGACGGGCTCTGTCTATCCACTCGTCAGCCAGATCGTACTTGCCAATACCGCGATACAGGTTGGCGATCTGCAATTTGGCCCCGCGCGGAACATAGATCTCCAAATCCGAGCCATCTCCCCAATTCACATTGCGCTTCGACATGACCACACGCACGATGGTTACGTCATCATCCACCTTGAAAAGGAGTCGTTTCGCCAGATCATCCAACTCGCCAACCACAGCAACTTCAGGACGATCCCAACCATGGATCGTGAAGTCGCCCCGAGGATTGTTAAGTATGCGCCGATGACACCTATGCACAAGGAGTCGCAACTGGCGGCGCTTTAGTTCGGCTTGTGCGTCGCGAAGAGCCTCATTTCGTAAGTCAAAACGAGACTAGCTCAAACCGTACGATGGGATACATGAGGCACGCTCAACGTCGCGATGGTCGACCCCTCCATGCCCTCGCTAATTGCTTGGCCACAGCGCCATGATGCGCGCCATGTTTTCTTTGTTATACCCAACATCGTCGCTGGCGGGGTCGACGATCACTTCGTGCACGCCAACATCGCCATACGCTTCGAGCACTCTGCGTATCTCAACTTCCGTGCCTTCCAAACTGCGGCGTTCGTCGGGCGCCCGATCCCATGATTCATCGACAAATTGCAGCCCGCAGCGCACGCTGACCTGGATCTCCTGCAGCGAACGGCCGGCATTGGTCAACATTTCCGTCAGCCGAGTCAGATCAGAGGCCATCTCCTGCGGGCTTTTACCCAACGCATGCCAGCCTTGTCCATGGTTTACCACCCGCCGCAATGCCGCATCACTACCTCCGCCAATATGAATCGGCAATGGTGTTTGCTGCGGTTTTGGTTCAAAGCGCAATCCGCTAAAACGAATGAAACGACCTGCATACTCCGGCACCGAATCGGTGAACAGATGGCGTAGCGCTTCGAGATTGTCGTCGGTCCTTTTTCCACGGGTGTGGAAATCGATGCCAAGGTTGGCAAATTCGTCTTCCGTCACCGCGACTCCAACTCCAAGATCGACACGACCATCGGACAGTTGATCCAACGTCGCAATCGCTTTTCCTAATCGCGCTGGGTGATGCCACGGTAGAACTAATACCGAGGTGCCCAACCTGATGTTTGACGTTGCACAAGCAACCGCCGTCAACACGGTTAACGGGTCGTGGTAGGGGCGATCCCCAAGCCGTTGTGCGACATAAGTGGAATGGAACAAGTGCTCACTCACCCAGACGCTGTTGAACCCGACAGCCTCCGCATATGTGCCCAGATCAACCAAATCGCTTACCCGCTGAATCCCCTGATTATTGGGAATGCTGTATCCGAGGCGCATCGTTCCTCCCGGCAGTGCTCCATTAAACCTCGCCACAATACATTGACTGTTCTTTTAATCCCATTGTGATTCAATGACCCCACTGTCCGTCGCCATGGGGAATAATAGATGCAAATCGGCCATGTGAACGTCTGCGTGTCGAACCTTGGCGCGTCGATTGCGTTTTTCGGGACATCTTGGCATTACCCTTGCGAATAGGCATTACCCTTGCGAATAGGCGACGAAGCGTTCGGTGATACGTCTTTTGACGCGGGAGCTGTCACACTTGGCCTGGCGCAGGCAGACGATGCAAGCCTCATTGGCCGACACACAGGGGTTGGTTTCATCGCGAACGACGTTGACGCCCGGTACACAGAATTGACGGCCAAAGGGGTAGGCTTCGAGATGCCTCCAACAAAGCAACCCGGGGTGGCACACTGGCACTATTCAAGGACCCGGACGCGAACGTCTATTACCTTGACCCAGGCCACCACTAGGCAGGACTCTTGCATGACCCTAAAAAACGTACTAACAATTCTCGATGAGCCGCAGCATCCAGCAAGGGCGCTATCGCGTGCAATCGATATCCAAGGTAAATCAGGGTGTCATCTCGACCTCGTCTCATTCTGTTGGCACTCCATGGGCAACGCGAAAGAGGTATTCGATAAGCAACAGCTCGGCGCCATTCGAGACGAGGTAGTTGGTCAACGCGACATGCTCGCGGAGCAAGGCTTTTCGACGCGCGACATCTCGTTGCAGACCGCGTGGACCGATAACATTGCGCGTTGGGTGGAGAAAAAACAACGGCAAAATCGTGCGATCTACTGGTGAAATCGATCAATAAATCCAAAACGTTGACCCACACACCTCTGGATTGGCAACTATTGCGTACCTGCCCGGCGCCGATGCTATTTGCCACGACCAAACAAAACCGCACGAAAAAAGGCGGCAAGGTCCTATGATCGATTACCTGGCTGAACTCGTAGCCACAAGCGCCCTGCGCGAATACGTTCTGTGGGCATTGATGAATGTCCCCGGCCTACCCCCTATCGCGCAAGCAATTCATATCATGGCGATCGCGGTGGTTACGGCATCCGCCATTATGATCGCCTTGCGATTTTTGAATCTCGCAGTGCCCAGCCAATCTCCAACGGAAATGATCAGTCGTCTCATGCCCTGGACCTGGTGGGCGCTACTCGTTCTTTTGAGTACCGGCGGGCTGTTCGTCATTGCCCGCCCCAATCGCTATTTCTACAATCCCATTGCGCAATGGAAATTCAGCCTCTTGGCCGGCGCTCTCGTGCTTGCCCTGGTTGTCCATCTCACCAACAAAAAGTCGCCCGGCTTCTGGGAGGTCAACAACTCACACCTTCTAGCTGCACGCGGCATCTCGTTCGTGGCGTTGTTGCTGTGGGTTGGTGTAATTTTCGCAGGCCGATGGATCGCTTACTTGGATTACATTATCTACTGATATGAACGAAATCTGGGACTGGATACAAAACACCGAGCTTTCCTTTCAAATCGGCGCCACCTATTGGTTTCCGTTACTGGAGTCGATCCACGTTTTGGGTGTCGCCTTCCTGGTTGGCTCCATCATCGTCGTCGATTTGCGACTGCTTGGATATACAGCGCTAAATCATTTATTTTCTTCTCTCCACCGCGAGCTCACGCGCTGGACTTGGGTCGCCTTCACAATCGCGATGACCACGGGACTTGGTCTATTCATCTCGCGACCAGGAGCTTACGCAGACAACGTCGCGTTTCAGGTGAAATTCGGACTGCTCATCTGTGCTGGCGTAAACCTTTTGGTGTTCAAACGCTATACCTATGCGTCGGTCAGCGCCTGGGACGATGCGACCACCATTCCAGCGCCAGCACGGATCGCCGGGCTTTTTTCGCTCATGATCTGGGCTGGAGTCATCATCGCCGGACGTTGGATCGGGCACATTATGTGAGCGGAAGTCTGTTGGTTGAGAGTCGGGCGTGTTTCATATGCCAATCGTATCAAGAGCTTGTTGTGCACGATGCGTACGTTCTTAAGAGATACTCGCAATATCCTGCAAAAGATCCGGCGGGGTGATTTCCGGCAGCCCAACGATGTCTGCTACGCCTCCAAAGCGCTCAACAATGGCGTCCCGAATCTCGTCAAACCGCCCAACAGCACAAAAGAGGCGCACAACGTCATCCGGAATTTCGTCGGTCATCGCATCCCACTGACCTTTTTTCGACATGTCGTTTAGTTTCTTGCCCAGGTCCTCTAGACCGTGCACCTCGAACACTGGCCAATAGGATGGTGTCGACCCGTAAAACCCAACGCGCATTCGAACCCACTCGAACATTTTCTGTACGGCTTCATCATCCACGCCGGTGACGACGAATCCGCCGCCTGCGACCTCGAAGTCGTCCCATTCTTTATCTTTGTTGGCGAGCCCTTTCTTCAATCTCGGCACGACCACTTCATCGAGGTACTGACGAGTACAAAACCCGTGCAGCATGACGCCGTCGCACTCCTCAGCAGCCACTTTCATCATTACCGGGCCAACCGCCGCGATGTGCACCGCGGGCAACGGACACGCCAATGGGTCGGGCGTGAAATTGGGCGTCATCAAGCTAAATTGATAGTGCTCGCCTTCGTAGGCGAGCTCGGTCCCGTTCTGCCAGCAATTCCAGATAGCGCGTAGCGACTGAACATACTCTCGCATTCGAGGTGCCGGAGCGCTCCAAGGGACACTGAACCTACGCACGTTGTGACCTTTGACTTGACTGCCGATACCCAGCGTGAACCGTCCGTTGGAGGCTTTCTGAATGTCCCAGGCCATATTGGCGCTCGCCATCGGACTGCGGGCGAAGGCGATCGCGACACTTGTGCGTAACTCAAGGCTTGACGTGTGGGTGGCCGCCACGGCCAAAGGCAGGAACGGATTGTGACGGTTTTCTTGTGTGGTAACGCCCGTGAAGCCCCGCGCTTCGACCGCTTTCGCGGCCACGCCCACTGCCATCAAGTCATCTGCGGGGATACCGGTGTTGATTTTCATAGCGCTGACCTATCTGGTTTGGGAGGTTGCCTATATCACCTGCTTTTCTTGCGCGCGTTGAAACGCGGGCCGCTCCTGCAGGTCCGCCAGATAGCGCTGGCAGTTGGGCTTGTATCGTTCATCGAGACCCAATGACACGCCTAGGAACAATGCGTAGTGGATCGCAATATCCGCAATTGTAAATCGATCGCCCAAAAGGTATGGACGGCCATCTTCGAGGGTTATTTCGACGCTACGCAGGCGCGAGTGATACCAGATCGAATAATCTTGTACGACCTGTGGCACGCGCCGCTCTTCGGGTTCTAACCGGGTGTAGCGCAACACCAACGTTTGCGGGAAGGTCAATGTCGCATCACTGCGATAGAGCCAATTTACGTACTCGCCATATTGCGGGTCATCGACCGACAGACCGATATCGGTCGGTCCATACTTCTCGACCAGATACTGACAAATGCCGGAGGACTCGGTCATCGTCAAATCGCCGTCCGTAAAGGTCGGCACGGTGCCTAAGGGATTCAGATCCAGATAACCCGGATAGGTCGCCCGCGGCGGGAATTCCATGTTCACAAGCTCGTAGTCGAGCTCCATCTCTTCTAGACACCACAGGGGGCGCAACGAGCGTGCATTCGAGCAGTGATACAGTTTCATTCTTATTCTCCTCAACAACCTTCAATGTCGTGATCTATTCGTGGCTCGTGCACGCGACTCCCGTCGCGCCTAATCCAGCAAAAGCGGCGCTAACAACTGCCGGTGGTAGCGCTCGTCGCCGAACTGATATTGGCACCACAACGCGCGGCGCAGATACAGCTGCGCATCGCATTCGTACGTGAAGCCGAAACCGCCGTGAAACTGCACGGCGCGGTCGCCGGCATAGGCGAATGCTTCACTGCCGTGAGCTTTAGCCATATGCAGCGCAGTTTCGAATTCTTCGGCATTGCCTTGCGCTAGCATTGTCGCGGCGTGATAAAGGTGCGAACGCGCGCCCTCCAGCGATAGTAATATGTCGACCGTCGGGTGTTTGAGCGCCTGGTAGCTGCCGATTAGGCGATCGAAGGCTTTGCGCGTATTCAAGTACTCGACTATGACGTGCAATACGCCAACCAGCCCACCGGAAATCTCTGCGCTCAGCATCAGTAGGGCTGCTTGTTGCAGCGCTTTGAAATCTGCATCCGGTAGTAAATTCGATGACGGCACCGTAATGCCATCCAGTGTCAATTTATAACTGCGTCGCGTCTCATCGATGACGACTTCGCGCGTCAGCGATTCAGGCTGAAGCTGTGCTTTTTCCACCAAAACGAGTCGCGCCTCACCAGCCAAGTTTGCCGAAACAACGATGACTTCGGCCATGGGTGCATCCAAAACGAAACATTTATCTCCGCTAAGGACTAAGCTTTGGCCTTCTTCATTGACCGTCGCCTCGACTTGATCGAGTTCCCAACTGCCATCGGCTTCGGACAATGCAACGCTTGCCGCCACGCCTTCGGCAATCTTCGGCAGCCACGCTTGTTTTTGCTCTTCGGAACCCGACGTCACCAACGCTCGGGCGGCAAGTACGGTCGCCACATACGGCGAACTCATCAAATGCCGGCCCATGCTCTCGACTATCGGGACCACATCGCCTAAACCAAGTCCCAGCCCACCATATTCTTCAGGGATGATGATCCCCAACCAACCCAGCGCGCCCATCTCCTGCCATACCTCAGGCTGGATCCCCTCAGTGGTATCAATAGACTCTCGAACGACCGCTATCGGCGCTTGCTTACGGCAAAAGTCGGCCGCGGTATCGAGCAGCATCGATTGTTCTTCACTAAATTCTATCTGTGCCATGCCCACCCCCTAACTCTTCGGTAGGCCGAGCACACGCTCGCCAACAATATTTCTCTGTATCTGGCTGGTGCCACCACCGATGGTGGCTGAGAACGCATTGAAATAGGAACGCTGCCACATGCCACCGTCAATCGCTTCCTCGCTCACGAAACGCGCACCGTTTGCGCCTTGCAGCGATAAAGCAAACTGGCACATGCGGCGTTTCAATTCCGAGCCGCGTAGCTTGCCCGACATCGGTACCGCAGTGGGCCAATCCGTCGCCAACGCTGGAACGCGACTACGCGCCAGCATCAACGCGTTACCCCGCGCCTCGATAATCATTTGGGTCAACTCGTCGCGCACAAGCGGATCATCCAGCACCGGCCGACCGTTGCGTTTTGAACGCTTCGCCAATTCGATCACATCGTTGATATTGAGATCCAGCGAAGCGATCCCGCCAGCTTGCCCACCCGTCGCGCCACGCTCGAACGTCAGCGTAATCATCGCAATCTTCCAACCTTCACCTTCGCTGCCCATCAAGCAAGAAGCGGGAACGCGTGCATCGTCGAAAAAAGTCTGGCAAAACCCGTACTCACCCGTGAGTTTCTTGATCGGCACTGGGTCCACCCCGGGAATCTGCATGGGAATCAAGAAATAGCTTAAGCCTGCGTACTTACTGTCACCCTCGCTCGACGTTCGCGCCAACAAAATCATGTATTTGGCGTACGTTCCGAGGCTAGTCCATATCTTCGAGCCGCTAATGATGTATTCGTCGCCGTCTTTGGTCGCACGGCACTGAGAATTGCCCAGGTCGGACCCCTGATCGGGCTCCGAAAAGCCCTGACACCAAATATCTTCCGCACTCAGGATACCTTTGATGTACTGCTGCTTATCCGCTTCAGTGCCCATGTGTAAAATCAGCGGTCCCGCCCAATTCAGCCCAATCGTATTGGGCAGAAATGGCGTCTTATGGGTCGCCATCGCACGTGTTGCCGCGTCCTGAAAGGCTTGATCCATACCACCGCCGCCGAATTCTTTCGGCCAACCCATGCCAACGTAACCGGCTTCATATACTTGCGCCTGCCAATCTCGCAAAAATTCAAATTGCTGATCGGTGCCGACCTCCATGAAACTCTCTGGCAAGATAAATCCTGGCTGATCCGGATTATTCTCCGCCATCCAACGATCAACCTCCACCTCAAACTCCGCCAGTTCCTGCGCATCAACCGCCATCAGGTCACCTCTCGTCTGTTTTTTAATTGGAAGCTGAGAAAAAGATTCCCATGCCCTGTACAGGGAGCAGCACACTAGCACAAAATCTGATATTTTTAGTCCTTTGGGCTACGTGGAAAATCAAATAAGCCGGCAATAACCGGTTAATAAAAACAAATGGGGAGAGATCATGCCTGTACTGGAATCAAAACTTGATACCAGGAACGAAGTCTTTCAGCAAAATTTTACCGATATGCAAGAGCGTCTCGGTGAGCTGCAAGCAATCTATGACGAAGCTGCCGAAGGCGGTGGCGAAGAAGCAATGGCGCGCCTTGCGTCGCGCGGCAAAATGCCGATCCGGGAGCGCATCGCTTATGCACTCGATCGTGATTCGCCGTTTCTTGAAATCAGCCCACTTGCCGCATGGCGTTCACCCTTCGCGGTCGGTTCGGGATTCGTCGTAGGGATCGGCGTTATTGAAGACACCGAGTGTGTCATTCTCGGACACGACCCGTCAGTACGGGCTGGCGCGTTCAACCAATTCAATTCCAAAAAGCTCATGCGCGGTTTGGAAATCTCCCGCGAGAATCGTCTGCCCTATGTCCAATTTGTGGAAAGCGCCGGCGCTGACCTGCGCGGTCAGGGCGGCACTGAGGACCCTGAAGTGGCTATCCAGCGCGATGGCGGCCACTTTGCCGAATCGGGGCGCCTGTTCTACGAGATCACCGAGCTGTCAAAGATGCGTATTCCAACCATCTCCGTGGTCTTTGGCGCATCGACCGCCGGTGGCGCCTACCAACCCGGAATGAGTGACTACAACATCTTCATCAAAAATCAGTCCAAAGTCTTCTTGGGCGGGGTGGCACTAGTGAAGATGGCCACAGGTGAGGACGCCGAAGAAGAAAGCTTGGGCGGTGCTGACATGCACACCCAGATCTCCGGCCTTGGCGATTACCTTGCGACCGACGAAATGGACGGGATCCGCATGTGCCGGGAAGTCATGCGCCACTTGAATTGGCAAAAAATGGGGCCCGCGCCGGATGAGGAGTTCGAAGAACCTGTGCACGACGCACAAGACCTCCTCGGCGTAGTGGCCAAAGATCTGAAAACGCCGTTCGATGTGCGTGAAGTAATCATGCGCATCACAGACAGTTCTTACTTCGAGGAATTCAAACCCTCGTACGGTCCAACGCTAATCTGCGGGTGGGGGAAAATCCACGGTTATCCAGTCGGAATTCTAGGCAACAACGGCGCGCTATTTTCCGAATCGTCGGAGAAAGCCGCGCAGTTTATCCAGCTGTGCAATCAGATCAACGTACCGTTGCTATTCCTCCACAACATCACCGGCTACATCGTTGGCACCGACTTCGAACAACGCGGCATCACGAAGAACGGCTCGAAAATGATTAATGCGGTATCCAACTCCACAGTGCCCCACATCACAATCATCCTCGGCGCATCATACGGTGCAGGCAACTACGGTATGAGCGGACGCGGTTTCGGTACGCGTTTTACCTACATCTGGCCATTTGCCAAAATCGCCGTTATGGGGGGTAAGCAGATGGCCGGCGTCATGAGCATCATTGGTCGCAACGCAGCCGAGCGACGCGGTCTCGAATTCGACGAGGAAGCAGATGCCAAACGCGCAGAAACGGCCGAGTACTGGGCAAACGAACGCGCGGAAGGGTTGTTTGCAACGTCACGCGTCTCCGACGATGGCATGATCGATCCACGCGATACCCGAGATGTAATCGCGATGTCTCTATCGGCTTGTTACAACAATAAGGTAGAAGGCACCAAGGAGTTCGGCACATGGCGGATGTAACCCCGATCAGCAGATTACTCATCGCGAATCGCGGTGAAATTGCGCGACGTATTAACCGAACTGCGCACGATATGGGCATCAGCACGGTGGCGATCTACGCCGACGGCGACGCAAACGCACCCTTCGTTGCCGAGGCGGACACTGCCATCTCCCTCGAGGGGCGCACGGCCACCGAGACGTACCTCGATGTTGACAAGGTGATCAACGCGTGCAAACGCAGCGGCGCCGATGCCGTTCATCCAGGGTATGGTTTCTTATCAGAAAACGAAAACTTCGCTCAGACCATCATCGACGCTGGCATCAAATGGCTCGGGCCTTCACCCGAGGTCATCGGGCTAATGGGTGACAAGCTGTCCGCCAAACGACTGATGCAAGAAGCTGGTGTACCTACGCTTCCGGCGATTGAAATTACCGCCGACACCAATGTCAATGGAGCGGCAGCCGATATCGGCTACCCCGTTTTGGTGAAAGCCTCCGCCGGTGGTGGTGGCCGTGGCATGCGTATTGTCGAAGCCGAGAGCGATCTTGAGGCAGCAATCGAGGGCGCAAAGCGTGAAGCTGGTAGTTCGTTCGGCGACGACAC
>Ga0114999_10001664_pt1 | contig 30627 bp, 28 predicted proteins | sample ArcticOcean_MG_C_3_FD_89820 | JGI IMG/M metagenome (GOLD analysis project Ga0114999, IMG submission 89820) | Marine microbial communities from western Arctic Ocean - ArcticOcean_MG_CB8_126 | ecosystem: Environmental > Aquatic > Marine > Oceanic | place: Arctic Ocean: Canada Basin | collected...
ACGGCTGGTTCGAATGGCGGACCGAGGAGGAGGTCAAACAGCCCTACCTCATTCGCCCCGAGGGAGAGGGGCCCTTCGCTTTCGCCGGGATTTGGGAGCGCTGGGAAGGCGCCGAAGGGGCCTTCGATTCCTTTGTCATTTTGACGACGGAGGCCGTGGACTCACTGCACGACATCCATCACCGCATGCCAGTTGTGATCACCGACCGTTCGCGCTTCGGGGCATGGATCGATCCCGCAACGCCGCAAGACGATCTCCGCGCACTGCTGGATATGTCGGATGTCGCGTTCAACCACTATCCAGTCAACCGCGCGGTCAACAACGCGCGGCACGACGGCCCCGACTGTATCGAACCGCTGGCGGCTTAAAATCTGGAAGAAGGCGCCCTCACCCAGCCCCCCGATTCCGGGGGAGAAATATGGCTCGGATCGCGAGCTGGCTAACCCCGTTTGTTGAGCAGGCGGAGGCGGAGGGCGTTGAGTTTGATGAAGCCCTCGGCATCGCGCATATCGTAGACCTCGTCATCTTCGAACGTGACATGGTCGAGCGAGTAGAGCGATTCGGGTGACTCCCGGCCAATCACTGTGGCATTGCCCTTGTAGAGCTTGACCCGCACGGTACCCGAGACGTGTTCCTGACTCTTGTCGATGGCCGCCTGCAGCATCTCGCGTTCCGGTGCGAACCAGAAACCGTTGTAGATGAGCTCGGCATAGCGCGGCATGAGCTCATCCTTGAGATGGGCCGCGCCACGATCGAGCGTGATGCTCTCCATACCCCGATGCGCCGCAAGCAGTACGGTTCCGCCTGGCGTTTCGTAAATGCCGCGGTTCTTCATGCCCACGAAACGGTTCTCGACCAGATCGAGCCGACCGACGCCGTTCGCCCCGCCGAACTCGTTAAGTTTTGTGAGAAGCGCGGCGGGCGAGAGCTGTTCGCCGTCGATGGCGACGGGATCGCCACGTTCGAACGCGATTTCGATAACGGTCGGTTTGTCGGGCGCGGCCTCCGGCGACACCGTGATCGTGTGAACATGTTCCTCAGCTTCCACCGCGGGATCTTCCAGCGCCTTCCCCTCCGAACTGATGTGCAGGAGGTTGGCATCCTGAGAGAACGGCGCCTCGCCCCGGCGGTCTCGCGGAATCGGGATCTGGTTGCGCTCGGCGTAGTCAATCAGCGCCGTGCGCGAGGTCAGATCCCATTCGCGCCACGGCGATATCACGCGGATATCCGGCTCGAGCGCGTAGTAGGAAAGCTCGAATCGTACTTGATCATTCCCCTTGCCCGTCGCGCCGTGCGCGACGGCGTCGGCACCCGTTTGGCGGGCGATCTCGATCTGCCGTTTGGCGATGAGGGGACGGGCAATCGATGTCCCCAGAAGGTAGAGTCCCTCATAGAGCGTGTTGGCACGGAACATGGGGAAGACGTAGTCGCGGACAAATTCCTCGCGCAGGTCCTCGATGAAGATTTCTTTCACCCCGAGCATCTCGGCCTTGGCCCGTGCCGGTTCAAGCTCGTCGCCCTGGCCGATGTCAGCCGTGAACGTCACGACCTCACAGCCGTAGGTCTCCTGGAGCCATTTGAGGATCACAGAGGTATCGAGCCCGCCCGAATAGGCCAGCACCACCTTCTTCACATCAATCTTCATGAAACTCTCCCACACTGGCCGGGGGACTTACGCCCAACGTGCGGACGATGCAAGGGAAACGAGGATCAAACCATCACGGCATAGAGGACGTTGAGCGCTGCCACTCCGATGACCAAGTGTGTCAGAAGGGCACCACCGGCACGCGCGGGCCGGATGTCCTGCTCTCCGATCATGCCGACGACGTGAAGAATTCGCGCCACGATCAAAACGATACCGAGCCCATGCAACAAGGTCGCGGAACCACCCTCGATCTCTAGGATCAGCATCACGAGCAACGCAAGGGGTACGAATTCCGCGAAGTTCCCGTGAGTGCGAATCACACGCCGCAGCCGCTCATCACCACCATCGCCATGCTCGATCTTCTTTGGAACGCGCATCATAGAGACGGAAACGCCCAAGACGATGATAGCGAGCCCGAATATCGCGGCGTAGAGACCCGTGATCGCAACAGACATGGCATCCTCCTTGGAATATGTAAGCCACGTGGACTTCGTAAGTTCAGGAGACGGCTTTAGATATCTGCGATTCGCGCTGACGGCGTGACATTTTCTCGCTCGCCGATTTGAGCTGCCCGCAGGCCGCCATGATGTCTCGCCCGCGCGGCGCCCGGACGGGAGAGGCATAGCCGGCCCGGTTCACGTAGTCGCCGAACCGGTCGATGGTCTCGGCATCCGAGCATTCATAGGGTGATCCGGGCCACGGATTGAAGGGAATGAGATTGATTTTCGCGGGAATGCCCGAGATCAATTTGACCAATGTCTTGGCATCCTCAAGCGAATCGTTGATCCCCTTCAGCATGACGTACTCGAACGTGATCCGCCGGGCGTTGGTCAGACCGGGATAACTCCGGCAGGCCTCCAGCAGTTCGGCAATCGGGTACTTGCGGTTGATCGGCACCAGAATGTCGCGCACGGCATCACTGACGGCATGCAGCGAGATAGCGAGATTGACCCCCAATTCCTCGCCCACCCGCGCCATCATCGGCACCACACCCGCCGTCGACAGCGTGATGCGTCGGCGCGAGATCGAGATTCCCTCGGCATCCATCACGATGTTCAGCGCCTGAGCGACATTGTCGAGATTGTAGAGCGGCTCGCCCATGCCCATGAGCACGATATTGGATATCTGCCGGTCCTGGTTGGCGCTCGGCCACTCACCCAGGGAATCGCGGGCGATCATGATCTGAGAGACGATTTCGGCGGCCGTGAGATTCCGAACCAGCCGCTGTGTCCCGGTGTGGCAGAACTTGCAATTGAGAGTGCAGCCGACCTGCGAGGAGACACACAAGGTCCCGCGGTCCGCTTCCGGGATGAAAACGGATTCGACTTCGTTGCCGTCGGCGAAGCGCACGAGCCACTTCCGGGTGCCGTCGGAGGAAATCTTCTCGGAGACGGCGTCGCCATGGGACAGAACGAAACGCTCGGCGAGCATCGCCCGGACCTGCTTGGAGACGTTTGTCATGTCCGCAAAATCGGAGATGCCGCGGTGATAGATCCAGTGCCAGAGCTGCGACGTCCGCATGCGCAACTCGCGCGCACGGATGCCAGCCGACGCGAGCGCATCGCTCAAAGCGGCCCGGTCGAGACCAACGAGGTTGTCGGCCCCCGAAATTTGGGACCGGTTCAGCAAGAGGTCCGGGGCCACGTTCATGTCGTCCGTTTATCCGTGTTCAATTGTTGCCACCGTCGTTTTTCCTGCGCGCTTGATTACCTGCGCTTTGGCGAGTCCGGCGACGGTGTGCGTAACGCCCTATTTTACGCCGCAGGCCTTGGAGATCGCTTTGTGTGCCGCCGTAAATCCTGACAGTGAATAGCGGTCGCGGGTACGTGTCCCGCGCTTCGACTGGCCCTCCACGATCATGGCGTTTCCCTTGGCCATCGCCTTCACCATGTTCTGGTCTCCGCGAGCGTCATAGTTCCAAGCGGAATCAGAATCCGTGAACAGTGTGAAATCCTTGCCGGTGACCGTGACCTTTACGGTACTGCCCTCCTTAAAGGGATAGCCCACGAAAACGCTCACCTCGTCCTTCACCTTGTCGCCGGGACGATGAGTCACCAGCGTATAGATCTGGCCGCGGCGTACGTTCTTGGGTTCGGTATCGGCGGGCTCGGAATCCATGAAGCAGACTTTATTGCCATTGGCTTCGTTGTACACGTATGCCCGCCAGGCACGAAAAGTCCCGATCTCCTTCGGCGTCTGAGCGAGGACCAAGTCCGGCGCCAACGCCAGCAGAGCTATAAGCCCCCCTATAACGACCTTACCAATCATGGCCCCTTAAATACTCATGCTCAGCATTTCTGTCCATTCAAGAGATGCTGAAGTGCGAGTCCGGCATACTCAACATCTAATTAACCCACATCGGTCTTGCGGATGACCGGCACCCCCTGCACGTGTTCCGGAATGGGGACAGGCGTTCCGCTCGGCGTCACGGGGCGTTCCGCAAACCGGCCCACGGTGAGCAAGCGATCGTACATCGTGATGGCGCCAGCAATGCCGACATTGACACAGAACTGTGTCGGGATGCGAATGACGTGATCGCATCGCGCGAGCAGTTCGTCCGAGAGGTTTCCCCGCTCCGGACCCAGAACGTACGCGGCCTGCGCCGGGTGCCTGAAGCTCGGGAGTTCCGTGGCTTCCTCCAGAAATTCAATCCCAACTACAGCGCATCCCCTGGGCAGCATCATCGTCGCGGCCGAGTCAAAGCGGTAGAACGGCAACTGCTTCCAGGCCTCGGACGTGTCCGAACGGGCTTCGGAAAGGGACAGGTCGGAATCAATGGTGAATATGAAACTCGCGCCAAAAGCATGTGCCGAGCGGAACAGGCTGCCAGCGTTCATGGGCTTACTCAGCCGCTCCACCCCGACACCGAAATATCCGCGCATCCGCGGCTCCCATACCACTTGTTGACGTGACGGTCCAAGAGTAAACATCAGCGGAACGAATGACCAATCCTGTGACCAACCCCGTCGCTGTCGAAGTCCTGCGCGACGGCCGTGTCGAGAGTTTCCATCGCGGCTCGGTCGCCGTTTGCGACGTTCAAGGTGTCGTGCGCCTTGCCCGCGGCGACGTGGAGTCCCCAATTTTCCCGCGCTCCGCCTTGAAGCCCATACAAGCCCTGCCGTTGCTGGAAACGGGCGCGGCCGAAGCATTCGCCGTCAGCGACGCGGAACTGGCACTCGCCTGCGCCTCCCACAACGGTGAAGCGCTACATGCCGATGTCGTCAACCGGTGGCTCTCCCGCCTCGATCTTTCGGAGCAAGCCCTAGCCTGTGGCGCTCATTGGTCGCTGTCGGAGTCCGTGGCACGGACCATGGCCGAAAAAGGCGACCGGCCATCCGATATCCATAACAACTGTTCGGGCAAACACGCCGGGATGCTGACCACCGCGCGACACTTGGGCGGAGACGTCGAAGGATACGAAATCGCCGACCATCCCGTTCAGATCAAGGTCCGCGACGCGATTTCGGAAATGTCCGACTACGATCTCAGTGTCGCCGGCGCGGCAATCGACGGCTGCTCGGTCCCGGCTTATGCGATCCCGCTTGCCGGACTCGCTCGCGCCTTCGCCCGGCTGTCGCAACCGCACGGCACCCAGGCTGTTCGCGCCGAGTCATGTCGCCGCCTCGTTTCAGCCATGGCGTCGAATCCGTTCATGGTGGCCGGCACAGGCCGGTACTGTACGAACGTCATCGAGACGGGCAAGGGTCGGCTGCTGGTCAAGACTGGCGCCGAAGGCGTGATGGCTGCCACGCTTCCGGAACTCGGCGTGGGAGTGGCGGTCAAGATCGACGACGGCGCGCGCCGCGCCGCGGAAGTCACGATGGCCGCGGTGCTTCTCGAGATCGGCGGTCTGCCGGAAGAATCGCGCAATTGCCTCCGAAACTATACCACCGCACCTTTGCGTAACTGGCGCGGGCAAGTTGTCGGAGCCATTCGTGTAGCCTCCGGATTTCCGTCGTGACCATACTTCCTGACGTCCTCGAGACCGGGCTGAAGATCGTCTTCTGCGGCACCGCGGCGGGAACCGCTTCGGCGCGGGCCCGCGCCTACTACGCGGGGCCGGGAAACCGCTTTTGGGACATGCTGTTCGAGACCGGACTGACGCCGAAGCGACTCGACCCCGCTCAATTTCAGGACGTTATCGCTTATGGAATCGGGTTGACGGACGTGGTCAAGACGGCATCGGGTTCCGACGCGTCGCTGCCCACCACGGCATTCGATCCGGACCGGTTGCGGGAACGGATCCTGGAGCTCAAGCCCGGAATTCTGGCTTTCAACGGCAAACGCTCGGCGCAATCGTTCCTCGATGCGTCGAAGGTGGAATACGGTCTGCAGGCAACGCAACTTGGCAGTACCGCGCTTTTCGTGCTTCCTTCGACTTCCGGCGCCGCGCGGGGCTTTTGGCAGCCGCGCTACTGGCACGAACTCGCGGAACGCGTCCGCAGCGACCCGCGACAATGACCTCAATCAACATGACGGCGGAGCGATGATGAAGGCGATATTGTGTAGCGAATGGGGCGGCCCTGAAAAACTGAGTGTCGGTGAAACAGAGGCACCATCCCCGGGCAGCGGTGAGGTGGTGATCGACGTGAAAGCTGCCGGCGTGAACTTCGCCGATACCGTGATCATCCAGGGGACTTACCAGTTGAAGCCGGACTTCCCCTTTACACCCGGCCTCGAGGTCGCAGGCACCGTCGCCCAATTGGGGGAGGGAGTCGACAATATCTCCGTCGGTGACCGGGTGGTAGGCATTCCCAACATCGGCGCCTTTGCTGAGCAGGTCGCCGTCAAGGCACCGGCGGTGGTTCGCATCCCGGACGCGATGGATTTCGAAACCGCCGCTTCGTTCGCGGTCGCCTATTCGACATCCCATATGGCCCTGGGTTATCGGGCCGGCCTCAAATCGGGCGAGACCTTGTTGGTCTTCGGCGCGGCGGGCGGCGTCGGCCTCACCGCCATTGAAATCGGTAAGATCATGGGCGCCAACGTCATCGCCTGTGCGAGCACGCAGGAAAAACTCGATCTCTGCTCGAAACGCGGCGCCGATCACCTGATCAACTACACAGATGAGAATATCCGCGACCGGGTCAAGGAGATCACCGGCGGGAAGGGTGCCGATGTGATCTACGATCCAGTGGGCGGTCCGGCCTTCGACGCTGCCATGCGTGCCATCAACTGGGAAGGCCGCATCGTCGTCATTGGATTCGCGAGCGGCGAGTTCAACCAGGCCCGAACCAACATCCTCATGGTCAAAAACATCGCGGTCATGGGTTTCTATTGGGGCTCGTACGCCCTGCACAAACTGTCGGCCATCGGTGAGTCCATGGGCGAGCTGATTCGCATGTGGGAAGATGGCCAGTTGACGCCCCATATTAGCCATACCTTGCCGCTGGAGCAGGCCGGCGACGCGCTGGCCCTGATGATGGGCCGGAAATCGACGGGAAAGATGGTGTTGACGGTCGGCGGTTGAGCGACGAGCCGTAAATGCCGCCGGACGATCCAGTCACTCCCGAGGATGCGGCGGACGCAGTCGTCCGCACGCAGTATGAAGAACATCCCTACCCGCCTCGCGACCCCGGCGACGAGCAGCACCGGCTGATCACCGGATCGCCGAGCCACCTTCTTGAGATCAATCATTATGTCTTCGGCGGCAGGCGCGACTTCGCAGCCCCGTTCCGTGCATTGGTAGCCGGTGGCGGGACAGGCGATGCCACGGTCATGCTCGCGCAGCAACTCGCCGACCACGGCCCCGGAGAGGTCGTCTATCTCGATATCAGCAATGCCTCACTGGAGGTCACGCGGGCACGCATCGCGGCAAGAAACCTCACGAACGTCTCATTTCATCGGGGCTCTCTGCTCGATGTGGAGAAGATCGCGCCGGGTCCCTATGACTACATCGATTGCTGCGGTGTCCTTCACCATCTGGCCGATCCCGGAGACGGTCTCGCCAAGCTTGCGAATGCTCTTCAACCCGACGGCGGCATGGGCATCATGCTTTATGGAGCTCTGGGCCGAACGGGCGTTTATCCGATGCAGGATGCGATCCGGCGGCTCGTTGGAGACGGAGACGAAGGAGGTGAGGACCGGCTCACACTTGCCAAGCGCCTGGTCCAGACCCTCCCGGAGAGCAATTGGCTCAAGCAGAATCCTGCCGTTGGCGATCACCTCCTGGAAGATGACGCCGCGTTCACCGACCTGTTGTTGCATTCACGTGACCGCGCCTACACCGTCCCGGAAATCGATGAGTTGATGTCGCGCGCCAACCTGACCCTCACGGGCTTTATCGAGCCAATCCGTTACGACCCTGCGACCTATTTGAATGACGACGGCCTCATCGGGCGGGCAGAAGCACTGCCTTGGAGGGAGCGATGTGCAGTGGCCGAGTCGATCGCCGGCAATCTCAAGACCCACGTCTTCTATGCAACCCGGTCAACGCACCCCGGTACCTCCGTGGTAAAAGCAGATGGTCCCGGAGTTGTGCCGGTGTGGCGCGACAACGAGGGACCGGCACTTGCGAAGCGCCTGTCGAATTCGCGCCGCATGAACGTCGACTTCGATGGGCTGGCGTTGTCGTTTGAGCTGCCCGAGCAGGCCGGACGGCTGGCGCAGATGATTGACGGAAGACGGTCGCTCGGCGAGCTTCAGGCGGTGCTTGGCATGGATTGGTTCACGTTCAAGTCCCGATTTGACCGCCTCTACCGAGTGCTGAACGGCCTCAACCTAATTCTCTTAAGAACCGGCTAGAGGATTACTCTCTCTCCACCGATATGAGGGGTTAGGTCGTGTCTGTTTAGAACACGGAACCGGACTCTCTCTTCAGATAATCCAGATGATCGCATCTATCCTTTAGAGCAAAATTCCGAGACGCTGATCCAGGTGTTCTCAGAACTTGAACCGGGCACCGATCATCGCCAGCGTAATCTCCTCGAATGCGGCTCCGATCCGGTCCAGCTTGTAATTGCGCACCCCAGCGAAGAGGTCGGTACTCCAGCTGTTCAGCTCCTGCACCGCACCGCCGCCCCAATTGCGGAACTCATCCCCGTTCCGGTCCTCGTCATGCATTCGGGAATACTCCACGGCCAGCGCGGTCAACCCGACTGGGAACCAGTTTCTCTGAAGTCCGAACTTGGCGTAATAAAAGGTAGGATGATCCCGCGCTCCGGCCGTCAAACTGTCGCGCCCGGCCGCAAACGTAGCGCTCAAGCCGCTTTCGCTGTGAAGCAGCGAGATGGAGCCGTTCGTGCGATGATCCCGGCTCGTGCTCGCCGAGTCCAAGTTGGCATAGGCAATTGCCGCTTCAATCTCCATCATTCCGTGTTCGCCTTCATAGGCCAGGGCAACGTCGTTCTCGCCGCCCTGCGCGATTCCCAGCGACAAGGTGAGGCCCTTGAATTCAGGTGCGTCGTAGCGAATGCGGTCGGACCGGCCAAGGCCATCAAGGTTCGACACGACATCCCCAACTTCCACTCCCGATAACGCGCCGGTCGTCGTATTGCGGAACAACAGGTCGCCGCCGATATCATCGATGTCGCTTTGCAGGATGAGATCGGTCTCTGAGAGATCTACCTCGGAAGAATCATCGGATGCGGTGTCTCCCTGTCCGAGCCACAGCGTGCCCCACGTGTCATGCTCGAAGTAGATTTCCAGTTTGCGCTCGGCAAATCTGGGGTTGGCGATCGGCTCGTTTTCGGTGTTCTGATTGACGTCGCTGGCTGGATTAGACTCGAATTCCACGTCGAACACACCGCCCACGGTTAGCTCCTCGTTAGGCCGAGCCGTTCCTTCGAACGCGATCCGGGTTGAGGAGTTGCTGTTGTCGACGTGGAAAACTTCCTGCTCTGAACCGCCGTCGCTGAACAGCAAGGCGCGACTCACCTGGCCACTGATCTGCAATTCGACATTCTTTTCGCCACCCAAGGCGAATGTAAGCCCTCCCTTGGACTCTTCGACTTTTCGCGCGACTTGTTCGACCTTTTCAACCGTGCGTTCCATCTTCTCTGCCGTGGATGCCAGTGTTCCGTCACGCGCGCGGGTGGCTGGCCGGGCCTGCAGGCCGAGCGCTTCCTCACCGAGGAACTCTTTCCCGTGTGCAGTCCGAAGTTGCTTGGTGGCCCGCATCCGCTGCGTGATCCGGACCAGCTGCGCCATCACACCTTATTGCACGATGATGATCCGAACGGATTGCTCGATTGGAACGAATGGTTGCGAACCATCGGTGTCGATGGGGTAGATGCGACCCGCGGGCCTCGCTTCCGGGATGCCAGCCATCTCATCCAGGCTGCTGTCGAAGGGCAGGGTGTCGCATTGGGGCGCACGGCACTCGTCTCTGCCGACCTCGCCGGCGGCAGGCTCGTGCGGCTGTTCGCGATTTCCCTCCCCGCGGACCACGCCTACTACGTGGTGATGCCGGAGACGCGGGTCGATCGGCTTAAAGTGAAAGCGTTCAAGGATTGGCTACTAGAAACGGCAGAGGCCGAGGACATCGCGTAGTGATCGCGGGTACTCCAAAATCACAGAAACAACACACCCCCCTCTTTATCTCCCCCCTGCAAGGGGGGAGGGCAAAAGGTCGGGATCTCCCCTTCACCGGTCGGATCAAAGCGGGCTAGTTGGCCGCGGCCACCTCGACACGCGTATCGGTCAGGGCCGGGCCCTGGCCGATATCGGTGAGTGCGGCTGGGTTGAGCGCATTCACGCCGATCCCCACACCGTCCGACTTGCGCCAATAGCCGAGTGGGACGACGACGACACCAATTGCCGTGTCATCCGTAATCCGCGCACCGACCTCGATGGTTGCGAGATCGTTGAACACACTGACCTTATCGCCATCTCCGATCCCACGGACCTCAGCGTCATCGGGATGGATAAGCGCAAACGGCGCGCCGGCCGCCTTCTTCTGGACTTCAAGATTTCCGTAACAAGAATTCAGGAATGCGTGGCTTTTGGGTGAAATGAGGATCAGAGGGAAGCGCGGATCGTCGGTACCGGCCGGAACGTAGTCAGGAAGCGGGTCGACGGCGCCTGCAGGCTGGCTCTCTTCGTATCCCTGGCGCAATCGCGGCAGAACCATATTCCCTTCAACGGCACGCGAAGAGAGGAATTCGCACTTCCCCGAGGGGGTCGGGAAGTTACCTTCCGCGTGCGGCAGCCGCGTGTCCGGATCACCGACGTTCAGGCGCGCGTAACCGTCCCGCTTCAATAACGCCATGTCGATTCCGTCGAGCGTCGGGTGGTCCCAGTCGATCGCATCGTGGGCGATTTCTTCGTCGGACCGGCGAAAGTACGGCTCGTTGAAACCGAACGTTGCGGCGAGACGGCGGAACAGTTCCGCGTTGGGAACCGATTCACCTAGTGGCTCGATCGCGGGTTCACTGAGACCCAGGAAGAACTGCCCCCAGGAATAGACGAGTTCGAACTGCTCGAGCTGCGTCGAGGCCGGCAGGAGAATATCTGCGTAATCGGCCGTGTCGGTCTGGAACTGCTCGCTGACCACGACAAAGAGGTCGTCGCGCGCGAGTCCCCGGGCGACCGCCTGCTGATCAGGAACCGTCACCATCGGGTTGCAATTGTAGACGAACAGCGCCTTGATCGGGGGATCGAGATCACCGGTCAGCGCCGCGCCTAACTGGATTTGATTGACGACGCGCGTCCCCGGCCGAATGAAATCAGGACGGGAGATCAAATCCCCGCGCGAAGGCAGCGATCGCGCCGCACTCTGCAGGACGCCGCCGCCGACATGACGCCACGCACCAACGAGGGCTGGTAAGGACGTCAGGGCACGGACCGTCTGGCCACCACTGCGGTGACGTTCCACCGCGACGCCGACCCGGATGACGGACGGCTGCATGGCCGCGTATTCCCGGGCAAGCCGCGCCACGTCCGCTGCCGGAAGCCCGGTAATCTCCGCCACCCGATCGGGCGGATACTGGGCGGCCCGCTCCTTCAGTTCATCATAGCCCACCGTGTAGTTCGCGACGTAGTCGGCGTCGACCAGATCCTCGGCGATGATCACGTTCATCATACCGAGCGCCAACGCCGCGTCGGTGCCGGGGCGGATTTGGATGTGCCAATCCGCCTTGGCCGCGGTGCGGGAGCGGATGGGATCGACAACAACGACTTTCGCCCCGTCGCGCTGCGCCTCGGCGATCATCGGCCATTGGTGCATGTGCGTCGAAATCGTGTTACAGCCCCAAATGAGAATGAACCGTGCGTGCACGAAGCTGAGCGGATCGGTCCCCCCGGTCACACCGGTCGTCATTACCGACGCGGAGTTGGCGGCTGACGCACACAGGGTGCGTTCCATGATTGTCGCCCCAAGACGGTTGAAGAGGGCGTCGCCGGAATTCAGCCCATGGACGAATCCCTGCTGCCCGATGTAACTGCAGGGCATGATCGCCTCGGCGCCAAATTCATCGATGATCCCGCGAAAGCGATCGTGGATGGTTTCCAACGCTTCATCCCAGGTCATGCGTTCGAACCGGCCTTCACCCTTTGCGCCCACGCGCCGCATGGGGTGGAGAATTCGATCGGGGCTATGTACGCGATCCTGGTAGTTCTTGACCTTCACGCAGAGTGTTCCACGCGTGAAGGGATGATCTCGCCGGCCCCGAACGCCCACGACACGCCCATCCTCGACCGTCGCCACCATGGCGCAGGAATCCGGACAGTCGTGCGGACACGTCGCGTAGATTTCTTTGGCTTCAGGAATTTGCTGCTCCGACACAGGAATCCTCCGATTTAGGGATCATGTCTTTCTTTGATTTATCCTAGAACCCAGAGCCCTCGATGCAAAATACACACACCCCTCCCACCCCCCCTTCACTCGCCTTCGGCGCAGCCGGGAGAGGGGGAGGAGTAATGCCGTCAAGATTTGACGGCACGTTCGGCTAAGGTGTTAAGTCGGCTGCGGTTGGATGTCGGTGCATCTGTCCCGTGCAAACTACAATTCACGAAACATTTCGGAACCAGATTTATGGATAGTCAGCTATTCCAACCCATCAAGCTTCGCGGCCTCGAGTTGACGAACCGGATTGTCGTCTCGCCGATGTGCCAATACAGCGCCACCGACGGTACGGCGAGCGATTGGCACATCATGCACCTGGGGCAATATGCCGTGTCGGGTGTCGGTCTCGTGTTGACGGAAGCTACGGGCGTCGTCCCGGAGGGGCGTATTTCGCCCAACTGTCTCGGACTCTACTCGGACGAAAACGAAGAGGCCCTGAAACGGGTGATCACTTTCACGCGCGAATTCGGGAACTCCCCCATCGGCGTTCAACTCGCCCACGCCGGACGCAAAGCCTGCACGGAACCACCCTGGCAGGGACAGAGCGCGGTGCAACCCGAGGATGGCGGCTGGGAAGTGGTGGCGCCGTCCGCCGTTCCATTTTCCAACCGCTCATTGATGCCAAGGGCGATGGACAAGCAGGACATCGCGCACGCCCAGGAAGGGTTCGTGCAGGCGACCAAGCGCGCCGAACGTCTCGACTTTGACTGCATCGAACTCCACGCGGCACACGGTTATCTGATGCAGTCGTTCTTATCACCGCTGTCCAATAAGCGGGACGACGAATACGGCGGAAACCAGGAAAACAGGATGCGGTTTCCGTTGGAAGTTTTCGAAAAGGCACGGGCGGCCTGGCCCAAGGATAAGCCCATGGGTGTCCGCATCACCTCGAGCGACTGGGTTGAAGGCGGATGGGAGATCGAGGACTCCATCGCTCTGGCCAAGGAACTGGAAAAGCGTGGGTGCGACTTCCTAGTCGCTTCGAGCGGAGGCGCCACACCCGATGCAGCCGTTCTCGCGGGGCCCGGCTATCAGGTCGGGTTCGCGGCGGAGATCAAACGCAATTTGACCGACATGCCGGTGATGGCGGTAGGCCTCATCACCGACCCGCATCAGGCCGAAAGCATCATCCGTTCGGGGCAGGCCGACATGGTCGCCCTCGCCCGAGCCATGCTCTACAACCCGCATTGGACGTGGCAGGCCGCGGTGGCTCTGGGCCAGGAAGCGGCGTATCCGCACCAATATGCACGCTGCCATCCCGATTTGCTGGGATTACCCGTTCCCGGGAAGTTGCCGGCCGCGAAGTAGGCGGGCATTACCTCTGTCGTCATCGCCGTTTACCCCCACCCGTGCCTCCCCCGATTCCGGGGGAGGGGATCGGAACTGCACTATATGAGTTCCCCTCCTCAAGATCCCTTTGGGGGACGACACCAATTTCCTCCAACTCTGCGCATCCCTCTCCCCCCGCAAGCAGGTGTAGAGGTGTGACCAGCGGGTCCGAACACCGGAAAGTATGGCGTGTTGCCGGGCCGATCATCCTGTCCAACATCTCCGTTCCGCTGCTCGGTGCCGTCGACACCGCGGTCGTCGGCCACTTGGACAGCCCCATTTACATGGGAGGCGTGGCGATCGGATCGCTCATCTTCAATTACGTGTATTGGGGATTCGGCTTCCTGCGTATGGGAACGACAGGTCTCGCCGCGCAGGCATTGGGGGCACGCGACAGCCACGAGATCTGGGCGACCCTAAACCGGGGCTTCGTTCTCGCGGCCGTCCTGTCCGCCATCGTCATTACCCTGCAAGTGCCCATCGTCGAAGCCGCAAACTGGCTGTTCGATGCCAGTCAGCCCGTGGAAAGCCTGGCTAGCGAATACTTCCGTATTCGCATTTGGGCAGCGCCCGCAGCACTCGCCAACTACGTCATCCTGGGCTGGCTCATCGGCTTGCAGCGTGCCGGCTCGGCATTGACGATCCAGGTTTTCATGAACGGGCTCAATGTGATCCTCGACCTAATGTTCGTCATGGGGTTCGGCTGGGATGTACAGGGTGTGGCGCTCGCCAGCGCGCTCTCGGAGTACGCCGCGATCGCGGTTGGATTGTTCCTGTGCGCCCGCATCCTGCGCCGCGAGGGGGCGGAACGGCGCCCGGAATCTCTGTGGAATGTCGCCCAATTCCGCCGGCTTACCGCGATCAATGGAGATATCTTCATCCGCACGCTGTTCCTGATCTCGGCCTTTGCGGTCTTCACGGCCCAAAGCGCCAAGATGGGCGATACGACCTTGGCGGCCAATGCCCTGCTGCTCAATTTCCAGATGTTCCTGTCCCACGCGCTGGACGGCTTCGCGCACGCGGCGAGTGCGCTGGTGGGTGGTGCGGCAGGCGCCCGCGACCGTGTCGCGTTCCACCGGACCGTTGTCATCACGACAGTTTGGGCGGCGGGAACCGCCTTTGTATTCATCGTCGCTTACGGCGCTGGAGGGCATATTCTCGTCGATATCCTGACCACTCTGCCGGACGTGCGGCAGGAGGCGTACCTCTATCTGCCCTGGCTGATCGCCTCGCCGCTGATTTCAGTCTGGAGTTTCCAGCTTGACGGTATTTACATCGGCGCCACTGAATCCCGCCTGATGCGCAACACGATGGTGCTCTCCTTCCTCGGTTACGCCGGCGCACTCATTGTGCTCGTACCCGCATACGGCAATCACGGACTGTGGGCCGCGCTGCTTTTCTTCATGGCACTGCGCGGGATCACCCTCGGTGTTCGGTACCCCACGATCGAGCGGCGGATCGAGGAAGGGTCTTAAGCGGGCGCGGACGGCAGCAGGGGAAGACGGCGGCTCTCTTCGGTGTCGGGAAGAAGGAGCCGCTCTGTCCGGTAGGCCGCGCGCAATTGTTCGCGATGGACGTCGAGCATCCGACGAAGCTCACCGAGAGGCGTCTCCATGTACCTCTCGAAAGGGAACGATGCGAGATCCCGGCGCATGGCACCCTGGCCCAGATTGAAGCCGAGATCGAAGGCGACAGCGTCGCCGCCACGCATTCGGTAGATGCCGGGATAGAGCCGTCGGGCGAGCTGTTTAAACGACTAAACCTGCCAGGACTGGACGGCCCGGCAGGTGCCCATCGTGTACCCGATGACAAAGGCCTCGTCCTGCGCCAGTAGACCGCGTCCGAGCAGGATGTGTATGCAGTCATGCCGCTCCAGCGTAACCGCGCCCGGGAACGCCACCAGCGAATCAGGGTTCTCGAATAGGCGCACGTAGTGGTGAACCGTCCCCGGATCGTCACCGGGAAGCGAGTCGTAAATCTCGCCCAACGTCAGCGCGTCGTTGTCGAAACCTGGCGCCCTGCGGCGCCAATCGATATCTGTCGATTCGCGCATTTCTTGTCACCTTCACAGCAAAAAATGAACCGCGCGAGCGGGGATACAAGGCCTGGGAGATCAACGATTTTCACGTTTACATGAGGCCGCTAGATGCGTTGCACCAAGGAGAATGCGACGTATAGTGCGACACTGCTCAGCTTCAGTGGCGGTTTCAAGTCTTGACCCTTTCCGAACGTCTCACCGGCATCCCGTGGCGTGATCAAAAGTCGGTGCTGACCATGGCGCTGGGTCATGGCAGCACCCACTGGGCGTTCGGCACGTTCTATGTCCTGCTGCCGTTCATCGCCAAGCATCTCGGATTAAGTTATGCCGAGGCGGGCCTGCTGGTCGCCATCTACCACTTCAGTGGGTTCGTGGCATCGCTCGGGAGTGGCGCTCTGATCGACGTCATCGGCCGGCAAGCCCTGTTCCAGATCGCCGCACTCCTGATGGGCGCCTTTGGCCTGCTGGCCCTCGGCTTGACCGGCGAATTCTTCGTTATCGCCATTCTGATCACCTTTATCGGCGCCGGCGCCAACCTGTGGCACCCGGCCGCGATCTCGTATCTATCGAGCCGGTTCCCCAACAATCGGGGCTACACGCTTTCGATCCACGCCTTCGGCGCCAACGTCGGCGACGCGCTGGCACCGCTGGTCGCGGGCACGGCGCTGGTCTGGTTCACCTGGCAGGGCGCGGCCGTGATCAACGCCTTACCCCTGTTTGCCGCCACTTTGGCGGTCGCCATCGTGCTGTCGCGTGAGAAGAGCGCGGGACGCGCGCCGAGCGATCAAGGCATGTCCGTGAGCGAATATTTCGTCCAGGTGAAGGGTGTCATTCGCGACAAGGCGGTGCTCGGGCTGTGCACCATGGCAGCCTTCCGGACCATGACCCAGAACGGCCTGTTCGTGTTCCTGCCGCTCTATCTCGCAGACGTGATCAAGGTGAGTCCATTGACCCTCGGCTTTACCCTGTCGGCGCTGCAGATCGGAGGTCTGATCGCCGCGCCCATCGCGGGAACCGTGTCGGATCATGTGGGGCGCCGTCCGGTCGTGATCGCCGCACTGAGCGCCTCGACCGTGATGATCATCATCCTCACGTTCATCGACAGCGAAATCGTGTTCGTGGCCGGAGTCTCACTCCTGGGGTTCGCCATGTTTGCCATGCGCCCAGTGATCCACAGTTGGCTGATGGACCTGACGCCGCCGCGGATGAGCGGGTCCGCCACCAGTCTGCTGTTCGGCACCCAGGCCGGCCTGTCGACAATCACCCCCGCCCTTGGCGGCATTATTGCCGATACGTGGGGCCTGACATCGGTGTTCTATTTCCTGGCTGGCACCATGCTGGTCGCGAACATCCTCGTCTTCATGCTGCCCCAACGCGATCCTCAACTGTCCGCTGCCGCCGCCGATTGACTCGTTAAAGCGGCGGGCGCAGCCTGTCTGAAGATCCGGGACCAGGGAACGACGAGTGCCTCAGACACGCGATGTGATCTAAGCCGATGTATCTGCCGCCTCCAATTCAGAAAATCGGTACTTCCAGGTTGTATTTATCAACCCATGACATCCCGCGTAGCAGGATGAAGGAAGGTCCGGCACTAAAGTGGATCAAGACATCTCATCGTGATTTCAGGAAGGGAATCCCACGCAATCCGATGTTTGAACACCGGTGGCCCTTGCCAATTGGCGGCCGATAGACCGGCCAACGGCGAAACTCCGGTCAGGTCGCAAGTTCCGGACGGTCGCGGTAATGCACGAGAGCTTCCGGATTAGCCATGGCATCCGTGTTCTTCACCGGCCGGCCGTGGACGATCTCACGAACCGCGAGCTCGGTGATCTTGCCCGAGATCGTGCGCGGCAGATCCGGAACTTGAAGAATTTTTGCCGGCACGTGCCGGGGTGAGGCATTTTGGCGAATCTGCTTCTTGATGCGGTCCACGAGCGAATCATCAAGCGTGAGGTTCTCGCGGAGACGCACAAACAGGATGACACGGGTATCGCCTTCCCATTCTTGACCGATCACCAGACCTTCCTCTACCTCCTCGAGCTGTTCCACTTGTCGGTAAATTTCCGCCGTTCCGATGCGGACGCCACCGGGATTGAGTACCGCGTCGGAGCGTCCGAAGATGATCATTCCGTCGTGTCCGGTCAGCTCGCACCAGTCGCCGTGACGCCAGACATCGGGATAAACGTCGAAATACGCCTCACGATATTTCGATCCATCCAGGTCGTTCCAAAACGACACTGGCATAGAGGGAAAGGACGAAGTGCAGACCAGTTCCCCACGCTCTTCCTGCACCGGACTTCCATTGGAATCGTAGACATCGACTGCCATGCCGAGCGCCCGGGTCTGTAACTCGCCCCGCCAGACAGGGCCCGCCGGATTACCCCCCACGAAACAACCCATGATGTCGGTGCCGCCCGAGATGGACGACAGACAGACGTCCTTCTTGATGTGGCGGTAGACGAAGTCGAATGATTCCGGCACCAGGACCGACCCGGTCGTGAGAATCGATTTCACCGACGACAGGTCGTGCGACTCCATGGGAGACAATCCTTGATTCCTGACGGCGTCGATGTACTTTGCGGAGGTGCCGAAGACGGTCATTTGAGCCGCGTCGACATAATCGAAGATGGCATTGCCGTCGGGATAGAACGGAGATCCATCGTAGAGCAATAGCGTTGCTTCCGATGCCAAGCCGGCAGCCAGCCAGTTCCACATCATCCAGCCGCAGGTCGTGAAATAGTAGAGACGGTCGCCTGGTTTGATGTCGGCATGAAGCCGATGCTCTTTCAGGTTCTGAAGAAGTGATCCCCCGTGTCCGTGCACGATGCACTTGGGCATGCCCGTGGTTCCGGAGGAATAGAGGATGACGAGTGGTTCGTTGAAGTTCACCCGCGCAAAAGCGATATCGCAGGGCTCGAATGCATCAATGAATTCGTCAAAAAGAACCGTCCCGGTCAGACCATCGATAGGCGGGTCGTCACGCGAATAGGGAACCACGACCGTCTGCTCCAGGCTTTCCAGTTCATCCTGTATGGAGGCGACGCGCTCCAGGCAATCAAATGGTTTTCCGTTGTAGAAGTATCCGTCACCGGCGAATAAGACCTTGGGTGTGATCTGACCGAAGCGGTCCAACAGCCCTTTCACGCCGAAGTCCGGCGAACACGAGGACCAGATTGCGCCGAGACTCGTGGCAGCCAGCATGGCAATGATGGTCTCGGGCATATTGGGCATGAAACCGACGACACGGTCGCCCTTCACAACACCCATGGCAGAGAGCGCCTGAGAGGTGCGGGAGACCTGGTCGTACACCTCCCGAAACGTGAGCTCGCGATTCACCTGCTCCTCGCCCTGAAAAATCATCGCCACAGTGTCGTCGCGCCGGCGCAGCAGATTCTCGGGATAGCTCAACCGAGCATCGGGAAACCAGCGCGCACCCGGCATTTGATGCTTGTCGGCCACCACAATCTCGCCCCGCGTTTCAGCCACGACATCGCAGTTGTCCCAAAGCGAGAGCCAAAATTTCTCGTCCTCCTCGACGGACCATCTCCAGAAATCGGAGAAATCATCAAAGGTCACATCCCAACGGCTTTCCATGGCACGCATGAAGGCATGCATGTTGGTCTGCTCGGCACGCTCCGGCAGCGGCGCCCATAGCGGTTGTGGTTCGCCTTGCATCAAGTCCTCCCTAAATCACGTGCACCGACCAATTCAATGACCCATCGACTGCCGAATATTGCCGAGGCGAGCGACAGGTGCAAAGCGTGATGGATCAAACCATTTTTGTCATCAGTTCCGGAGAAATCCGCACGCGGTGTTCTGTCATGCTGTATGAATAGGCCGAGAGAGAGGAGCCACGCCACTCCCGCATTCACGGGCGATCATCTCATGAGCCATATGCGGGATACCAAGTTTGTGCGCGGTACCAAGTTGGCAGCTGGCCGCGTGGAAGAAAAAACGTGACGCAAGCCGAATACGGCGGCATTCAACCAAGATTCACCACGGCCGCGCGTGGTGCCATTCTAATGATCGTCGCATCCGCCTTCTTCTCGATCATGATCGGCTGCATCAAAGAAGTTTCAGCCTCGCTGCCATCGATCGAGGCGGTCTTTTTCCGAAATCTATTCGGGCTCATGGCCCTGTCACCGCTGTTCATCCGCCAAGGCCTCGGCATTCTCCGGGCCAATCGATACGGATTGCTGTTCGTCCGGGGATGTATGGCCCTCGTGTTCCAAGTTACGTGGTTCTACGCCGTATCCGTGGTGCCCGTTGCCGATGCCGTGGCACTGAGCTTCACGGCTCCGCTGTTCACAACGGTACTGGCGATCGTCATCCTGAAGGAGGTTGTGCGGCTACGGCGCTGGACGGCCACCCTGGTCGGCTTCGCGGGCGCCATCCTGATTTTGCGTCCCGGCTTTGAAGAGCTCGATCCCAACCTGTTGGTCGTCATCCTTTCGGCGGCTGGGATGGCGGCCGCGTTCATCGTCATTAAGGTTCTGTCACGGACAGAAGCGCCAGCCACAATCGTGGCTTATCTCAACATATTCATGGTTCCCGCAGCCCTCGTTCCGGCTCTGTTTGTCTGGCAGTGGCCAACGGCAGAACAGTACATATGGTTGATCCTCATGGGTGCTTCCGGCACCTGCGCGCATCTGGCGATGAACAAAGCCTTCGCCATTGCAGAAACGACGGTCATCATGCCCTTCGACTTCATGCGGCTTCCATTCACCGCGTTGATCGGATTCATCGCCTTCAGCGAAGTCCCGGATATGTGGACGTGGATCGGCGCCGCCGTGATTTTCTCAAGCACGTTCTACATCGCCCGCCGGGAGGCTCAGATCGAGCGCGACGCACGAGAGAAGAGCGTCAGCGAACAGTCGGCCGACTCTCCAAATACTAAGTTCTAGCTCTGAGAATCATCACGGGTAGCGTCTCCGTCGCCGGCTTCCCTCAGATCATCGAGAATGGCCCGCGCCCGCGCCCGATGATCGAGGGTGATATGTCGGCGAAACGTGCCGATCACAGCGGCCAGAACTGTCGCATCATCCGCAAATCCAAGCCCGACGATGAAATCCGGGATCATATCCGTCGGAATGACGAAGTAGGCGATAGCCCCGAGCAGCATGACCTGAACGTGCCGGGGAGTCTTGGGATCCGTGGCGCAGTAGTAGGCGGCAATGGCTTCATCCAGAAACGGCACGCGGCCCAGCGTGCGCCGGACCTTGTTCCAGAATCCCTCGTCGACGGCCCTGGCATCATCCTGCGGTCCGGATCCGGGATCGCCGCTTTGGTCTGTACCCGACATTCTTGGCATATAGGAAACCTGCGAGCACGGCGCAACGGAGTTCTTATCGCGCTTCCACGGGCGATCTGCTAAATCAGTTCGCCTGAACGAAAGCCCGAACCAGGGAACAGCGGAGAAGATCGATGGATATCAAGGGAACTGCCGCGATCGTCACTGGCGGTGCATCGGGACTCGGCGCGGCGACGGCTCGCGAACTTGCCGCAGCCGGTGCCAAAGTAGCTATTTTCGACGTGAATGCGGACGCCGCCCAAGCCGTGGCGTCAGAGATCGGCGGCGTCGGCCTCGAATGTGACGTGACCAGTTCGGATGCCGCGGAAGCGGCCATCGCGTCCGCCCGAGACGCGCATGGAGCCGCACGCGTGCTCGTCAATTGTGCAGGCATCGGCCCGCCAGGCCGGGCCGTAAGCCGTCGCGGCCCGCTGCCACTCGACGACTTCCGCAAGATCATCGAAATCAATCTCATCGGAACCTTCAACTGTGCGCGGCTGGCGGCTGCTGAAATGCTCGAGCTCGACCCCGTCAATGACGATGGCGAGCGCGGTCTCATAGTGAATACTTCATCGGTCGCCGCCTACGATGGTCAGATCGGCCAGCCGGCCTATGCCGCATCCAAGGGAGGCATCGCCTCGCTCACCTTGCCGCTGGCGCGGGAGTTCGCCTCGAAAGGCGTACGGGTCATGACTGTTGCGCCAGGCCTGTTTGCGACACCGCTGATGTTCTCACTTCCGGAAGAGGCGCAGAAGGCGCTTGGTGACAGCGTCCCTTTCCCGTCGCGTTTGGGTACGGCCGAAGAGTACGCGTCGATGGTTCTCTACATCTGTGAAAACCGGATGCTGAACGGTGAAGTCATCCGGCTGGATGGGGCGCTGCGCATGGCGCCACGGTAGGCCATCGAAGTCGGGCGTCCCGCATCCGGTTCTGTACGGAAAACTGACGCCAGATGAAGAACGGCGACACTACCTTGGAAGAACCGCCACCCAGCCTGGCGGACATCGAGGCGATGGCCCGGGTAGCTTATGACTCGCTCCCGGAGGCGTTCCGCACGCAGACCGGTAACGTCGCCATTCAGGTCAGCGATTTCCCCGACGCCGAAACGATGTCCGAAATGGGCGTAGAGAACGCGTTCGAGCTGTTGGGTCTCTATCGCGGGATCAGCCTCGATCAGCGAAGCGTTCTCGATGCGCCTGATGATATTGACATCATCTTCCTCTACCGACGCCCCATACTCGACTACTGGTGCGAAATCGGCGATTCACTTGCGGCGATCGTCCGGAATGTGCTGGTTCACGAGATCGGCCACCACTTCGGACTGTCCGACGCCGACATGGAGGCCATCGAACACGGCGGCTAGCCATACCTTGACGTCCGTGTCCCGCGGCCCCATGAATCACGGGTGCGGTGAATCATCGCAACCTAGAACAATAGCCAACCGGATAATTTCATGGCCCCTCGGCCGTTGAGCAAGAACGCCCTCTATACACGTTGCCGAACGGCTCTACTGCCGTTCCGGACAACGGCGCAGCTGGAGCCGCATGTCGGCGTGCTGGGCCAGGAGCGGGCGGTCGAAGCCCTCCACTTCGGCACGCGCATCCGGCGGGACGGATACAATCTATTCGTTCATGGTCCACAAGGAACGGGACGCCACACGACCGTACGGGAGTACCTGGAGCGAGTGGCCGAAAGCCAGGACGTGCCCGCCGATTGGTGCATTTTCAACAACTTCGAGGACGCGCAAAAACCGCAAGCCGTGGAACTGCCCTCCGGTCGCGGCAGCAAGCTACGTGAGGACATGACAAACCTCATCGAAGAGCTCAAGACGGCAATTCCGGCGGCGTTCGACAGCGAAGACTACCGCGCACGCCGCCAAGCCATAGATGAAGAGTTTAAGGAAAAACAGGAACACGCCTTCGAAGAGCTCGCCGAGCACGCGAAGAAAAAGGATGTCGCGCTCGTGCGCACGCCGGTGGGCCTGGCACTCGCGCCGATGCACGAGGGGGAGGTGATAGCACCCGAGGACTTCCAACGCATGAAGGAAGGAGACCGACAGCGCTTCGAGACAGACATTGAGACATTGCAGCAAGAATTGCAGGCGACCGTGCGTCAGATTCCGGAGTGGGACAAGGAGCGCCGCAACAAGGTGCGCGACCTCAACCGGGATGTTTCGGCCTACGCGGTCGGTCACATGATCGAAGCACTCAAAGAGCGCTATGGAGAATTTCCCCGCATCGTCACCTATCTCGAAGCGGTGTCAGCCGACATAACGGACAACGTCGACGTGTTCCTGGCCGACCATCAGGCACAAATGCAGTCCCAAACCGGCCAACCCGGGATGCCTGGAAATCCTTTGCCGCAACTTCAGGCATCGATGGCGCTGCGCCGGTACGAGATCAATCTGCTGGTGGACAATTCGACGAATGGTGGCGCACCCGTCATCTACGAAGACAACCCGACGTTCGCCAATCTGATCGGCCGCGTGGAGCACCTCGCCGAGATGGGTGCCCTGGTGACCGATTTCGGGTTGATCCGCGCGGGCGCGCTGCATCGTGCCAACGGCGGATATCTCATCATCGATGCAGTCAAATTGCTGACTCAGCCCTACGCATATGAAGGCCTCAAGAGGGCCTTGGATTCGCGCATGCTGAGCATCGAGTCCCTGGGTCAAGCCTTGAGCCTGGTGAGCACGGTGTCGCTCGAGCCCGAACCGATCCCGCTCGACGTCAAGGTGATCCTGACCGGTGAGCCCAGAATCTATTACTTGCTGAGCAATCTCGACCCCGAGTTCAACGACCTGTTCAAGGTATCCGTGGATTACGGTTGGGATATGGACCGCTCCGAGGAGGGCACGTTGGCCTATGCCCGTCTCATCGCCGGCCTGGCCGGCAAAGAGAAGTTGCGACCTTTCGACCGCCGGGCCGTCGCCCGCCTCATCGAGCACAGTGCGCGGATCTCGGACGATTCAGAAAAACTGAGTCTGAGAATGGGCCGTGTGACCGACGTGATGCGCGAAGCGGATTTCTGGGCCACCGAGAACGACCGAGCTGTTGTGACCACGGCCGACGTGCAGCAGGCCATCGATACGCGTATCCGCCGGGCAGATCACCTGCGCGAGCGATCGCAGGAGCAGATCGCGCGCGGCACCGTACTGATCGACACCGATGGCGAGCAGGTAGGACAGATCAACGGACTTGCCGTCCTGTCCCTGGGTGAATTCTCATTTGGACGCCCGAGCCGCATTACCGCCCGCGTGCGCATGGGCCGGGGACAGGTTCTGGATATCGAACGGGAGGTCGAACTCGGAGGACCGCTGCATTCGAAGGGCGTGCTCATTCTGTCGGGCTTTTTGAGCGCGCGCTACGCCCAAGACCGACCGCTGTCTCTCTCGTCGAGCCTCGTGTTCGAACAATCGTACGGGGGCATCGACGGCGATTCCGCCTCCTCGGCAGAACTCTACGCCCTTCTGTCGGCACTTGCAGAATTGCCGTTGCGCCAATCCCTGGCGGTGACCGGCTCGGTCAATCAGCGGGGCGAGGTGCAGGCGATCGGCGGCGTCAACGAGAAGATCGAAGGCTTTTTCGACATCTGCCGGGATCGCGGACTCACGGGCAATCAAGGCGTTCTCATCCCCGCTTCGAACGTCAAACACCTGATGCTGCGTCAAGACGTTGTGAGCGCCTGCGCGGCCGGGTCATTCCGAATCTTCCCAGTCAACACTATTGACGATGGCATCGAGCTTTTGACGGGCCAGCGCGCCGGCATACGCGGAAAGAGCGGCCAATTCGGTGCCAATTCGGTCAATCGCCTCGTCGAGGATCGCCTGCGACACCTCGCTGACGATCTGCGCGAATTTACCCGGGGCAAGAGGGAGAACGGGACATGAGCCCGGAACAGGCGCCGGAGGTGTTATTGCCGGAGGCGCAGGATCTCGAAGTCTTGAGAATTCTCGTCGCTCTTGACGCCACCGAAGACAGCCTCGCATCGCTTGACCTGGCTACCCGGCTGGCCGCCAAACTGCGCGCCGACCTCGAAGGCCTGTTCGTCGAAGACATCAATCTGCTGCGCATGGCCGGTCTCCCGTGTACCCGGGTCGTGAGCGTCACCACGACATCAGGCCAAGGATTGGATTTGCCATCGATGGAACGCGAGTTGCGCCGCCAAGCACGCGTGGCGCGGGATACGCTAGCCATGAACGCGGAACGGTTTGCAGTCCGCTGGTCCTTCCGTACAGCGCGTGGCTCAATGGCAGGTGAGATTCTGGCCGCAGCAGCGGACGCAGACATCGTCATCATTGGTAAATCGGATCGAGCCTACCCGCAGAAGCAAAAGCTTGGCTCGACAGCACGGACGTTGAGTGCCAAATCTCCAAGCGCGGTGCTTATCGCACACCACCGTTTCATCGCCGCGGAATACTCACCGCCGGGCGCGATCCTGGTCGCCTACGACGATACGGCGACGAGTGATCGGGCGCTCCGCCTCGCAGCCCGAATCGCCGTGAGCGAAAGGCACCCCATCACCGTACTCATTCCTGAATCGAAGCGCGCGGCACCGAGACTCCAGGATGCCGCAGAAGCACTTTTGGCAGCCTTCGGCCTACAGCCCCGAATAAGGTTTGTCAGCCGCCGTGACTCCGTACGCTTGGCTAAAATCGTGCACGCGGAACACGGTGAGTTGTTCGTGCTTGGTTGTGAGAGTCCCCTGTTACGCGGAAAGTCGACAGATAGCGTTGTCGAGAGCCTCGAGATTCCAGTATTGCTGATTCGCCCCAGCGTCCCCGAGACAAATGCCTATCAGGCGGAGTCGAGCGGATAAGTCGCTTTAGGCGTGTACGTCGCACCATTGCGGCTCAGTCGGCTCGAATACAAGACGAATGCGCCGATTGAGAATTCTTCCGTCATGAAGGCGGCGTTCGCTTCCAGATAGCCGACCAGCCTGTCCACCTTCATCCCCTTGAGTCTGGACAAGGTGATGTGCGGGTGAAACTTTCTCGATTCCGCCACCAACCCCACCCGCGAAAGTGTCGATTCGACCTTCGACTGGAGCGCCGTGAGGTCTTCGGACGGCAGCACGCCAGCCCATAAATTGCGTGCACGACGGCGATCGCCAAAGATATCGACTCCGCTGAGTGCAAGCCGAAAACCGGGGTATCGGATGGCCGATAAGGCGGCATCGATCTCGGGAAGTATTGGTTCGTCCACCTCGCCGACGAATCGCAACGTCAAATGCATATTCTGAGGATCGATCCAACGAACTTCAGGAATCCCATTGCACAGACTTGCCAACCGGTCACGCACGCTGCCAGGTAAATCCAGTGCGACGAACAACCGAATCATGGCTCTGTCCTAGAGTAAATTTTGATGAGTTGGAGCAGATGGCCCCAGAACGATTCCCCTGTCCACGACAGCAATGGACGACAGGTCGAAGCATCTACATGGCATCGATGAGGCGGCTCACGTAAGGCAGAATGCGGTCCACGATCACCGCGACGCCCATGGCATTGGGGTGAATACCGTCCTGTTGATTCAGAGCCGGTTCCGCCGCGACGCCGTCGAGAAAGAACGGATACAGCATGACGTCGTGCGCGGCCGCCAGGTCAGGAAAAATCGTGTCGAATGCCTCGGTATATTGATTTCCGAGGTTGGGTGGCGCCAGCATGCCGGCCAATAGCACACGGACGTTTCGCTGCTTCAACTCGCTGAGAATCGCACTGAGATTGCGGGATGCCTCCTCGGGATCGATCCCGCGCATCGCGTCGTTGGCACCGAGCTCGACAATCGCGGCGTCGGGCTTTTCCGCAAGGACCCAAGCCAGCCTGGCACGGCCTCCAGCCGTGGTATCCCCTGAGACACCACTATTGATGACGCGCACCCGCTTTCCCGCCTGGCGCAAAGCTAACTCCAAACGTACGGGAAACGCATCCGAGGAAGACAATCCGTATCCTGCAGTCAAGCTGTCTCCAAAGGCGACAATGACGATCTCCCTCATCGCCTGAGCGCTCTGCGTCCCGCTGGCAGCGTCAGCAAGCCCGTTGGCAGCAGTGGCAAGACTGACAAGGATGGCGAAAATCGTGATGCGACCTATAGGGTAGATGCACGCGCGCACCTTTGCCGCACACTTTGCTGTCACAGAACCCATTTACCGTTTCCCACGCATGCCTGAACCCGTCGAATTGGATCTCTCCGTCGCACAACTGGAGCCGATGGTCCTCCTGGAAGATGTGCATCTCACTCTGGAAAGTCGAGCCGGTGAGGTCAACATCCTGCGCGGCATTGATCTCGCCATCGAAAAAGGAGAATCGGTGGGTGTCGTCGGCCCGTCAGGATCCGGAAAATCGACAATGCTTGCTGTGACCGCAGGACTGGAACGTACCAGTACCGGACGAGTTGTCGTCGCGGGGACAGCGTACGATGGACTCACCGAGGATGGGCTGGCCCTCTTCCGACGACATCACATTGGCATCGTTTTCCAGGCATTCCACTTGATTCCAGCGATGACCGCGCTGGAGAACGTCGCGGTACCCTTGGAGCTTTCAGGCATTGAAGACGCAATCGAGAGAGCGGCTGCAGGCCTCTCCGCTGTAGCCTTGGCAGACCGTCTGGATCATTACCCGGCCCAACTTTCGGGTGGAGAGCAACAGCGTGTCGCCCTGGCACGTGCCTTCGCCACAGAGCCTGCACTGATCCTGGCTGATGAGCCCACGGGCAATCTCGATATGGCAACGGGGCGCCAAATCATCGACCTCATGTTCGAGATCCGGGCGCACGAGAACTCAACGCTCTTGCTCATCACGCACGACCCCGCTGTCGCCGACCGCTGCGACCGCGTCATTCATCTCAATGATGGGCGAATCACGATTCCCGCGGACGAAGCAGTCGCCGCCGGAACCTGAAACACTCCATGAGCGCCCTGCCTGCAAATATCAATCTTGTGCCTGAAATCGGACGCGGTCCGTGGCGCATGGCGTGGCGGTTTGCCCGCCGCGAATTGCGCGGCGGACTCAACGGCTTTCGCATCTTCATGGCGTGTATCGTCCTCGGAGTCGCGTCGATTGCCGGTGTCGGCTCACTCGCAGAAGCCTTTCGCGCCGGCCTCGCGGAAAACGCCCGCGCCTTGCTCGGAGCGGACGTTGAAATCCGCGTCGCGGCTCACGGCGCCACCGACGATCAATTCGCCTGGCTGCGAGACAACAGCGAAACGTTGATCACGGTGCGCGAGCTGCGTGCCATGGCCTACGCGGACACATCGGATGAACGCACGCTGGTCGAACTCAAGGGAATCGACCCGGCCTACCCCCTCTATGGGGCCATGACTCTAGCTCCGACCATGCCGCTTTCCAAGGCGTTGGAGACCCGTGAAGGATTGGCGGGCGCCTTGGTGGAGAAGACGCTGCTGGCGCGCATCGGTGTCACCGTAGGAGACACCGTTCGGGTCGGAGACAAACAAATCGAGATCCGCGCGACACTCGTGCGCGAACCAGACCGCGTGGCAGGGGCCTTCACTCTCGGGCCGCGCCTCATGGTGACCAATGAGACGTTTGATGCCACCGGACTCGTCCGTTTGGGAAGCATGCTGCGGCATAAGTATCGTGTTCGTCTGGCTGCCGGTGAAACGGTGCGGCCCTGGGTGGAAAGATTGGGCGCGGCGTTTCCTGGCGCGGCGTGGCGGATTTACGATCTCGATGATGCTCAACCGTCGGTCAAGAGATTCGTCAACCGGCTCGGTATTTTCCTGACCTTGGTCGGACTCACGGCACTCGTGATTGGTGGAGTTGGCATCGCCAATGCAGTCGCGAGTTATCTCTCGGGGCGAACCGAAACCATCGCCACCCTCAAATGTCTCGGCGCGACTTCCGACGTGATCTTTCGAACCTACTTCCTTGAAGTCGGCGTGTTGGCACTCATCGGTATTGCGGTTGGGCTGGTGCTTGGCGGCGGGACACCGGCAGTGGCGGTCTGGCTGGCCCGTGACGCATTGCCCGTGCTTCCGTTGGTCTCATTTTATCCCATGCCCCTCATCGTTGCCGCCGTGTTCGGCATACTCACCACGGTCATCTTTACGCTATGGCCTTTGGCGCGGGCACGGGACATTCCCGCTGCCGGGCTGTTCCGGGATATCGTGTCGCCGATCCGCGGCCTGCCGCCAATTCGTTATGTTCTGGCCACCGCCTTGGCCCTTGCGATGCTTGTCGGGCTCGCACTGCTGACCACGGAGTATCTCTTCTTCGCGCGCTGGTTCATTGCCGGCGCTGCGGTATCCCTGGTCGCGTTCTGGATTGTCGCCAAACTTATCGTCACGGGCGCCGCACGGCTCAAGCGACCAAAGTCACCAATACTGCGCCTGGCGGTGTCCAACCTGACGCGGCCAGGCGCTCCGACAGCGGGAATCGTCATGTCCATCGGGGCGAGTCTGTCGGTTCTGGTCACCGTCGCGCTTCTGGATACGAATCTCTCGCGCCAGATATCAGATCGCATACCCGATCGCGCACCGACGTTCTTCTTCATCGACATCCAGTCGGATCAGGTCGCAGCGTTCGAACGCATCGTCGCCGAGACCAGCGGCGCCGAGTTGCTTCAGCGCATGCCGAATTTGCGCGGCCGCCTGGCGCTGATCAACGGCATTTCGGTGGAAGAGGCAAAATTCGATCCGAGAGCTTCATGGTTCGTCAACGGTGAGCGGGGCCTCACGTACGCCGCGGCCCCACCGGAGGGGGTCGAGATTGTCGCAGGCGCATGGTGGCCCGAAGATTATTCGGGCCCACCGGCCATCTCGCTTGACGCACATATCGCGGAAGAGCTGGGTATCGGGATTGGCGATACGTTGACGTTCAACGTCCTTGGACGTCGGATAACTGCCGAAATTCTTAGCCTGCGGACCATCGACTGGAGCCGAATCCGGGTGGAATTCGCCACGATTTTCGCCCCCGGTGCGCTGGAGGGCGCGCCACAAACCCATGTCGCGGCGATCAACGCATCCCCGGAAGCCGAGGACGCGCTTCACCGCACCGTAACCGACCACTTCGCCAATATTTCGGCAGTCCGCATCCGGGACGTTATCGAGACGCTTACGGACATGTTCAGACGCATTGCCACGGCCGTGCGCGCCAGCGCCAGTGTGACCGTCGTCGCCGGACTATTGGTCCTCGCGGGCGCGGTTGCCGCCGGCTATCGCCGGCGCGTGTACGACGCGGTCATTCTCAAGGTCCTTGGCGCCACGAGGATCAACGTCATCGGGGCCTTCGTGATCGAGTACACGATACTGGGCTCGATTACCGCCCTTCTCGCAGCCGTCGTGGGAACGGCTGCGAGCTATGGCGTCATGTACTTCGTCATGGAGGGGGACTGGGTGTTCGATCCAATCGCGGTGACGGTCACTGCAGTTGCAGGAGTCGCGGTTACAGTTCTTCTCGGGTTCGCCGGTACCTGGAAAGCGCTCGGAGAGAATGTCATGTCGGTTTTACGGACTGAATAACGCCATGCCGGATGAAGGGGAGCCCAACAAAGTCCCATTCACACAGAACATGGGCGGACAAAACTGGG
>Ga0114999_10001669_pt1 | contig 30598 bp, 27 predicted proteins | sample ArcticOcean_MG_C_3_FD_89820 | JGI IMG/M metagenome (GOLD analysis project Ga0114999, IMG submission 89820) | Marine microbial communities from western Arctic Ocean - ArcticOcean_MG_CB8_126 | ecosystem: Environmental > Aquatic > Marine > Oceanic | place: Arctic Ocean: Canada Basin | collected...
ACGGATGCGTCCCCCCACCCCAGCCCTCCCCCCCAAGGGGGGAGGGAGCTACGCCCGCACGCAGTCTGACATGCCTAAGCGCACCGACATCGAGTCGATCCTGATTATTGGCGCCGGTCCGATCATCATCGGCCAGGCGTGCGAGTTCGACTATTCGGGAACCCAAGCCTGCCGAGCCTTGAAGGCGGAGGGTTACCGGATCATCCTGGTTAACTCGAACCCAGCAACGATCATGACCGACCCCGACATGGCGGATGCCACCTATGTCGAGCCGATCACGCCGGAATTCGTCGCCAAAATCATCGAGAAAGAAAAACCGGATGCGCTGCTGCCGACGATGGGCGGCCAGACGGGGTTGAACACCGCCATGGCAGTGGCGGACATGGGGATCCTCGATGCCTACGGTGTCGAGATGATCGGCGCCGACCGCAATGCCATCCGCAAAGCGGAAGACCGGGAGCTCTTCCGCAAATCGATGGAGAACATCGGCCTCGAATGCCCTCTCAGCCTGACCGCGCATTCCGTCAATGAGGCGCGTGCCGCGCTGACCGAAATCGGATTTCCCCTGATCATCCGGCCATCCTTCACTCTGGGAGGCACCGGGTCCGGCATCGCCTACAACCGTGAAGAATTCGAACAAATTGTCGCCAACGGGCTCGATGCCTCTCCCACAACAGAGGTGCTGATCGAACAGTCCGTCCTGGGCTGGAAAGAGTACGAGATGGAGGTCGTCCGCGATAGGAACGACAACTGCATCATTATCTGTTCGATCGAGAACGTCGACCCGATGGGTGTGCATACCGGCGATTCGATCACCGTCGCCCCGGCTCTGACGCTGACGGACAAGGAATATCAGATCATGCGCAATGCCTCGATCGCGGTGCTGCGCGAGATCGGGGTGGAAACCGGCGGTTCCAATGTCCAATTCGCAGTGGATCCGGCAACCGGACGGCTCGTCGTCATTGAAATGAATCCTCGGGTTTCCCGTTCCTCGGCGCTGGCCTCCAAGGCCACAGGATTTCCCATTGCGAAGGTGGCCGCGCGACTTGCCGTGGGCTACACGCTCGACGAACTCGACAACGAGATTACGGGAGTGACGCCTGCCTCCTTCGAGCCGACCATCGACTACGTGGTCACGAAAATACCGCGCTTCACTTTCGAGAAATTCCCCGGTGCCGTGCCGCTGTTGACGACATCGATGAAGTCGGTGGGCGAAGCCATGTCAATCGGCAGGAGTTTTGCCGAGTCCCTGCAAAAGGCTCTGCGTTCGATGGAAACAGGATTGACCGGCCTCAATGAGGTTGTGATCTCCGGGGCCGAAGACCCTGCGTTAGCAGAAACTACGGCATATCGCGATGCAGTCACCGCCGCGTTGGCGCTATCTTCACCCGAACGGCTGCTGGTCATTGCGCAAGCACTGCGCGCGGGCTTCAGCACTGAGGATATCCAGAAACCGACCAGTTACGACCCCTGGTTCATTGAGCAGATCCGAGCCATTGTCGACGCCGAAAACGACGTCCGGAAGAACGGGCTGCCGGATTCGCGTGAGGCCCTGATCGGCCTGAAACAGTTAGGGTTTTCAGACAATCGCCTGGCCGAACTATCAAATACCGATGAGGCTGGTGTCGCGGCGGCGCGATCCCACCTTGACGTTCATCCGGTGTTCAAACGAGTCGATACTTGCGCGGGTGAATTCGAGTCGCAAACCCCGTACATGTACTCGACGTACGAATCGGATACGTGGCTTTCCCTCGACGGTTCGACGAATAGCGCGTCCGAAGCGCAACCGAGTGATCGCACCAAAGTCATCGTCCTCGGCGGTGGCCCCAACCGTATCGGCCAGGGAATTGAATTCGACTATTGCTGTTGTCACGCCGCCTATGCATTGGCCGAGGCGGGACACGAGACCATCATGGTCAACTGCAATCCGGAGACCGTGTCCACCGACTACGACACATCCGACCGGTTATATTTCGAACCGCTTACCGTTGAGGACGTCCTGGCGATCGTGCGAACGGAACAATCGAACGGCACGCTGCTCGGAATCATCGTTCAATTTGGCGGCCAGACACCACTTAAGCTCGCGCAAGGGCTGGGTGAGGCCGGCGTCCCCATCCTGGGCACTTCACCCGATGACATCGACCTTGCAGAAGATCGCAAGCGTTTCCAGCAATTGTTGTCGCGGCTCAAGTTACGCCAGCCCGCCAACGGACTCGCCACCAGTATCGACGAAGCCCGCGTGATCGCCGAAGAGATCGGTTTTCCAGTGCTCATCCGGCCTTCCTATGTCCTGGGCGGGCGCGCGATGGAAATCGTCTACGACAACACCGCCCTGGAACGGTACATGCGGGTGGCCGTGCAGGTCTCGGGGACCAGCCCTGTCCTCATCGACGCATACTTGCGTGATGCGATCGAGGTCGATGTCGATGCGATCTGCGATGGAGAGGAGGTCTTCGTTGCCGGAATCATGGAGCATATCGAAGAGGCGGGTGTTCACTCCGGAGATTCGGCCTGCGTCCTGCCGCCTCACACGCTGCCCGCAGCGACGCTCGAAGATATCCGCCAGCAAACTGCCGCACTCGCCAAGGAGCTGAATGTCGTCGGTCTGATGAATGTCCAATTCGCGGTGAAGGACCAGGACGTTTACATCCTCGAGGTCAATCCCCGGGCCAGCCGAACTGTCCCCTTCGTCGCCAAGGCCACAGGGCGCCCCATTGCAAAGATCGCCGCCCGGGTCATGGCGGGGTCAAAGCTCGCTGAATTGATGACCGACAGCGGTGACCAGACGATTGGCCAGGTGGCTGTGAAGGAAGCGGTCTTTCCCTTTGCCCGATTCCCTGGCGTTGATGTGGTGTTGGGACCTGAGATGCGTTCCACGGGTGAGGTGATGGGCATCGACACCAACTTTGCGCGCGCCTTCGCGAAGTCGCAGCTTGCCGCGGGCGTGCAACTGCCCACATCCGGCAAAGTGTTCATATCCGTCAAGGACGACAACAAAGCCTCGATGGTTGCGCCTGCGCAGAAGCTGATCGAACTTGGCTATGAGATCGTGGCAACCCACGGCACCGCGGAGTTCCTGCGATCGGCAGGCATCACATGCAACGATACGAACAAGGTTTTGGAAGGCAGTCCGCATATTGTCGATTCGATCAAGAACGGAGACATCGCGCTCGTCTTCAACACGACGGAGGGCGCGCAGGCGATCGCCGACAGTTTTTCGCTGCGCCGGGCCGCCTTGACCGAGCATGTGCCCTACTATACGACGATCGCCGGCGCACTGGCTGCGATTCAGGCCATGGAAACTCTTCTTGCCGGCAGCCTTGAAGTCACTCCACTGCAAACCTATTCTAATTCCTTGTCGTAAACGTTTTCGTCTGGCTGCCAGCACGCAACCATTGGGTGGTAATGCTGAACCGGCTTCGAACGGGCAGAGTGAGTAATGATTGAAAAAGTCCCGATGACTGAGGCGGGGTATACCCGCTTGCAGGATGAACTCAAACGCCTTAAGACGGTCGAGCGCCCCTCGGTCGTGAAGGCGCTGGAATCGGCGCGTGAACATGGCGATCTCTCCGAGAATGCCGAGTTTCATGCGGCGAAGGAACGTCAGAGTTTCATCGAAACCCGGGTGATGGAACTCGAGGACAAGATTCGCCGCGCGGACGTTATCGACGTCAGCGCGCTCTCCGGCAACCGTGTCCAGTTTGGCGCGACCGTCCGGCTTGCGGACGAAGACACCGATGAAAAGGTTACCTATACGATCGTCGGCACGGACGAAGCTGATATCAAAGAGGGCCTGCTCTCGGTGACATCACCGCTGGCACGCGGCATCATCGGAAAGAACAAGGGTGATTCTGCCGAGGTCAACACGCCAGGCGGCCTCAAGTACTACGAAATCCTGACCGTCAAATATAAATAGGCGGAGTCGCCTCCTTAACCACAGAGACACTGAGAGATTCCGCTCACGAAACACTTGGTTCCGTGTACGGCTGTCATGGGGCAACTGATACGCTAGTTCTGTTTGATGAGGCGCAAAGCGCCTCGGGCAAAACCTACTATTATTCCCTTCAAAAGGGACGAGCCGTCCGATTGGCATGTAGTCACGCGCGCGACTAACTCAGTGCCTCTGAGTCTTTGTGGTCAAAATTCCTTATGGCTCGGCTAGGACTTCGATCTCAATTGGCACGCCTGGTTCGGACTTTGAAGGTCGAATAGCGAGGGCACTTTTCACTTGGGCGACATTGGGTGCCGCCGTCAACTCGGTTGTGAGAAATGTTTGATATGCATCCCAGTCGGTAGCCACAACTTTCAAGAGAAAATCAACTTCACCGGCCAACATGGAGCACTCCCTGACCATTGGCCAACTCACCACGAGTTCCTCAAACGCAGCTAAATCCTGCTCCGCTTGGCTCTCCAGACCGACCTGGGCAAATACCGTAACGCCGAAGCCCAGGGATTCCGTGTTGAGATCAGCGTGGTAACCACGAATATAGCCAGCCGCTTCGAGGGCGCGGACGCGCCGCAGACACGGCGGCGCGGAAATGCCGACCGTCTTGGCGAGCTTCACATTGGTGACTCGTCCGTCCGCCTGCAACGTTCGAAGAATATGGCGATCGATGCGGTCGAGTTTGACGCGGGTCATAGAGACCATTTCCCTCCCGTGCAGTCCGCTAATTCAGTGGTCGAAGCAACCGAACGGCGCGAAATATTATTTCGTAGGGTAATATTGTTTCGTTTAGGCGACAAGCTGACGAGCTTGCGGAATCATGCTGTTGTGACCGCCATCGTCTGCGATATTGACCTGACTAGAGCAATCTTGCCGAACGGATTCCATGCTGTCTTCGCCTGACCCAACAGCCCAACCCAGCAACCGGGAGTTATGCTGGATCATCACGGAAGGCGCCGTTGGCATGGAGAATCAAGCCTTGGGCCTCGCTGAGGCAATCGGTCTCCCGATAGTGGTCAAGCGCGTAACTGCCCGCGCACCGTGGAAGAACCTTCCGGCACAGATTTGGCTCCGTCCTCTGAACGTGGTGACGGCGCAAAGTGATCCGCTTGTACCGCCATGGCCGCGTCTTTTGATCTCTTGTGGCCGGCGCAGCGTTCCCTTCAGTACAGCAATCCGGCGTGCCAGTGCCGGGACCTGCTTCACAGTGCATATCCAGAGCCCCAAGACCAGGCTCCACCACTTCGATCTCATCGTCCCTCCCCGTCACGACGGACTGGCCGGGCCAAACGTCATATCCTCTCGCGGTGCGCTCAATCGGATAACGCCGACCAAACTGGCCGAAGGAGCCCGGCGTCTCAGACCGCGTCTTGAACACCTCCCCCGTCCGCTTGTCGCCGTACTACTCGGTGGCACGAGCAACAGCTATCGGCTAACGACGGCGCGAACCAGCCATATAGCCGATCAACTGCTCAATCTGATGCAATCGACGGGCGCCGCATTGGCGATCACACCCTCTCGAAGGACGGGCCAGGAGAACGTGGCCGAACTGCGTCGGAAGCTACCTGAAGACGGTGTCTTTTTCTGGGATGGAACTGGCACGAACCCTTATTTCGGCCTCCTGGGCCTTGCCGATACCATTGTCGTGACCTGCGACTCCGCAAGTATGGTGTCTGAAGCTGCCAGCACTGGAAAACCGGTTTATGTGATCGACCTCGACGGTGGCTCGCGGCGCTTTCGGTTGTTCCATGACATGCTTCGTGAAGACGGCATTACGCGCTGCTTCGACGGGCGGCTCGAGCAATGGAGTTACGCGCCGCTGGATGACACGGAGACGGTTGCCGCCACGGTTCGCCAGCGAATAGGATTGCCCCCGCAGGAGCCCAACAGATGCCGCTGAAAATAGAGACATTCAAGAACCAAGGCTGGCGCCCCGGCGGCAATTTTGGCGGCACGACCTTATTCAAGGCTCTGGGACACCCTTACGCCGCGGAACGCGCTGAAGTACTGCTCCAGCGCTTGCAACAGGCGGGACCGATCGCGGTTTACGACCCTCTGGGCCAGGCCTCCGACTTCGAAGTTCTCTATTCGCTCGATGGCTGCGAGGTCGCGGAGTCTTTTGTCCAGAACATTGACGAGATCGGCACTGTCGTTGCGGGGTGCGAGGCCCGGCCCGTTACTGAGTTGCCAGGATGCACGGCATCCACCCTGCTGGTTATGGCGTTCGATGCGGACCGGCTCATGGACCACGTCCGCCATTTGTTCCCGGAGAATCTGAACGTCGTTTCCCTCGACGAAATCCGCCTTCCCAGCGAATGGCTCAGCAATCGCCGGAACTACCTTGATCCCCTGAATTTTGCGACCAACTTCGCCCTATTTCGCGACGGGCCGGATCTACACACTTCGGTCCGCACCGCAAACTATTGGGCGGGGTATGGCGCTGACGACGTCGAATTATGGCTTTGCCTGTTTGATGAATTCGGGTCGGTTCTGGCGACCTGGAACGAGCCGCTGAGAGAGACTTGCTCCTCGATCACGATTGACAGCGCCAATATTCGCGGCCGCTTCGGCCTAGGAAACTTCTGCGGCTCGCTGTTCATCCATGCCCTGCGCGTCCGTGGCCATGACGTCATCAAATACGCCTTGGACATTCATGGCGATAGCGCCGACATCCTTTCCTGTACGCACGATGCGAACGCCTGGCCCGCCGATCTTTACGCTGGCATGCCGGCGCCGGACGATGGCGAGCGCGTCATCTTGTGGATTCAAAACAGTCATCCGATCGCGATCCCCAAGGGCGGGATCGGCGTAAATGCCATGGGATCGCAGGACATCGCCTGGCTGGATCAGGAGATCCCCGCCTTCGGGACATATCCGCTCGACGTGAATTCGCTGCTTCCAGATCTCCGCTGGCCCAGCCAAATCGAGATCCAGGCGGGACGCTACTTCGTCCGCCCTCGCTACGAAATAGCAGGCCCCAACGGCCAATCTCGGATCGCACACGCCAATGTCGAACGAACCGATTTGAAACCCGATCCCAATATCCCGAACCTCGGATCGATCATGGGTAAGGGATACATTCTCCCGTTACCCGTTCTTCCACTGGAGTGCTTTGAGAGCCTCGCCCTACCGACACCCATGACGTCGACGCAGATGGAGCTACCTATCAAATGTGCCCTGATGGACGCGGACGGAGGGATGGTGGCGGAAACATTTCTCGGACGGATTGCCCGGCACGACAGCAAGGTAATCGACATCGACTCATGGCTCTCGGCTGCAGACGCCCATCTGCCGTCCGGTTACGGCCACATCGAGTTGCTTTACGATTTCAGGGAGGGTGGTGAGGCGGACGGCTGGCTGCATGGCATCGGACGGTACCGCCGCCGCGACAGTGAATATGCGGCAGAGACAAGCTTCGGCGCCCATATTTTCAATACGCCGATCGTTTATCGGGATGAACCACAGTCATACGCGTCAAACCCGCCTGGTCTGTCGACGCGCCTTTTCCTGCGCGTCGGTAACGGCAACTTGGAGACGATGTGCCATCTTATCTATCCGGCCTCGTTACCGTGGAAGGACCTCTCGGATACGCAACTGCTTCTCCATGACGGAGACGGGAGCCTCGTCGATACGGTCACCGTAAATATCCCCTGTGGAGGCTCGCTCCACTGGCATTACCACGACACATTCGACGCAGCGGCGATCGAGCGCGCCGGCGAAGGCGCCTACGTTCTGGTCCGGGACAGTACGTGCCGGCTGTTCGGGTACCACGGACTGATCGCGGACGATGCCGCGTTCTGCCTCGACCATATGTTCGGGTTCTGATGGCCACGCGAACTGCTGTGCCTTGCATAACCCTTGCCGACTTCATAAATAGATGTTGCCGTTGACGCTACCGAGGATTTCTACATGAGCGAACACAAGCACAGCCGGGTTCTGATCGTCGGATCCGGACCCGCCGGCTATACCGCCGCGATCTATGCCGCCCGGGGCGGTCTGGCGCCGGTTGTGGTTCGCGGACTCGAGCCTGGCGGACAGATGACGATTACAACCGATGTCGAGAATTATCCCGGATTCTCGGAGATCATTCAGGGTCCATGGCTGATGGAGCAGATGGCCGACCAAGCCCGCAGCGTCGACGCTGACCTGGTCGATGACATGATCACCGAAATCGACTTTTCAGCCCGGCCCTTCAAGGCCAAGGGTGATTCCGGAAACACCTACAGCGGCGACTCCGTGATCATCTCGACCGGCGCCCAGGCTCGCTGGCTCGGTTTGCCGAGTGAAGACACGTTCAAGGGCTTCGGCGTCTCGGCCTGTGCCACCTGTGATGGGTTTTTCTTCCGCGAGAAAGAAGTCGTTGTCATCGGCGGCGGCAACACGGCAGTGGAGGAAGCCATCTACCTGACCAATCACGCGAGCAAGGTGACCCTGGTCCATCGCCGAGACGAACTGAGGGCAGAGAAGATTCTTCAGAAGCGCTTGTTCGAGAACGAAAAGATCGAGGTCATTTGGAACCATGTGCTGGAAGAAGTTTTGGGCGAGCAGAATCCACCCGGTGTGACTGGCGCACGGTTCCGTCATACCCAAAGCGGCGAGATCAAGGAGCTTGCTGTAGATGGCGTTTTCATCGCAATCGGCCACACTCCGTCCACAGAACTTTTCCATGGCAAAATCGATATGGACGATGAGGGGTATATCAAGACGGCGGCCGACTCGACCGCAACGAACATCTCCGGAGTCTTTGCGGCTGGCGACGTCCAGGACAAGATCTATCGTCAGGCCGTGACCGCGGCGGGCACCGGGTGCATGGCCGCCCTTGAGACCGAGAAATTCCTCGCGGAGCACGGCGCGACGGCTCAGGAGGCGGCGGAGTAGCCCCGCGGGTTTGACCCGACGATGGACTGGGACAAACTAAGGATATTTCACGTGGTCGCCGAGGCGGGCAGCTTCACGCACGCCGGCGACACCCTAAATCTGAGCCAGTCCGCGATCAGCCGGCAGATCAGCGCACTTGAGGAGAGCATCGGCGTGGTGCTCTTTCACCGTCACGCCCGAGGCCTGATCTTGACGGAGCAGGGTGAGATGCTCTATCGCACGGCTCACGATATGTCGGCACGCCTCGCGATGGCTGAGGTCATGATCACCGATGCCGCCGAAAAACCGCGCGGCGAACTTAAGGTGACAACCACCGTAGGTTTCGGATCGACCTGGCTGACACCGCGCATCCGCGAATTCACGGAGCATTACCCAGACGTTACCCTGCACCTAATTCTGGATGACCGGGAACTCGACCTTGGAATGCGCGAAGCGGACGTCGCAATTCGCATGCACGAGCCCGTTCAGGGAGATCTCGTGAAGCGCAAGCTGGTCAGGGTGCACAGACACATCTATGCCTCGCCGGAGTATCTTTCCCGCAACGGAACGCCGACCACGATCGACGAATTGGCGGACCATAAACTCATCGTATATGGCGAAGAGGCCCCGACCGTACTCGCCAATGTGAATTGGCTTCTCATGCTTGGTGACAAAGCCACCAACACCCGGTTGAAACCCTCCCTGAAGGTCAACAATATTTACAGCACGCTTGTGGCGGTCGAATCGGGCGTAGGCATCGCCGGACTGCCGGACTACATGGTCCAGGGTCACTCTCGGGTGACAAGGATCATTCCTGACATCGAAGGGCCCGCGTTCGACACATTTTTTGTCTACCCTGAAGAACTCAGGCATTCGAACCGGGTCTCTATTTTCCGCGATTTTCTTGTGAGAAAAGTCCAAGGCGAGCGGTTCTAGAGCAAATTCACGCATCCGCCGGAATTTGAAGCTGCCCCGGCCGATCACGGCCCAATCATGCTCACAATCTCCTAGATATGCAAAACATGCATAGCTGAATTGAGAGATTAACTCTACCGAAATCCCATTATAGGGACCATATAAACAATGTATGGATGTTGCAGTGCAACGTTCATCCAGTTTCGGGCACTGCGTCCGAAACAGGTCGAATAGGGTTCTTCCCGATTTTCGACCACTTTGCGTCTCCCAGACGTAATGCCTCCCTGCTACAATTGCCGGGCCCATGTGGCCCGGCATTTTTTTGTTCCTGCCCGTGTATATTCATACGACCTCGCAATTGTTGCGGTGAATAGAGACGATGATGAGGATCCTTGGATGAAAACGCTGGATTGGTATTTCGACTTCCTGTCAGGCTTTGCCTACATGCAGTTCAAACAGTTAAAGGAATTGCCGGACGACGTCTCTGTTGAGTTTCGACCGATGCTGTTTGCAGGATTGCTGCAACATCACGAAACAAAAGGACCGGCGCAGATTCCGCGAAAACGGGTGTTCACGTATCGACACTGGATCTGGCAGGCGCAGGAAGCCGGTATTTCCTTTCGCATGCCGCCCACCCATCCGTTCCCGCCGCTGCCACCCCTGCGCCTCGCCATTGCGCTCAAGAACGACGCTGATGCGATCGGGTCAATTTTCGATCACATTTGGCGTGACGGCGAAGATGTCGGTGATCCCAGCGGCTGGGCGCGCCTGATCGATAAGTTGGGCGTATCGGATGCCGATACCTTGATTGATGATCCGGGTGTTAAGGATCAACTACGGCAAAATACAGAGACTGCCATTGAGCTTGGATTATTCGGTGTACCGACGGCCTTGATCGATGACCAGCTTTTCTGGGGTCAGGACTCGACGTCGATGTTGTTCGCGTATCTCGAAAATTCCGACATGTTCAAGGACAGCGAGATGGCCAGAGTCGAAGATCTGCCGCGGGGCAACATCAAATAAAAAAATAAGATTGAGTGCCTTAGTCCAGGCCCAGTAGCTCCGGCAGATCGCGGAGACCGTCAAACACAATTGCACCGGCCTCTCGGAGTACGTTCTGCCGTCGCACGTCGCCCGCGGCATATCCGTAAACCGTCATCCCGGCCGCCAAACCACCGGCGACACCTGGAAGGCTGTCTTCAATGACCACGCTTTCTGAAACAGCCGCGCCATACTCACGGGCCGCAAGCAGGAAGACATCTGGTGCGGGCTTACCTCGCGCAACATCACTGGTACTGAACATGCGTCCTTCCAGCCGGCCCAACAATCCAGTCAAGCCCAACGTGAATCGCATCTTCTCGTGATCTCCCGAAGATGCGACGCAGTAGGGGATCTCGCTTGCGGCAATAGCGTCCAGCACCACGTCTGCGCCGGACACCGGCATCAACTCATTGCGGAACGCCTCAAAGGTGCACGTCTGAGCATGCGAAATGAAATCTTGCGGCAGCCGTGCGCCCAACGCCGTTTCCGCCCAAGCGACGACCTGTTTCATCGAATGTCCAGTCGTCGCCCGTGAGACTTCTTGCGCCGAGAGTGAAAGCCCCGCTTCGACCAACGCCTGAGTCAGAATCCGATTGGCGATCGGTTCAGAGTCAACGAGCACGCCATCACAATCGAATACGACGAGATCAACCACTTCCGGTTCCCTTTGTTGCACTCAGGACGCGCAGAATGCACGTCAGGCCCACGCATAGCGCTGACCGTTTTGATTTGAGCCGCGTCGCCCACCATGATTAAGCTCATTGCACAAAACTCCTACGATGGGTCAGTCTGTCTACCATGCGGCTTGATCGGTTGACACGGGTCTGGTTGGCAGCCCTGACGGGCGCCTGCGGCGCACTGCTTTTTCTTGCAGTGTCATCCGGTGGGCCGGCTTTCGCCGATGCGTTGGCGGATCTCGAACGAGCATCCCAGGCGCGGCAGGACGGCAATTATCGGAGGGCATTGCTCCATATTTCCCGGGCGATCGAGTCTAGCGAACTGGACGATGGAAACCTGGCAGTCGCGTACAACAACCGTTGCACCGTATTCAACACGCTGCTGCGATTGGATCGGGCGCTCGCAGACTGTACCCGGGCAGTACAGCTTCGACCAAAATTCGCAAAAGCCTACATCAATAGAGGTCTGAGCCTGCGCCGCCTGGGCCGGTATGTCCCTGCGATTGCGGACTATTCAAGAGCTGTGAGCCTCGAACCCAAGCTGGTATCCGCCTACAGCAACCGGGCATATGCCAAGTATCGTCTTGCGGCTTTCGAGTCCGCTTCATCCGACTACGAAAAAGCCATCGAACTCGCACCCGGAGTTCCCGTGCTGCACGGTGGTCTGGGCATTGTCCGCTTTACTCAAGAACGCTTCGACGAAGCTGCCAGACATTTCAGCGATGCCAACCGCCTCGAGCGCTCTTCGTTGTACTGGCCGCTCTGGCATCATTTGGCAGCCCGCCGCGCCGGACTTGACGATACCTCAGTACTGATGACCGCCGCCCGGAAACTTGATCTGCGGAAATGGCCCGGTCCCGTCATCTTACTGTTGGTTGGCGACTTGGAAGAGAGCCAGGCGCTGACGCGTGCCGGCGCCGACAACGATACCGCCAACCCGCTCATCCGATGCGAAGGTTTATTCTTTGCCGGCCAACTTCAGCTCATGGACGGCGATCCGGAACGCGCCATCGAACACTTCAAGAAAATCTTGGGCATAAAGGCAATTGATGTGTGCGACCATACGGTCGCGATCGTCGAGCTCCGACGCCTTGGCGTGAACCTCTTGCCGCCTGAAAAGCAGATCGACATTCAAAGCGGCGGTCAGTAGAACGGATTTACGCGCCTAAATGGGATCACACGGTGATTCCATTTAAACCCGACCTGCTCTGGCAGCAGGCGACGTTAGATATAGAGTTTTTCGCCTTCCATTCCGTCGTAAATCTGGGCGACGAACTCACCGTATCCGTTGAACAACTGTGTTGGAATTCGTTCCTGGGATCCGAGCACACGTTCGGTGGCCTGACTCCAGCGTGGGTGATGAACCTTCGGATTGACGTTCGCCCAGAAGCCGTACTCACGCCCTTGCACCTCTTCCCAGAATGTTTTGGGGCGCTGGTCGGTAAATGTGAATCGATCGATCGATTTGACCGACTTGAAGCCATACTTCCACGGGGCGGCCAGACGCAATGGAGCGCCATGCTGTTTGGCGAGTGGCTTGCCATAGGCGCCGGTAACCATGAATGCGAGATCATTGGTCGCTTCGGCAATGGATAGCCCTTCGATGTACGGCCAGGGATACCAAAATTGCCGCTGGCCCGGTGCCATGTCCGGTTTGTTGAATGTTGCCATCTCGACGTACTTCGCACTGCCAAGCGGCTTGGCTAATTCCACCAACGCCTTCAACGGGAAACCGGTCCACGGTGCGATCATCGACCAGGCCTCAACGCAGCGGTGACGGTATACACGCTCTTCCAGGGTAACCTTGGCCAGCAGTTCATCGATTCCGATCGTGAACTCCTTTTCGACCATGCCCTCGATCTTGATCTCCCACGGTCGGGTTTTTAACTTCTGTGCCGAACGCCAGATTTCCTTGTGGGAGCCATATTCATAGAAGTTGTTGTATGTGCCGTTGGTTTTTTCATCGGTGATATCACGCTCCACGCGGTAACGGTGATTCCGTGCCGCCGGGTAGAGATGAAACGAAGGATCTTCCTGCTGGGCCTCAGCCCACGGCACTTCGGCGAACGCAGGACGCGCAAATGAGCCCATACCGGCCAAAATACTGCCGGCACCGAGCCCCTTCATGAAATGACGACGATTGAGAAATACATTCTCCGGTGTCGCCGCCGATTCCGGAAGTTCCCAGCCTTGGCGATTCTTGATCAACATTTTATGCCTCTTGCACGGCGCCTGCCTCTAACCGAACCGGACATAAGGGGCGCCAATTACCGCCGCAAGTCAAACTTGCGTGATGCCGGCCGGACACCGGAATTCAAAGCGGAATCAAGCGTCAGTGAATGCCACCGTCACCTGACCGAAGTCACCGAAATCAGCCACGGCTGTATCGCCGGCATTCGCAAAGGCGAGTCCCGTCGACAAGCCCGTCGCGACGATCTCACCCGCGCTCAGCCCCATTCCCATGCTCGGCAAGTCATTTGCGATCCAGAGCAAAGCGTTCACCGGATTGCCCAGGACATTACCGCCCTTGCCGCTGGTAACGGTCTCTCCGTTGACGGCCAGGGTTACCTCGTGGGCCGCCAAGTCTCGAGCTTGCCAATCGCGCGCGGGCTCGCCGACGACTAGCCCGCCGGACAGCATGTTATCGGCTATCAAGCTAAGGACACCGACGGACTTCCAATCCTTATAGGCGGTGTCCACAATCTCGATGAGCGGCACCAGCGCGTCCACGGCACCCACGACGTCTTCGAGGTCAAATGGCGCATCAGATGGCCGCAGATCACTCTTCAGCCGAAAGCCGAACTCAGGTTCCAGGAGGCGCATGAAGTGTCTGTTGCTATCCAGGGTCGCAGGACTCTGGTCAACGCGTCCGGCCATGATCCGGCCACGACATGGCTCGTCGAATTTGAGGGCCTGCTGCGCCACCGTACTCGTACAACTCAGCTTCCAGCCGACCGACTTGCCGCCCCAGGTATCAACGAGTCGATCCTGTATGGCATAGGCCTCCAAAAGCGTTTGCGGTACGAGATTCGGTGGCAGCGACTCCATCTGCTTGCGACGTCGATAAGCGGTCGCTAACAGGCTCGCGGCGCGTGCTGTTCCCGCATCCATGCCGATCCTCCGGTCTTCAGTGAGCGTATTATTCGGCGGCGTACGCTTCCACGACGTCTTCCGCGAGCCGACCCTGCAGTTCCTGAAAATGATCGAATTTCCAGGTGAACGTGCCGACACCAGAAGTCAACGAGCGGATTTCAATGATCAAATCATGCATCTCCGATTGCGGCAGCTGGGCCGACAAAATATCCCACCCCTGCCAGCCGGGACGCGAATCGAACCCGAGAATTTGACCACGTCGGGTGCTGACGATGCTATTGACCCGTGAGGTTAATTCCGAAGGAACAGAGATATCGACGTGCAAGATCGGTTCGAGCAGGACCGGATTGCACTTGGGCAATCCTTCCGACATCGCCATTCGACCGGCCGTCTTGAAGGCCATTTCCGAACTGTCGACGGCGTGATGCTGTCCGTCTGTCAGGGTGACCGCGACATCCACTACCGGGAACCCAAGAGGGCCCTTGCCCAGAAAATCCTGCACACCTGCCGCGACGGCCGGAATGAACTGACGGGGAACCGAGCCGCCCACGATCTTCTCTTCGAAATGGAACCCCGAACCGCGCGGCAACGGCTTGATTTCGATGTGGACATCGCCGAACTGGCCATGACCACCGGTCTGCTTTTTGTACCGGGAATGCTGCACGACCGATTTCTTGATCGCCTCTTTGTACGGAACTTTGGGGCGTTCCACGTTGACCGTGAGACCCGAGCGGTTCTTCAGCCGATCAGCCGCCACGCGAAGATGCATTTCCCCTTGGCCCCACAGCAGCCACTGGTTCGTATCGTCTTCGTGTTCGAACCGAAGCGACGGATCTTCCTCAATGAGCTTCGTTATCGCGCCGGAGACCTTAACTTCATCGTTTCGATCCGCGGCCGTCATGGCGAGGGCATAAACGGGTTGCGGCAACGGAGCTTTGGGCAATTGTCCGGAATCGGTGGATGTCGAAAGCGTTACACCCGTCTGCGCCTCTTCGAGCCGGCCGAGACCCACGATGTCTCCTGCCACCGCCTCGCCCAGCTTCTCCGTTTGCTGGCCCAGGATCCGGAACAGACCTGCGATACGCTCACTACCCAGCGTCAAACCGTCTGTCAGGGCACCGCGCCAAACCCGCGCGACAGACAGTTTGCCCCCGTGTTGTGTGTTGTACGACTTCAGAATCTGCACAAGCGGCTCGGAAGCGCTGAGATCAACCCCGGCGCGCTCGGCTGCGACGCTTGCCGAGGGAACCTCGTGGCGCATCGCTTTCAGCAACCGATTGACACCGCCTTCCTGCTCCGCCGCACCGAGCAGGACCGGGACGACATGTCCATCCCGCGTGATGCTTGCGAGATGGTCATACGCGGCGCTTTGCTCAGGATCCTGATCCTCGAGCAGTTGCTCCATCAGCGAATCATCGAAATCGGCGAGCTTCTCCAGCATCTCGTATCGGGCCTGCGCAACCTCATCGGCCATGCCGGCGGGAATCTCGGTGGCCTCGGATGCGCCGCCCGGTTTGTAACTGAAGGCCCTGAGACTGGGAAGGTCGACATAGCCCGTCACGGCCTCGCCCTCGATGATGGGATATTCCCGCAGAACAAGCGGCTTCTCAGATGCTTCCTGCAAGGCCGCAACGACGTCGGAAACCTGCTCGGATGCGCGGTCCATCTTGTTGACAAAAATGAAATGCGGCAGGCCTGCGTCACTGAGTTGGCGAAGCACCGGCATTAACATTATGGCCTTAGCCGCTTCGGGCTCGCAAACGACAACCGCTGCGTCTGCGCCCATCAGCGCATTGGCGCCGTCCTGCCTGAATTCAATGGAGCCTGGACAATCGAGGAAGGTAAACACGTCACCGAGGTACGTCGTCGTCGCGACGTTGAGTTCCGTGCTCATCTGTCGATCCCGCGCTTCCGGGCTTCCGTCACCGACGGTGTTCCCTTCCTTCGCAGTACCCTTGCGATGGATCGCCTCGGTGGCCAAGAGAATGGACTCGAGAAGAGTCGTCTTACCTGAAGTGTATGGACCGACAAGTGCGACGGCTCGCGGTCCGATGTCTGAGTTCCCGCTCATTGATCATGCCTCGATGCTGCTGCCCCGTCCCTGGCCGCAGCCTCGTCTCGGACGCGGTGGGCGGAGCGGAGCGATACCCGTCCCTAGACCGCTATGTTTTCAAGCGCGCGCCGGGCATGCAAGGGGAAATCTATTACTAGATTTCTCAATCGACAGCGGTTAACGGCAGTTAGGAGAGTGCAGCACAGGCCCTCTGGATGCGCTGGCCGGCTTCCTCCAAGGCTTCGGTCGCCGTTGCATACGAAATCCTGAAGTGCGGCTCCAAGCCGAAAGCAACGCCTTGGACGACGGCAACGCCTTCCGACTCCAGCAGATATGTCACAAAATCCGTATCGCTCTCGATCGTGGTGCCCTCTGGTGTCTTCCTGCCCATCAATCCGGCACAGGAGGGATAAACATAGAACGCGCCTTCCGGCGTGGGGCACGAGAGACCGGTGGACTGATTGAGCATGCTGACGATGAGGTCACGCCGTCCCTGGAAGACCTTCACCCAATCCGCGAGAAATTCTTGTGGCCCGTTGAGCGCCGCCACTGCCGCCGCCTGGCTGATCGAGCTCGTATGCGTCGTGCTTTGGGACTGGATCATATTCATCGCCTTGATGAGCTCTATCGGTCCACCCGCATACCCAACGCGCCACCCCGTCATGGAATAGGCCTTCGAGACACCGTTGATGGTCAATGTTCGGTCATGAAGTGACGGTTCGACTTGGGCGATGGTCGTGAATCTGAAGCCGTCGTAAACGATGTGCTCGTAGATGTCGTCGGTCATCACCCACACGTGCTTGTGACGCACCAGGACTTCGGCCAAGGCTTTGAGCTCAACTTCCGTATAGGCCGCGCCCGAAGGATTCGACGGCGAGTTGAGCATCAGCCATTTCGTTTTGGGTGTGATCGCGGCATCAAGATCTTCGGGTTTCATTTTGAAACCCGACTCAAGGCTCGTCTCCACGAAAACCGGCGTGCCGTGCCCTAGCAGCACCATGTCGGTATAAGACACCCAATAGGGCGTTGGGATGATGACCTCGTCATCCGGATCGAGGGTCGCAAGCAGCGCGTTGTAAAGGATCTGCTTGCCACCACAACCCACCGTGATCTGGCCGACTGAATAGTCGAGGCCATTCTCGCGCTTGAATTTTCCCGCGATCGCCTCGCGTAGTTCGATCGTTCCGGCGGGCGGCGTGTATTTTGTTTTCCCCTGGTGAATGGCCTCGATGGCCGCTTCCTTGATGAAATCCGGCGTATCAAAATCTGGCTCGCCGGCGCCAAGCCCAATGACGTCTCGGCCCGCGGCTTTCAGTTCCTGTGCCTTGGTCGTAACAGCAACGGTCGGCGACGGCTTAATTGCGCTCAGATACGAAGCAAGGATCGACATGGCAGATGACTCACAGTGGGTTGGGAGATGCTATTTCCGAACTTAGGCCCGCGGTTGAGAGACCGCAACCTTCGCTGCACCGCGCGGGTAATTGAAGCCCGGTTGGTCTCTGCCCGACCAATTTCAGACATCCCCCAAGTCTCAAGGTATTGTTGCGAGAAACGACAACCTTGGCGTATATGGTACTAAGACTACTGGGAGTCCGGCCTACGTAACTTAGGTTTGCCCTCTGTGTATTGTGCACGGCGGCACTCCCAGTCGGGGCCTGTGATGGGCGCCGACTGGGACTACAACAATTGAATGTGTTTGGCGATCCTCCCGCACCTGTCAGCGAAGAGAAGGTCGCAGGCATTGATTGGAGCGCGCCGGAAGACCTCCGCATTACGTTGATCGAGTTTGCCGTTCTGCCCCCAGATCCAACCCTGATGCTTGGCAAGCCTTATCGTCTCGAAATTCGCAATTTCGGCGACGAGGCTACGAGCATAGCGGCCAAAGATTTCTTTGAAGGCGCCGTTATTCGTGACATGCAGGTCGAATACTTCGAACTTCACGGATCGACGCCGCATGAGGAAAAGCCGATCGCACAGTTCGAAGAGTACCCGACCGGGCTCGACAACGATCCGGTTACGATGCGTCTGAACAAGGAAAACTCGGCCGCATCAGATGAGATGAAAACCGACGAATCGGACGAGGCTGACAAGCCGGCGAAGACCGAGTCGGCCATGGCCGATGAAACCGCCTCTGAGGGAACAGTAGACTCTAAGGCAACCGATGACATGGATGCGGCAGTGGCTGGATCTGTTCGCGTCGGACTGATCAGTCTACCGCCGGGTCATGCCGCCTATCTTACGTTGGTGCCGCTCCGCACTGGCCACTTTCCCTTTATTGGCCGTCTCGACAAAGGTCAGTTGGGCAAGATCACTGTTGAGGATCCCGCCGCGGCTGTGGATGAGCCAACCGGAAAGAAAGACGCCGAGAGTTAAGGTTTCGGCCCTGCTCCGGGATCTTCGGTTTTGCTGGATATACCCGTACCCGACGACGATGACCCGGAACCGTCCGACGGTCCCGCTTTGCGCCGCGGCCTGATGTAAATCACATAGTAGACCAAGGCGACCAAGCCGCTGCCGCCCAATATATTCCCAAGCGTCACCGTGACGATGTTGTCGATGAATCCGGTCAGCGTGAGGTTCGCCAGAGCGGTTTCAGTCACTGCCGCCGTGATCAGCACGTTGGGGTCTTGTGAGGCTAGAAACCCTACTGGAATCAAGTACATATTCGCGACCGAATGCTCGAAACCCAAAGCCACGAAGGCGGTGATGGGGAACACGATGGCCAGGATCTTTCCAGAGACGGTATGGGCCGCAAGACTGAGCCAGATAGCCAGGCAGACCAACGTGTTGCACAGGATCCCTCGGAACAGGAGCTCGACCGTGGGCAACGTTACTTTATCGACAGCGATGCGAACTGCGGTTGCTGCAACCGCCTGCGAGGCGCCGGGCGGACCAAAGTCGAGGACACCCGGGAACCACACGAACACCGCCGTCGCTAGGCTTCACAATGAGATTGCCGACGTAGACCAGGGTCCAATTGCGGGTCAGAGGCCACGTTGAGACCCGGCCATCAGCCCAAGCCATGACGATCAGGTTGTTGCCCGTGAAGAGTTCGGCGCCCGCGATGACGACCAGGACGAGACCCAATGAGAAAGCGACGCCGCCGAGCAGCCGTGTTGGGCCCAGACCGAGGACTGAATCACTGATCACCAGCGTGAACAACATGGCGCCGAAGCTGATAAAGGCCCCGGCCAGTATGCCGAGAAGTATGGTCTGAAGAGCACCCAGACGGGCCTTGGCAACCCCCAGGTTCTCCACCTTCTCCGCGATCTGTGCCGGTGCATAAGCATCGAAGGGAGACTGATTGACGAGCGGTTGTTCAGCCACGAGGATCTCCTGAATTCCCTGTGACCCCAGCATGCCGCAAGAATTAGCCCCCATACAAGAAGATGCGACGCGAAGGCCGTGTCAGGAATGATCCGAAAATTGGTGACTCAGCTACTGGAATTTGACGAAAGCTCAGGCATATTAGAGGGTATGAGCACCGCTGAGACCGTCTATGAGCCCGTCCGTCGCCGCCTCGACTATGAGAAGACGGAAGGCGGCATCGCTTTCGAGCTCGTCTCCGGCTACACGCCCGCGGGCGATCAGCCGCAAGCCATCGAAGAAATAACCACCGGCGTCGACAACGGTGAGCGCAACCAGGTGCTGCTCGGCGTTACCGGGTCCGGCAAAACCTTCACGATGGCGAACGTCGTTCGCAACACGGGCCGGCCCGCGCTGGTACTGGCACCGAATAAGACCCTCGCGGCACAGCTCTATGGCGAAATGAGGGAATTCTTCCCCAAGAATGCGGTGGAGTATTTCGTCTCCTACTACGACTACTACCAACCCGAGGCTTACGTTCCCCGGTCTGATACCTATATCGAAAAGGACGCCTCTATCAACGAACAGATCGACCGCATGCGTCACTCGGCCACGCGGGCGTTGATGGAAAGGGATGACGTCATCATCGTGGCGAGCGTCTCCTGCATATATGGTATCGGCGATATCGAGACGTATCAGGAGATGACCGTCAATCTGAAGACGGGTGATTCGATCGATCGCAGCAAATTGCTGCGCCAACTAGTCGAGCTGCAATACCGGCGGAATGACACCAATTTCGTGCGCGGCACATTCCGTGTGCGAGGCGACTCAATCGAAATGTTTCCCGCCCACCTTGAGGATCGGGCCTGGCGCATCTCGCTGTTCGGCGACGAGATCGAGAGCATCACCGAATTTGACCCCCTGACCGGCGAGAAGACCGACAAGCTCGCCCAGATAAAGCTCTACGCCAACTCGCACTACGTGACTCCGAAGCCGACGCTGAAGCAGGCCGTGCTGGGGATCCGCAAGGAACTAGAGGTGAGCCTTGAAGTATTCCGATCCACGGGGAAGCTGCTCGAAGCCGAACGCCTCGAGCAGCGCACCATGTTCGATCTTGAGATGATCGAAGCGACAGGCGCCTGTGCGGGGATCGAGAACTACTCCCGCTTCCTGACCGGCCGCTTGCCCGGGGAGCCGCCGCCGACGCTATTCGAGTACATGCCGGATAACGCACTCATCATCGTCGATGAGAGCCACGTCACGGTCCCACAGCTAGGCGGCATGTCTCGAGGCGATTTCCGCCGCAAATCCACACTTGCGGAGTACGGTTTCCGCCTGCCCAGCTGTATCGACAATCGGCCCCTCAAATTCGAAGAATGGGATGCCATGCGCGCCCAGACGGTCTATGTCTCGGCGACGCCCGGTCCGTGGGAACTCGAGCAGACCGGTGGTGTCTTCGTCGAACAGATCATCCGTCCGACCGGGCTAATGGATCCGGTATGCCTCATCCGGCCGGTGGACAGCCAAGTTGACGACTTGATGGCCGAATGCCGTGACGCTGCCGCCAAAGGCCAGCGCGTCCTGGTGACGACACTCACTAAACGCATGGCTGAGGATCTGACTGAGTACCTGCACGAGTCCGGTATCCGCGTGCGCTACCTCCATTCGGATATCGACACACTGGAACGCATCGAGATCATCCGTGATTTGCGCTTGGGTGCCTTCGACGTTCTCGTCGGCATCAACCTGCTGCGCGAGGGACTCGATATCCCCGAGTGTGCGCTGGTCGCCATACTCGATGCAGACAAGGAAGGCTTCCTGCGCTCGCGGACCTCTCTCATCCAGACCATCGGCCGGGCCGCCCGGAATTTAGAAGGCCGTGTCATCCTTTACGCCGACGAAATGACGAAGAGTCTGCAGAGCGCCATGGATGAGACCGACCGGCGGCGCGAACGGCAGCGCCTGTTCAACGAGGCGAATGGCATCACGGCGGAGTCGGTCAAGAAGGGTATCGGCGATATTCTCGATGGTGTTTACGAAGCCGACTACGTCACCGTCAAGACCGGTGACGAGGAGACGAAGCATCTCATCGGTCACAACCTCGAGGCGCACCTCAAGGACCTGGACAAAAGAATGCTGGATGCCGCGGCAGAACTGGAGTTTGAGGAAGCCGCCCGTCTCCGCGACGAGATCCGCCGGCTGGAAAATGCCGAACTCGGAATTGGTGTGCCGCGCAACCGCCGCTCAAAGGGCCGGCGCGAGGGAAGGACGGACGATGGACCGCGGAAGCAAGGCCCGCGTTCAACGGCGGGCCAGCCGGGTACCCGTCAGTACCGTGGCAAGAGCAAACGTGCTATGAGGCTTTGACTGCACGGGAACGGAACCTATTACAGCGCCGCCTGGCATTTTTCTGACTGATATTCCTCGAACAAACGCGGTTTCAATGTCCCCAAGAGCCAATCCACTTCGCCTCAACAATCTACAGCGCAAGACGCTGGCAATTCTTCAAGCATTGGCCGACGATCCTCGGACCTCGACGAATATTCCTGAAACGGGTGAAGTCCTCATTACGCAGTTCCCACCAGCCCACGGCAACCACTTCCACGTCGGGGAAGGCGTCGTCATGGCGAAAGATGCCACGGGCCTCAGAAACGAGGCCGTGTGGCGGGCATTGGAGCGCAAGGGCCTGGCACGGGGCGAATTCCCGATTGCCATCCACCTGACACCTTCTGGCCTGCTGTACGACACCGGTCTCAAAGACCAAATCCTGCATCGCCACTCGCACTAGATGATATAGTATTTTCTTACACCGACCAGGGCAGTATTGAAGCGACGATATGAAACTTGGGGGCCGGTTCGAGAACGAGCCGCGGAGGCGTAGTTGTTGATTTATCTACAGTTGGTCGGTGGTCTCATCATTCTACTCCTGGGCGGGGATTTTCTTGTCCGCGGCGCCGTGGCGCTCGCGCGCAAGTTCGGCGTGTCGCCTTTGGTCATCGGCTTAACCGTCGTCGCCTTCGGCACGTCTGCGCCGGAATTGATCGTCAGCATCGAGGCGGCACTGAACGGTGTTCCTGGTCTCGCCATTGGCAACGTCGTCGGAAGCAATATCGCCAATGTATTCCTCGTACTCGGGGTGCCCGCACTCGTGTACCCAATCATCTGTCAGGCGCCATCGCTAAACCGTGACGTCGTTGTCATGATCGCCGCCAGTCTGCTCTTCGTCGCGTTCTGCCTGGGTGGAACTCTGGTTGCCTGGCAGGGAGCGATCATGGTGATCCTCCTCGTCGCGTTCCTCATCCATTCGTATGTCTCAGAGCGTGACGACGGTCATGGTCACGAAGAATATGGAGAAGAATTCGACGGCGTGGGCGTCTTCCCACAATCCGCATTTGTGTACTTCGGCTTCATCGGTGTCGGGTTGATCGGCCTATTGTTCGGCTCCCATATTCTGATCGACGGCGCAGTCGGGATCGCCCGGGCTTGGGGTGTGTCGGAAACTGTCATTGGGCTCACCCTGGTGGCCTTGGGAACGTCCCTTCCTGAACTGGCAACCACAATTGTTGCCGCCGTGCGCAAACATGGTGGGATCGCTGTCGGCAACGTCGTCGGCAGCAACATGTTCAATATCTTAGGTGTCATGGGGATCACCTCAATGATCATTCCTGTGCCGATCCCCGAGCAGACGCTGCACTTTGATCTTTGGATCATGATTGCCGCTGCGTTGGCACTTCTTCCCTTTGCGTTCCGTCAAATTCCGATCGGCCGCACAGCCGGCTTGCTGTTTTTCGCGGCATACATCGCTTTCATATCCATCCAATACTTTGGGGCGCCCGGCTTTTCTGTCGAGACCGCTCAATTGGCCCCATGAGGGAAGCCGACCCTTCGTTAGGCGGGCTGAAAATCGAAGCGGGTGTCGCACTCGTTACGGGTGGCGGGCAACGTATTGGACGGGCAATTTGCCAAGCCCTGGCGGGCGACGGTTGGACGATCGCCGTGCATCATCTTCATTCCGCGAGCGAGTCAGAAGAGCTGGCAAGCGAAATAACGCAGCAAGGTGGATGTGCCAAGGCGATCGCTGCCGATCTGGGAGATGATGACACGGTCAGCAAACTGATTCCCCGCGTTGCAGCCGAATTCGGCCCCGTGACATGCTTGATCAACAATGCCTCGGTGTTCGAACCGGACGATATTCACACGGCGACTCCTGATTCTTGGCGACGTCATATCGATACCAACCTGCGGGCGCCATTTTTTCTAACTCAGTCGTTCGCCCGGGAACTCGCTACCGATGCCTTCGGATGCGTCATCAATATCCTTGACGAACGGGTTTGGAACCTGACGCCTCACTTCGCGTCTTACACGGTCAGCAAGACAGGGTTGTGGACGCTGACTCAAACCTGCGCACTCGCATTGGCGCCACGCATTCGGGTAAACGGCATCGGCCCCGGTCCGACGCTACCCAGTTCTCGCCAAAGTGCGCAGCACTTTGATACGCAAGTTGCGTCGACTCCTTTGGGCATCGGCACGACACCCGGAGAAATCGCGTCGGCTGTTCAATTTATACTTTCGTCGCCGGCGATGACGGGACAAATGATCGCGCTGGATGGCGGCCAACACCTTAAGTGGCGCCGAAATCCCGATGACCCCGATTTCGTGGAATGATCTGCACCTGTTCAATCGCGGCACAAGGAGACGGACATTCATGTCCACGTCACCCAAACAAGTGAGTCGCAGAGAGGGAGTCGAGGCACGCGATACCTGGCGTGTCATTATTCGAAATCTGGTGTTACCAGCTCGCGTTGGCGTTTACCGTCACGAGCAATTGGCCCCGCAACAAGTTCGCATAAATATCGAGCTAACAACGGAAGACCCGCCCCGACCTCTCAATGATGAAATTCGCAATGTCGTGAGTTATGAAGAGGTTGTATTGAGTGTGAAGGAAGTATTGGTGCGAGGTCACATAAACCTAGTTGAGACGTTGGCTGAAGCGATTGCAGACCTCTGTCTTTCCGATACCCGTGTCGTAGGTGCCCGTGTGGGTATCGAAAAACTCCATGCCATCCCGGAGGCGGAAAGCGTTGGTGTCGAAATTGAGCGATTCCGATCTAATCATTGATAACTCAACCATTACTTTGAGTATTTTTGTTGCCGTTTGTCAGGGAGTTGTGCACAGGAGAATTTTTATTGTTTGTCGAATGTTGCTTACTGCTGACCGTTTTGGCACCATGAATTCATAAATCTCTTGACATTGAATAATTGTTAAAAATCAATTACTTATTATATTTGCACAAATTTTAGGCAATGAGGTTGAACCCATAGGAATGCCACGCTTGTACCCTCTGGCGACACCATTTCCCACAAACTTATCCACATGAATCGTGGATAGTTATGACATTTGTGTGATGGCACCGACGCAAACCAAACCTTGAAATTTTAGGGATAGCATAAGCCTATCAATGGTATGCTTCTCGGCAACAGATCATGACGGCCATCCAACCTGAAGTTCAGCGCCCACGGCATCGCGCTGCGTCTGCCTCCACAAGTGAAACAGCCGCGCCGGTTGTTCCGTCGATCACGCAGGGCCGCAGTGTCATTCGCATGCATTTGAAGACATTGCCCAACAGCCCGGGCGTGTACCGGATGATCGATGACAAAGGTCAAGTTCTTTACGTGGGTAAAGCGAAAAACCTGAAGAAGCGGGTCGCTTCTTACGCCAACCTGAAAGGACTGACGACTCGCATCCTCGGTATGGTCGCCGGAACCGTGGACATGGAGTTCATTACAACACACACCGAGGTCGAGGCCTTACTTCTTGAGTCCAATCTGATCAAGGAATTGAAGCCCCGCTACAACATCCTGCTGCGGGACGACAAGTCATTTCCCTACATACTGATTACTGGCGATCACAAATGGGCTCAGATCACCAAACATCGTGGGGCGCGGAATAGATCCGGTGAATATTTCGGTCCCTTTGCGTCTGCCGGCGCCGTCAATGAGACGCTCAACGCTCTGCAACGCGCATTTCCACTCCGTTCATGTTCCGACAGCATATTCACGAGCCGCACGCGGCCATGCCTGCAGTACCAGATCCGCCGATGCACCGCCCCGTGCGTCGACCGAATTAACCAAGAGAACTATGAGCAAATCGTTCATGAGGCCCGCGATTTCCTCTCTGGTCGAAGCCGCCGAACGCAACAAGAACTCTTAGAGCGGATGCAGGAAGCGAGTTCCGATTTCGAATTCGAAACTGCAGCAGTTTATCGCGATCGGATTCGCGCCCTGACGCAAATTCAGGCGCGGCAAGGGATCAATATTCCCACGTTGGGCGAAGCCGACGTCATTGGTGCCTATCGCGACGCCGGACAAACGTGCATTCAGGTTTTCTTTTTCCGCTCGGGACAGAATTACGGTAATCGAGCGTATTTTCCGGCCCATGCGAAGAGCGACACAATCGAAGAAGTCCTATCGGCCTTCATTGGCCAGTTTTATGCGGACAAACCGCCTCCCAGCCTGTTGCTAGCCAGTCATGAAATCGAGGGCAGAAATATCGTGGAAGAAGCGCTCGGCGTGCGAGCCGACAGACGCGTTTACGTTCGGATCCCGCGTCGGGGCGCGAAGCGCCAGCTCATCGAGCACGCGGTCAACAACGCCCGGGAAGCATTGGCACGGCGCCTCGCTGAAAGTGCATCACAACGCCGTCTACTCGAAGGCGTAGCGCGAACCTTCGGTCTTGAAGCGCCACCCGAACGCATCGAAGTCTATGATAACAGTCACATACGCGGGAGCGCCGCGCTCGGTGGCATGATCGTGGCGGGACCCGAAGGGTTGCTTAAGAACCAGTATAGGAAGTTCAACATTAAGCAGGCCGACCTCACCCCAGGAGACGATTACGGCATGATGACCGAGGTCCTTACGCGCCGTTTCTCTCGACTTCTCAAGGAAGATGAGGATCGGGAAGGACTACAGTGGCCGGATTTGGTCCTGATTGATGGTGGAGCTGGGCATCTCAATACAGTCCAGCAGGTATTCGCGGATCTCGGCATATCGGGCGTCGCACTTGCCGCGATCGCCAAGGGACCGGACCGTAACGCCGGACGGGAAACATTCCATGTTCAAGGAAGAGGAGCCTTTTCCCTCGAACCTAACGATCCCGTCCTCTATTTCCTCCAGCGCCTGCGCGACGAGGCCCACCGCTATGCTATCGGCAGCCACCGCACCAAGCGATCACAGAAGATCAGTCGTTCAGCGCTCGACGAAATCTCAGGTATCGGCGCAAAACGGAAACGCGCATTGCTGCATCATTTTGGGTCCGCAAAATCCGTCGAACGGGCGGGACTGGCCGATCTGGAGGCTGTCGAGGGAATATCCGGTCAGGTGGCAAAAGCAATTTATGACCACTTCCACTCAGGAGATTAGGAAATTGGTGGTGCGTATCGGCCAAGAATTTGCCTCCGGCCCCTGCCGTCGCCAATTCATCTGCAAGCCATGATCACCAGCGTACCCAATCTATTGACGTTCTCGCGCATACTCGTGATTCCGGGACTTGTGGCGACCTTCTACTTCCCGGGAATCCTGTCGGATTGGATCGCGTTAGGACTGTTTTGCGCCGCCGGAATCACTGACTTTCTAGACGGTTACGTGGCGCGGCTCTGGGGTGAAATGTCAACGCTGGGACGCTTCCTGGACCCCGTGGCAGACAAACTCCTGATTGTCGCCGCCATTGTCATGCTGATCGCGTTTAGCCGAATTGACGGACTTACGATCCTGGCAGCAATGATCATAATTTGCCGCGAGATCGTTGTGTCTGGCTTGCGCGAATTCCTAGCCGATCTGCATGTTCCTGTTCCCGTGAGCCGTCTCGCAAAATGGAAGACGACTCTCCAGATCATCGCGATCGGATTTCTGTTGTCCGGCACGGCCGGAGACACCCTGATGCCAGCGAAGGAGATCGGAACAATCTGTTTGTGGATCGCCGCTGCACTGACTCTCTATACAGGGTACGACTATCTCCGGGCCGGACTCTCACACATCGCGACGGACGGTGAACCAGATTCAGCGAAAGGCTCCTCAGACAATCGTAAGGCGGTTGATCAGGCTGAGCCTCACGCATCCAATTAACTGCCGCGGTGACACGAAAGACGTCGTTATGAGGCTATTTGGGTTATGAAGCTCTTTGGCATAGCTGGCTGGAGCGGCAGCGGCAAAACAACACTTGTTACCGCGCTCTTGCCGATCTTCACAACAACTGGATTCCGCGTGTCCACCGTCAAGCATGCACACCACGGGTTCGACGTGGACCAACCCGGCAAGGATTCTTATGAACACCGGAAGGCAGGCGCCACAGAGGTCATCGTGACCTCCAGCAAGCGCTGGGTTCTTATGCATGAGAACCGGAACGAAGCGGAACCGCCACTGGATGAACTGGTGGCCCAGTTGAAGCCAGTCGATATCGTCTTGATCGAAGGGTTCAAGCGGGAGCCGATCGATAAGCTCGAGGTCCATCGCCCGGAATTGGGAAAACCCCTATTGCAATCCAATGATCCGCATATTGTGGGGGTTGCCAGCAACGCACACTTGCAAGACCTGCCCATCCCATTGTTGAGTCTTGATGATGTTGTGGGCATCGCGACATTTATCACCACTCAGTGTGGTTTGGCCTCTGAATCTGTGAGTTTTCCGTAAAGGATGTTTGAGAGTGCAGCTTTCTGACGATTGCTTTGCAGCGGGAGATCGTCTGATGACGACCGCGGAGGCGCTGGACTTGTTGGCCGATCGGATATCGCCGATCGGCGGTACAGAACTCCAATTGCTGCGGCACGCCATGGGGCGAATTCTTGCCGAAGATATCGTCTCTGATCACAATGTCCCGCCGCACGCAAATTCCGCGGTCGATGGCTACGCCTTCGCGTTCGACGACCTGATGCCCGACGCTGAAACATATCTTCAAATTACTGGCCGTTCCGCAGCAGGGCATCCGTTTTCAGGAAAATCTGGAAGCGGTGAGGCCGTCCGAATATTCACCGGCGCCGTAATACCAGTTGGCTGCGATACCGTCGCCATGCAGGAAGATTGTGACGTCGACACTCATCGCGTCATCATTCCGCCGGGATTATCGCACGGTGCCAACAGCCGCCGAGCCGGTGAGGACGTCCAAAACGGAGATGTCGTGCTCACGCGAGGCCACGTGCTCCGGGCCCAGGACCTCGGAATGTTGGCTTCCGTTGGCCTCGCCGAGATTCCCGTCTATCAACCCATTCGCGTCGCAGTGTTTTCGACAGGCGATGAAATAAAAGAGCCTGGTGGCCAGCTTGCGGACGGGGCGATCTATGACTCGAATCGCTATGTGCTCATGTCTCTTTTGAATGCCTTGCCGGTAGACGTCACAGATATGGGTATCCTTCCAGACAACTTAGCCTCCGTGGCATCTGCACTTCGGATTGCCGCCGACGATCATGACCTGCTGTTGACGTCCGGCGGCGTTTCCGTAGGAGAGGAAGATCACGTCAAAAGCGCTGTCGAGGAAAGCGGCACCCTGCATTTCTGGCGCCTGGCTATTAAGCCAGGTCGTCCGTTGGCGATGGGTCAGATCAATGGCGTTCCATTCGTTGGCCTTCCTGGTAATCCGGTGGCCGCGATGGTGACGTTTCTGCGCTTCGCTCGACCACTCCTCCTCGGCCTCGCAGGAGGCGCTCGGGTAGATCCACAACTTTACCGCGTCCGGGCCAACTTTTCTTATCACAAGAAACCCAACCGCCGCGAATGGGTTCGTGCGCGCCTCAGGACGGCAGACGATGGGACTTTAGAGGTTGAAAAATTCGACCGTGACGGAGCTGGAATTCTACGCTCCCTGGTTGAATCCACTGGATTAGTCGAGCTGCCAGAAGAGATGACAGAGGTTGTGCCGGGCACTATGGTGGATTTCTTGCCTTTCGCAGAGGTTGTGTCTTGAAGATTCTGTATTTCGCCTGGATTCGTTCGAAGGTTGGACATTCCGAAGAGACGGTCGATCTTCCGGACCATGTCTCTACGGTAAAGGATTTACTGGATTGGCTTCGTGAGCGGGGGCCCCAACATGCCGAAGCGCTTCAAGACACTTCAGTCGTGCGGGTCGCCGTGAATGAAGAGTACGCATCATTGGACGCGCCGGTTGCGGCGGGCGACGAAGTGGCCCTATTTCCACCGGTGACGGGCGGCTGATCGCCGTTTCAGGAACATGATTCGAGTTCAGGAAGATGACTTCGACGTCGGCGCCGAGATCGACGGTCTGGTCGCTGGTAATCACGGTGTGGGCGCCGTCGTCACGTTCATCGGGCTTGTTAGGGGCATCAACAGTGACGAATCCATTGCCGACATGACGCTTGAGCACTATCCCGGCATGACCGAAAAGATGCTCGACCGCATCGAGACCGAGGCGATGAAACGCTGGCCGCTCTCCGCCAGCCTGATTATCCATCGCTATGGACAACTCGCACCAGGCGACAGGATTGTTCTTGTCATCACGGCCTCGGCGCATCGCCAAGCCGCATTCGAAGCGAGCGAATTCCTTGTGGACTGGCTGAAAACGAAGGCGCCATTCTGGAAACAGGAAGAAACGCCGGATGGCGCGAGGTGGGTGACGGCACGGAGTAGTGACGACGCGGCCGCCGCACGCTGGGCCAAAGAGCCTCCCGATCGCTAAGAGCTATATCGCTCGATGGGAATTGGCGGTAT
>Ga0114999_10001673_pt1 | contig 30540 bp, 19 predicted proteins | sample ArcticOcean_MG_C_3_FD_89820 | JGI IMG/M metagenome (GOLD analysis project Ga0114999, IMG submission 89820) | Marine microbial communities from western Arctic Ocean - ArcticOcean_MG_CB8_126 | ecosystem: Environmental > Aquatic > Marine > Oceanic | place: Arctic Ocean: Canada Basin | collected...
CGTATCGTTGGCGTCTTCATCAATCGTGCCGGTGCTGGTTAGTGTGATGTCGTTCGCGCCGGCCTCCAGGCCGGTCACCGTCATCACGCCGCCGAGAATCGTTACCGGGTCGAGAAACGTGAAAGCGTTAATGTCGACCGCGCCGGCGTTGGCTGCACCGATAATAATGCTGGCGAACCCGTCGCGGATAACGCCCAATTCGGCCGCGTCGAGGTTGAACGTCCCGGTACCGCCGGCCAGACCGATCGTTGTTGCTGCCGCGCCGGGTTGAATCGTCAGCGTTCCCGTTCCTCGAATGTCGGACGGGGCGCCATCGATGAGGATGTCATCGGCTGTAATGGTGATATTTCCCGTTCCGCTGGCAGCGCCGAGGTCTGAGTTGTCGAGCACGAACCCGTGTGCGGAGGCAGCGCCAGACGTGCCATTGATGACAATGTCACCGTTGCCGGTCGATTCGACGAATGCGCCAATTAAAATGGCGACGCCGCGGCTGAGAGTGCCGGTACTGCCGCCGACACCGGTAATGGTGATGTCACCGTTAGTCGAGGTCACAGCGGACGGGCTGTTGAAAATCTCGACGCCTTCGTGCCGATCGCCGCCCGACCCGCCGGTTCCAACCAGCGTGATGTTACCCGTTGTACTCTGGATGAGTGCCCCGTTGCCGCTCGTGCCGCGCGCGTTGATGCCGCGCGCCTGATCGACAACTGCCCCCTGCCCCCTGACGCTGATGTTCCCCGTCCCGGAAATCAGATCGGCTTTGTCGAGGAAGACGCCGTCGATGTTTGTGGCAGTCCCGCGTGCTGCGGTCGTCAACGGGTTCGCGCCCCCACCGATGGTAATGTCCCCGTTGTTGCTATTGATCAGCGCACTGTCACCAAGAGCCACCGCACCCGCGCCGCTCGCATCGCGGTCTGAGTTCAAGACGACATTCAGTTCATTGTTGCTCGACGTGAGTTGAACAGAGCCGTTGACGATAATGGAATTGTCAGCTCGAAAAGTCGCAGTGGCGTCGGCACCGGCGGACTTGGTCACGTTGCCGCCGATGGTCAGGTCGGCCCCTGCTGTCACGGTGACATTGCCTTGCGGAACGATGGCAGCAAGAGTGAGAGAGTTTGTGTCGTTCAGCACGACGTTGTTTGCCTGTGTGACGCCAACAGCCCCCTGAAAGTCGTTCGCGCCGTCGAGCGTGATGTCATCGCCAGCCTGCCCGCGAAGTGTGGTCGTGCCGGTCACCGTCAATGCGCCGGAGCCGGTGTCGGTGATGTTTCCCGCACCGCCGGAAACGTCGAAGTCAACCGCGCCGGCCGCAACCGCGCCCGTCACGACGACCTCGTCGGCCGTCACGTCAAGCGTTCCCGAAACCGTCGAGGCACCAAAATCAATCGCATTGGTATCGGCGAGTTCGACGTCATCTCCGCTGACAATCGAAACGGCGCCCGCGAAATCGTTGCTGGTGTTAGCCAGTGTCACGTTGTTGGCCGCACCGGCAGTGATCGACGTCGTGCCGTCGATGTCGAGGACACCGTCCTGTGTTACCACGCCTGCTGCGGTGACGTTAAGTGTTCCGTTGGCAAGCGTCACTGCCGGTAGATCGACGGTTCCCGTGTGATTGATTGTCACGTTGCCGCTGGCGGAAACGATCGCCCCGCCGGTGCTGTTGAATGTTGTGCCGGTACTTTCAAACGAGCCGCTAGTCAACGTGATCGTCTGGTTCACGTTGACGTTTTCGGCTGCGACCGTAATGCTGCCGTCGGTCGGTGCCGTTGCACCGGAAAACGTAATTGTGTCGGTGTCGCCATCACCGTTGATGAAGATCGAGGCATCGAACGCCGAATCGAGTCCCTGCACGTCAATCGTGTCGCTTCCGCCGCCGGCGTTGATTGTGAGTAAATTGGTCGGGTTGGCGAACGCGACCGACTCACTGAGATTCGAGTCGATGAACGAGCGACCGCTTCCGGCGACCGGCGTGGCGTCGTTGGAGAGAACGATATTGTCTACGCCGCCACTGAATGTGAAGACGCGATCGGCGACGACAGTGCTGTCGATGATCGGTTCCAGACCGATGTAGTTGATCGTCAACGTGTTGCCGCCATCGACGATGATGGCTGAGCCGTCGTTGGCGTTGTCAAAAATGTGGGTGACGGACCCGGCGGTGCCGGTGAAAGTGAGGGCATCGTTGCCGCCGGTACCGGCGTTGAACGTGAACGTGATATTTCTGTCGTCGAAATCGTCTGTATTAATCGTTAATAAATCGTCACCGGCATTCGTACCGTTGATGGTGATCTCGCTTGTCGCAATAAGTGCTCGGCTACTGACAACCGTCCCGGTGTCCAGATCGACGATCTGAGCAATCTCGCCGACCACGCGCAGTTCCAAATTGGAATTACCGACGGGGGTGGTGAACGTCACGGGACTGGCCAACTGATTTAGCAGAATGGAGACGCCGGCCGGGGTCCCGCTGGTTGCGGACAGATCGGCCAGGCCATCGCCGTTGAAATCGGCGGCGACAATTCGGTTGCCCGGATTCGCGCCCGCTGCGAAAGTCACAGGCGAGCCAAACCCGCCGCCACCATCTCCCGATAGCACCGAAATGTTATCGGTCGTTGAACTGCCAACGGCCAGATCCAGGTGTCCGTCGCCGTCGAAATCAGCCACATCAAATGAAGCGGGGCTGGTCCCGGCTGCAAGAGCTGTCGCCGCCGCAAAGTTTCCGCCTCCTGTCCCTCGAAAGATGCTGACCGTCCCACCGCTGCTGCTTGTGACCGCCAAGTCCACGATTCCATCTTCGTCGAAATCTCCCGTCTGAGATGACCTCGCATTCGTCACAAGCAACTGAGAAGGGGCAGCGAATGTCCCGTTCCCGTTTCCGAGGTAGACAATGGCACGAGTCGATGTGGTAACGATAAGATCGAGATCCCCGTCATTATTCACGTCGCTGGTGAGAATTCTGTTGGTGCTTTCTCCGACAGCGACAGTCGATGGTGCCAGAAAGGTGCCGTCACCGACGCCCCGGTGGATGAACACAGCCTGTGAGTCGGACGAGGGGATTGCCAGATCGACGAAGGTGTCGCCGTTGAAGTCGCCGACAGCCAGATTGCCGATGCTGCCCCCGCTGGTGAACTGAATTGGGGGCGCATTGAAACTACCTGTTCCGTCGCCAAGATGCACGGTCACCTTGTTGCCGAAGCACCCGCCACCGGACCCTCCGTGGGTCATCACCAGATCGAGATTGCCATCACCGTTGAAGTCGGCTGTCTCTAGACCTCCGCCGGTAAAACATCCGCCCGTTCCAGGATTAAACAGCGTCGGCGCGCCAAAGCTGCCCGCACCGATTCCGAGAAATACAGCAAAGATCGAACTGTTGCTGGGAAATGCCGTGCCGTTGTAATCGGCGGCAACGTCCAGGATGCCGTCGTTGTTGAAGTCACCGACAGTAAGATCGCCGGTACCATTCTGGGTGGGCAGCACGGCAAACGACGAAAAGGCTGTCGGCTGAAATTCATACGCTCCAATGTCCACGGTCGCAGTCGAGTTGCCGTCACCATCGGCGATTCGCACAAATCCGCGCTGGTCGGTGGCAGCAACACCGGTGTTGCTGCCGGCATCAACAACCGGACTACCAGACTGTGTCGCATGAGTATCGGTCGGTCCGCCATTGTCTTGCAGGGATCCAAGCTGTGGATCGGTGCCGAAGATGTTGTCACCCGATCCGCCCGCCAGCGTGAAGCCGGAGTTGGTCTGAATCAGACTGAAGTTGGCAGTGGCGGTTCCGGACCCGGCGTCGCTCAGATCGTCGGCGGAGCCACCGCGGGTATTGCCCGAGATAATAGTGTTCTGCAGGGTGAGCGTGTCGCCGATGTGATTGCGGATACCGCCACCGGAAGCACCAGAGGAGTTATCGACAATCGTGCTGTTGGTGATTGTCGCCGTGCCGTCGTTGAAAATTCCACCGCCGAAGTCGCCTCCAGTAACCTGATTGCCGGAGATCGTGCTGTTGATAACCGTCAGCGTGCCGCCGTTGTTATAAATGCCGCCGCCGGCACCGGTGCCGTTTGACGTGTTGCCCGAGATCGTGGTATCGACGATGGTCAGCACGGCATTGTTGCTGAAGATACCGCCGCCACCTCCCGCAGTTTCGGCAGTGTTGTTCTCAATCTGGCTGGCGGTGATGGTCAGGTCGCCCGCGCTGAGAATCGCGCCGCCGCTTACATTCCCGGAATTGCCACCAGTCAATGTCAGGCCGCTGACTTCGACGTTTGCGCCAACGCTCACTTCAAGAATGCGTGAGAGGCCATCACCGTCGATACTCAACAGACGCGCGCCGAGACCGGTGATGGTCAGGTCGCCGTTCGCGCCGGTGATGGTCGGCAATTGATTTCCGTCGAGTGTGATGGTCTGCCCGGCCAACGAAGCATCGAAGACGATTTCGTCGTTGCCGCTGCCCGCGGTGGAACCATCGACTGATGTGTCGGTATTGGCGGCGGTGATTGCTTCGCGCAGCGTCACTTCGCCGTCACCGTTGACGACATCATCGCCCGTGCCGGTAACGGTAATTGTCGAGAGAACGCGGCGCTCTTCCAGACGGGTGACGAACAGCGGGACGAAGTCGTCGCGGCGCGGCGGCTTATCCGCGCGTGCTGCGCCTCCCCATCCCAAATGACCGAGAACCCAGGAAAATAATTTGCGCAGCCAGATCAAGGATCGCATGCAATCGAGTCCTATCGCAGGTTAGTACCAAACCGCCGCGCAAACATCGTGTCCGCAATGCAGTTTCACTGTCGATCAACGATGATCAATTGACCTTGCGCACTCCGAGCGCAACGTCGTGGCCCGCGATGCTCCTTCGCGCCGGCGATAATCTCCTCATTCATTTCTGTCTGCACACCGTCGCCATCGGGATACGCGCAGACGCCCCCGTCACACCGCCGATGGCTGTTCAAAATCGCAGACATCAACAAATGGGGCAATCTCCGATTATCGCGCGGCTGGTGGCACCCTGTCAAATACCAATTTGCCGTCCTGAGCCATGTCTGAGCCTTCCGATCTTTGCCAAAAACGTCTATTGGGCTGACTCAAACCGTCTTACAACCGGGCGGTTCGCTTCGACCGATCCGGACGCGGTTCAGCTGAGAATCAATCCGAAGCAGTACTGGAATCGATGTTCAGTACGTTGCCGTCGGGCAACGAAAGTTGATTTTAGGCAACATCCCGCTCGGGCGAGATGTTGGCCGAAAGCGTGGAGATTGTCCCGATACTGCCGCTTTTTGATTCACATATACAGTCGATTTGCCGACTTGACGGCGTCAGACCGCACGATCGAAATTCTCACAGCATTTCCTGTCGTCAATTGACCTGCGGAAAAGTGGCAGCCAACGGATGCCTTTCCACACGACCAATACCGGTGCAAGCGGCGCGCCGTCTCGAAGCGCAAAAAAACGCCGTGGCCCAGCCGACCACGGCGTCAAGCGTTTCAGATGTCATTTTCGCCGTTGGTTGACGGCTTATTTCGGGCTATTCCGTCTCGGTCGAGCCGTCGTCGTCGGGCATGGGTGGGGGATCGATACCATCGCGGCCTTCCGGCGTGGTCGGAGTTTCCCCACTGTCGTTGCCGTCTGACATGGCCGGAGGTGCTCCACTGCCGCCGTCGCTCGTCACCGAGCCGGTCCCGTCATCGCCGCAACCAATTGCCCAAGCTGAAAGACTGACGCAAGCCAACATCGTCAGCAGGTGGGCCGTTTTCCGCAAGAAACTCATTTCCCGTTTTCCTTTCAATCGACTGTGGGTGCCTCGATTCGACCGGCCGTGTCTAACGGCTTCAGTCGTCGAAGCGATAAGAGATCATCCGCCGAGTGGATAATTCATGTTTCAAATTCGCAATATTCCATTTAAGGAAGCCATGCCATCGATTGCAACCGTAGGACCATTGATTGAAACCGTAGGAGAGCGAAGCAATTCGCGATCCACAGTTGAACATTTCCGAACACTATGCTGTGAAATGCCTTAGCAGCATCCTCCGGGATTCGTGCATTCAAGCCTCTGGCGACGAATGATCGGCATCGGGCAACGGCCGAAAACCGGCACGCAACTCATGCAACTGCGGAGTCTCGACTAGGTTGCCTTGTGGCCGCGTCATCTCGAACAGCGTTTTGACCAATCGTTCGGCCACTTCGGCAAGATGCGTTTCCATCACAATCTGCAGACGCCAGAGTGTTTCACGCCGCCGATTCATCTGTCTGGCTGCTGTTGCGACCCCCTCTTCGGTCAAGCCGCCGCCGGTCCCGAATACGCTGAAAAGTTCGTCAAAGTCGGCCTCGCTCCAGCCGGAAAACAATTCCGGCGCGTTGCGGCGGACAACATCAACAAGCGGGTTGGTGAGGCGGTCGAAACGGCGGTCGCTCCCCGTTTGTACCTTGGAATCGAAATCAGGTGCATCGAACTCGTGAATGTGCTCTCCGCCGACCGATTCATCCGTTGGCCGATCCAGGCTGCAGGGATCAATGTCGAACGCCTGGGCAATGCTGTTCAACGTCGAAGCGCGGGGACACCGGGTCGTTCCCCGCCGCAGGTTGTACAACGCGGTGCGTGAGATGCCGGTTCGCCGCGCGAGTTCTCCATCGTCCCACCCACGACGCAGACATTCTTCACGAATTCTCCGCTGCCAGACAGCTTCCCCAGAGTGTCCCGGTTGCTGCGCGTGATCGTTCATTTTCAATCCCCGCCAGGAATTTCTGACACGTTTCTGAACATTTCTAACCAATTCTGAACTGACGTGTTGATTAGTTATGTTTTGTATAGTATACTGTTCGTCAGTGGATGTCAAATGGCCGGGCAAGACGCGTGGCCACGCCAATGAGAAAGTCACTCGAAAGCGGCATCCATCAAATGAAACAGGAGGCTCCGTCAAAACCCGGTTGTGGGTGAACTCTGCACTTGAAAACTAGGGGTGTTGTGAGCCAACAGAGGGTTTTGACAGAACTTCAGGGACTTTTTCATCACAGAACCGAGGGGAGGCAACACATGGTACGGGAAGCACGGTTCAGCTGGGACGACGCCGATGGCCGAGAGCCGCCACTGAGACACGATCGGATTGACGAGTTTGACGACGAACTGCTCGACCCTGACCCACCGCTCAATATCGAACCGTCGCCCAAGAACGCCGAGGCACCGAAGCGACGGCGAAAACGGCGACGGCCCGAATCGGAAAGTACTCGTCACCTTGCCGGCGCTGACTGGATTGGCGAGAAACCAGCCGAGCGAAAAGACGAAGCCGCATGATGGGCCTCAAGGAACCCAAAACAGCGACCCGCTACCGGCGACACGTTCGGACCGCATGAATGCGGTCGCAACGAACCAGGCACGCAACCATCGACAACGGACAATCTTGAATGGCAAACGTTGAACTCCGCAAGCAGATCTCCATTTTTGTTCCGCTTTCAGATTGGAAAGCCATTCGGCACGAAGCGGCCCGCCGCAGAATTCCCATGACGGAACTCTGCCGCCGCTGGATGAAACCGGATCTCACCCGCCTGCGCAACTGCGAACCCAATCACAAATAACCCAATCACAACCACGCACCGGCTCACACCCACTAAAGCCCACGGGCCGCATCCCGTCGGAATCCCGCAGGAGAATCCGCATGCAGCAAACCAACACCCGACGCCGACATCCCTACCCCAGCGACATCAGCGACGCCCAATGGCGTTCGATCGCACCGACCGTCCCGCCCGAAAGAGACCTCGGAAGGCACCGAAGTACCGACGTTCGCGAGATCGTCAACGGCATCAACTACCGTTGGTCGACCGGCTGCGTGTGGCGAATGCTGCCGCACGACTTCCCGCCGTGGGGAACGGTTTACACGTATTTTCACCGCTGGCAACAAGACGGCACGCTGAAAGAACTTCGCGACGCGCTAGCAGCCGCGCGGATCGAAAGACGCGCACCATCCAGAACGGCGACAACCGACGACAATTCGCCGGTCTCCGACCAGTACCCCGTACCCGTCGCGTGAAAGTTGGCATACATTTCGCCGCCCCGCTTGCGGGGCGTGTCTCGGACACGCCGTCTGCCTCACCGTTTCGCGTGCTTCACGATCGCTTCAAAAAACGCGGCCTGAATGTGCGGCGGGGCGGCGTGTCCCATCAGTGGTTCGTTGATGATCGTTCTGTCTCCCTGCAGGCTGTTGTAGGCTGCGTAACAACTGGAGGGCGGACAGGTTCTGTCGATGAAGCCGACGCTCATAATCGCATCGGCCTTGCAGCGGCTGGCGAAGTTGACGGCATCCACATACCGCGTTGCCTGCAGAATGGTCGCGTCCGGTTTGCCGTCGGTGCCGGTCGGTACAATTTTCGGCCAACCGTTGATCCGGCCCGCCGCGCGTCCGCTGTGATCGCAAATGGCGGGTACGCCGGTCGCGATGAAGGTCACCCGCTCGTCGATGCCGCCGGCCACCAATGCCTGGCCGCCTCCCTGACTGTGTCCGACAACCGCCACAGTCTTGCCATCCCATTCGGGCTGTGATGTCAGAAAGTCAATCGCCCGCACCAACCGCAGGTACATGCCACGGAAGTAAACGGTCTCGCGACTTTCGCGGCCCGCGTGACGGTAATTTATTAGCGGACCGGCCGACTGATCGCGGTAGAACTTGCCCGGCTTGCCATTGGGCAAACCGTGCGCATTGATGTCCATCGACAGCATGCCGGCCTGCGCACCTTTGACCGCGTTGCCCAAACTCGAACTCCGCACGCCGGCCCCATGCACCCACAACACAATCGGCAAACTCTTCGCCGCAGTTTTCGTCGGCCTGGCAAAGTAACCCGAAACCGGAGCACCTCCCGCACACTTTACCTGCACGTCGAAGCATTCGATCTTGTTGCTGTTGTATTTCACCGGCGTCAGTTGCGGAGCGAGCGGCACGGCAGCGAGTTGTTTCTTCTGGTCGGCCCAGAACGCATCGAAGTCATCCGGCACGGGCAAGCTCGGCTTGATCGCTAGCGGCGAAAACGCCGCCCCGGCGGTGGCAGCGACGTTCTTCTTATCCGGTGTTTGAAACGTAACGCGGCACCTTAGAAACCCCGGCTGCTTGAGTTGTGCCGTTACGAACGCCGTTCCGTTTTCGAGTGTGAGTTTGCCTTTGGGGTAATCGTTTGCCGGTGGATTCTCGGTGATGTAATCATCGACAACAAACGACACGCCTTCTCCGCCGGCCGGTTTGCCGTCCTTGGTAAGTGTAATGACAAACTTTGCCGATTGGTCCGCTTCGTAAATCGCCTCCGACGGGTCGGCGACGACTTTGATGGCGTACTTCTGCGCTGTGACAGTTTGCGGAAACGCAGAAACACAAGCCGTTGCCAGCAGAAGTAAAAACAGAAAACGTGAGATCGATCGGTGTGGGTTCGTCATGGTCAATGTTGCCCGGAAAGAGAAAATCGGATTCACACACTTACCAGCCCGTAGCGCAAGCAAGGGTTACTGCATGCGAAAACCCTTGCTTGCGCGGCGGGCTGGTATTCTTCGCAAAGAAGCAAACGCAAACTATGCAATAATATCGTGTACGACTTCACCATGAATATCGGTCAGCCGAAAGTCGCGGCCGGCGAAGCGGTACGTCAGGCGTTCGTGATCGAGGCCCAACAGGTGCAGCATAGTGGCGTGCAGGTCGTGGACGTGGACTTTGTCTTCGACGGCGTAATAGCCGTAGTCGTCGGTGTGTCCGTATTTCATCCCGCCACGAATGCCGCCGCCTGCCAGCCACATCGAATACCCCTGTGGATTGTGATCGCGGCCGTCGTTGCCCTGGGAAACCGGCGTGCGGCCGAATTCTCCGCCCCACAGCACCAGCGTTGCATCGAGCAGGCCGCGTGCTTTCAAATCGCGAAGCAGACCGGCGATCGGCTTATCCACCTCGCGGGCGTTATTCATGTGGCCGCCTTTGAGATTGCCATGCTGATCCCATTTGTAGCTGTGCGTGCATTGCACAAACCGCACGCCGCGTTCGATGAACCGCCGAGCCATCAGACATTGGCGGCCGAAGTTTCGCGTTGTCCCGTCATCCAGTCCGTACAGTTTCTGTGTCGCCTCGGTTTCATCGCCAATGTCCTGTAGCGCCGGCGCATCGGTCTGCATGCGGAAAGCCAACTCAAATGAATTGATGCGGGCTTCGAGCGCGTCGTCGCCGACATTCCCCAAACGACGGCGATTCATCTGCTGCAGGAAATCGAGTTCCAACCGCTGCAAGTCGCGGGGCGTGTCTTCGGCATTCTTGATGAACGGGATGGTTGCCTTGTCCGACGGAATACTGGCATTGCCCAACGGCGTCCCTTGATAGTCGGCCGGCAGAAAGCTCGAGCTGTAAGCGTTCACACCGCCGTGCGTTAACGTGGGACACATGGTGATGTAACCGGGCAGGTTCCGGTTTTCGGTTCCCAACCCGTAGGTAATCCACGAGCCCATGCTCGGCCGCACGAATGTATCGCTGCCGGTGTGCAGTTCGAGCAACGCTCCGCCGTGCCGGGAGTTTGAACCGTGCATGGAGTTAATGATGCACATGTCATCGACGCAGCCGCCAATGTGCGGGAAAATCTCGCTGACATGCGCGCCGCTTTCGCCGTATTGCTTAAACTTAAACGGCGATTTGAGCAGGTTGCCGGTCGCCGCCGAAACGACGCGGGGCAAAGCAAACGGCAGCGGCTTACCATGATCGCGTTCGAGCAGCGGTTTGTAATCGAACGTATCGACCTGCGACGGACCGCCGTGCATGAACAGGAAAATGACCTGTTTCGCCCGCGGCGTGTGATGCGGCGAAGTGGCGGCGAGGCGATCGGCGGCAGAACTTTCGTCACTCAGCAGCGATGCCAACGCCAGGCTACCGAACCCCGCACCGGATGTGCGCAGCATCTCGCGGCGGTTCATTGGTCGGGTGACGTTGTTACAGAATCGCGCCATGGGTTCACTCCACAAACAGAAATTCATTCGCCGCCATCATTGCGCGGCACAGACTCTGCCACGATCGCAATTCAACATCGCTGCGGTCGGGAAACTTCAATTTGTATTGCCCGGAATAGGCATCGACATACTTTAACGAAAATGTGACTTCATCGGACGATGGCGGGCGGCTGTAGGACAATTGCCAAGCGCGAGTGACGCGGGTCACATCGTCCGACGGTTCTTCGACAAATAGTCGCTCGGCCATCCGCCGGGACTGCTCGGCGACGAACTGGCTGTTCATCATAAAGAGCGCCTGCGGTGCGACCGTCGTCGATTGTCTCTTGCCGTTCAGCACACTGGGGTCGGCGAAATCGAATGCCTGAAACACATCGAACAAGGCGCTACGGACTACGGGCAGATAAATCGAACGCCGGTTGGAAACGTAGACCACCGGATCGACGTTGGCCGTGCTGGTAACATAGGCCCGATTCTTGGTGGGAAGCAGAGTGCCTCCCATGCTTTCTTCCAACGAACCGGCGACCGCCAGCAGCGAATCGCGAATCGCTTCGGCTTCCAACCGCCGGCGGTTCATTCGCCCCAGCAGCCGGTTCTCCGGATCGCGTTCGAATGTTTCCGCATCGACGCCGATACTCTGCTGCCAGACCGATGACAGCAGGATCATCCGATGCAACGATTTCATCGACCATCCCGATTTCACAAATTGCACGGCCAGCCAGTCGAGCAATTCAGGATGCGTCGGTCGTTCGCCCAGCCGTCCAAAGTTATCGGGCGAGCGGACGAGACCTTCACCAAAATGCCACAGCCAGATGCGATTGACCATCACCCGCGCCGTGAGCGGATGCTGCGGATCGGATAGCCATTCTGCCAATTGCAGCCGACCGCTTTCGCCGTCACCAATTTTCGGCTGCGCTCCCCGCGTCATCACCCGCGGCAACCGTCGTTTGACGGATACGCCCTGCGAAAGGTGGCTGCCGCGAATGTGAATCCGCACGTCTTCGGGACTTTGATCCGATACCGCCATTGCCAACGGCAACTGGGGCAATGTTTTTTCGAGAGACTTAACTGTTTCTCGCAGTTTCGCTAACTCTTTCTGCGCCACCGCTGCGTAACGGTTTTCGATATTCGCCGGCAGAGCGAACGGGCCTTTCGGGTCATGGAGAATGCGCCGCAGCGCTTCTTCACCGTCGTCGTCGAGTCGCTCGACTTTGCTGTTCGCCTGCAGCGCCTGTTGCCACTTGTCGTCGATCAACCGAAACCGTTCGCCAAGCCGCTTGGCGGTTTCGCGCAGCGATGCGGAGTCGATAGCGGACGGCAAAACGAGTGTTCGCCACGCCTTGAAGATGTCGGCGACATCCGGCTTCGGTTTCTCTTGCAGATACTTCGCCCACTGCGTCACAAACTGCGACAACGGATTGTATTTCTCATCCAACGCGGCAATCGACGTACTTAATGCATCATCGTCCGCCGGTGCAATCAACAGTTTGTCGATGTGCGGAAAGTACTGTGCGTGCTCTAACCGTACGACATTCTTCTTGCGGAATGAGAAAAAGCCTTCGACGGCCCATTTCTGTCCGTCGGGGTTCCAGCTTCCGGTGACCTTTCCTGCCGCGTCGGCTTTGACCAGTTCCCCGTTGATGAACAACTTGCAGGGACGCGATGCGGCGGCCGCATAACGTAAATCCAACTGGTACACCCCGTCGGTGGGAAGATCGAGATCGTACTCGACGAAGTTCGGCAGTTGCCCCTTGTTGACCAGCACGCCGATGCCCGCTCCGTAAGAGGTTGTGTCCTTCAGCACGTTGCCGCGCGCGAAGTTCTCGGCCTCAACGAGCAGCAGACCGGGCTGCGAGGCAACGTTCGGTTGATCGCCACGCGGACGTGCTTTGGCCAGCAACCGGTCGGTCCGCGTTTTTTTCATCGCAGCCAGCAGGTAATCGCCCACGTGTCGCCGCGCTTCGGAGACGACTCGCTGGTTGTTCTGTTCGATCAACTGTGAGACTTCCGCCTTGGCCGACGCGATTTTCTTTTCGTGTTCTTTTTGCCGGCGCTCCGCTTCGGGAGTTGCCAATGGACGTTCCTGCCAGCGGGCGACGACGCGGAAGTTCTCCATCGTCTTGGTGCTTTTGAAGATGCCGGCCATCGCGTAATAATCGTGTGCCGAGATCGGATCGAACTTGTGATCGTGGCAGCGCGCGCAACCCATCGTCATACCCATGAACGTTCGTCCGATGGTATCGATCTGCTCGTCGATAATGTCCATTTGCATTTTGACCGGATCGTCTTCGGCCAGCATCTTTGCGCCGAGACCGAGGAACCCGGTCGCTGTCAGCCGATCGGTGGCGAGACTCGCAGCGCGAGTGTCGGCCAGCAAATCGCCCGCCAGTTGTTCGCGTACGAACTGGTCGAACGGCAAATCACGATTCATTGCACGCACCACGTAATCGCGATAGCGAAACGCATTCGCGTAGGCCAGATTTTCGTCCAGCCCATTTGAGTCGGCATAGCGGGCAACATCGAGCCAATGCCGTCCCCAGCGCTGCCCATAATGTGTCGAAGCCAACAACCGATCGACAACGCGTGCAAATGCATCGGGCGAATTATCGGCCAGAAACCCATCGACTTCGTCCGGCGTCGGCGGCAAACCGATTAAATCAAACGTTGCCCGACGTATCAGCGTTCGCTTGTCGGCTGTCGGCGCGGGAGTGAGCTTCGCAGCTTCGAGCTGCCCGAGAATGAACGAATCGATGGGCGTCTGTAACCACTCGCGATTCTTCACCGTCGGCAATGGCGCAGCAACCGGCGGCACCAACGACCAGAACGACTTCTGCTCGGCCGTCCAAACCGGTTCCTGATTCCCCGCAACGTTTGGTTTGACCTCAGGCGGCTTTTGGTTAGGCCAAATCGCGCCCTGTTTGATCCAACGAACGAAGTCGGCAATTTGCGCGGCGGGTAGCTTCTTCTTGGCCGGCATCTTGACCAGTTCGCCGTGCCGAATCGTCCGCACGAGCATGCTCTGTTCCGGCTTGCCGATGACAATTGCCGGCCCGCGCTCTCCACCGCGAATCAAACCGGCCAACGAATCAACACGCAATCCACTTTCCGGATCGTCACCGCTATGACAATCGATGCACTTGTCGATAAGCACCGGCCGGATCTTCTTCTCGAAGAACTCGACGTTTTTCGAATCAGGCTCTGCCGCCGACAGCGGCAAGCATGCCGTTGCCGTCAGCATCAGAGCAGAAATCGCCGCTGGCAAGAAACGAACCATGTGCAATCACACCGAGTGAGTATGAAAAGTAGATCAACTTCCCTTTATACATTGTCAGGTGAGACGAATGAAGGCAGAATAGGCAGTGGGTACTCCGATACCGGCTGCCGTTAATCATTTGCAGGTCAGGTCACTCATGTTGACGATGTTGGACGGACGTCCTTCTATTCTCTGCCAACGGCGCGAGTTCCTGCGAATGGGCGGCGGACTTGCCGCCGGAAGTTTCGTGCTGCCGGAGTTAGTGGCTGAGACATCGAACACGTCAACATCGGTCGGCCGCGCAAAATCGTGCATTCTGGTTTACCTGTTGGGTGGTCCGCCGCATCAGGATACGTTCGACTTGAAGCCGGAAGCGCCGGCGGAAATTCGTGGGCCGTTCCAGCCGATTGCGACAAGTGTTCCCGGTTTGAAGATTTGCGAACTCCTGCCAAAATTAGCGCAGCGGGCCGATCGATTTTCGCTCGTGCGATCGGTCAGCCATCGCAACAGCAATCACACGCCGATGATTTATTACACGCTCACCGGTTTCGAAACCGCACGTCCCAACCGCGACAACGACATCCGGCCGCCGCAACGAACCGACTTTCCCCACATGGGAGCCGTGCTGTCGAAGTTCAAGCCGTCGGATTCGGCGCTGCCCGGCTACATCGCCGCCCCGGAGTTGGCAATTCGCAGCAGCATCAGCGGCCAGTACAAACGGTCGCCCACTGCGCTACGTGGCGGCGGACCTGGATTCCTGGGCGCACGATGTGCCGCACTCAACGTCAACGGCGTGCCGGGTACACGGGAGGCAATACCGGCCGTCGCCTTGCCGGCCGATGTGTCGATCGAACGGTTCGATGAGCGGTCGGCGATTCTGTCGCTGCTCGATCGCGGCGGTCCGCGCGTTCCGACGACCGAGCAACTGGCCACGCTTCGCAAGCGAGCCGTGCTGCTGACGGGGGAAGCCAACCGAGGGACGTTGAATACGTTCTCGCTCGACGTCGAACCGGCTGCCGTGCGCGACCGCTACGGCCGACATCGTTTCGGGCAGACATTATTACTGGCGCGACGGTTGGCGGAAGCGGGCGTGCCGATGATTGCCGTCCACTTCAATGAAATGACCATCTGCGACGGCTGGGACTTGCACAGCAAGAACTTCGATGCGTTGAAGACCGAGCTGCTGCCGATGCTCGATCAAGGACTGTCGGCATTGATGGACGATCTGTCGGAACGAAACCTACTCGATGAAACATTGGTCGCCTGCATGGGGGAATTCGGCCGGACACCGAAAATCAACAAGAACGCCGGCCGCGATCACTGGGGCGATTGTTCATCGACATTGCTGTTTGGCGGCGGCATTCGCGGCGGGCAAGTCTACGGCAGTTCCGATCGACACGCCGCCTATCCGAGCCAGAACCCGGTCGATCCCATCGACATTCAAGCCACAATGTACAACCGCCTCGGGCTGTCTGCAGACCAGGCAATGTATGATTTGGGCGGCCGCATCTGGCCCATCACAAACGGAAAAGTCATACAAGCGCTCGTTTGAGGTACAATCAAGAACAGACCAATCAAACCCGACTTGCTGCGTCCCGTCGGAACCCGATCGAAGGCAAACCCACAATGTTCAGCATCGGCAGTTTTCCATCGCGCGATTGCAGCGGCATCTCGCGGCGTGCTTTTTTGCAGTCCGGCGCGACGCTGCCGTTTGCCGGCGGTCTTTCCACTTGGGCGCAGGAGAAGGGTGGAAGTCCTCCCCGAGCGAAATCGGTGATGTTGATCTGGTTGGGTGGCGGACCGAGTCATCTCGATTTGTTCGACCCGAAACCAAAAGCACTTGCGCAATATCGCGGGCCGTTCTCCGCCATCCAAACGCGGACACCGGGACTGCTCGTTTCGGAGTTGTTGCCCAAACTCGCTCAGCGCAGCCACCTGTACTCGGTCGTTCATAGTAACATCAACTACCAGGGAGGCCATCGACCGGCCGGCTCAATTGCGATGACCGGCACACGTCCGACTGACGGCGGGGAAGATCGCGGCGGAAAAGTTGACGGGTACGGGCCGAGCATCGGCTCCATCATCGCCCGGCACCGACAATCGAAGTCGCTGCCCGGTTTCATCTCGCTGGCACGCGGACCAATTGGCGATGGCGTCGGCCCGAACATTGGCCAAGGCGGCGGCAAGTGGGGCAAAGCGCACGACCCGTTCATGCTCAGCTGCAATGAGGAAGGCGACGTCTCGATTCCGAAACTGAAACTGCTCGAAGGCCTTTCACCCGCGCGGTTGGCCGACCGCAAAACGATGCTCCGCGAACTCGACGGGCTGCGGCGATCAATCGATTCCAAACCGTTCCGCGTTTGGGACGGCGTTTACGATCAGGCAATTGGTTTGTTGACGTCGAGCGAAGCAACACGCGTCTTCGACCTGTCTCGCGAGTCAGAGAAAACGCGGCAGGCGTTCGGCCGCACGGCATTCGGGCAAAGTTGTTTGTTGGGCAGGCGACTCGTCGAAGTCGGCGTCCCCTACGTCCAGGTGAACTGGAGCCGTTACGTGGAAGTGCTGTTCCCATTTTCCGACTATGGATGGGACACGCATTCGGACAATTTCGGCTTGCTGGCCGACTGGCATGGACCGCTGCTCGACCGCGTTCTCTCGGCGCTGTTGGACGATTTGCACGAGCGCGGATTGCTCGATTCGACTCTCGTCCTCTGCATGGGCGAGTTCGGCCGCACGCCGAAAATCAATAACATCGGCTCGCGCGACCATTGGCATCAATGTTACTTTTCCGTATGGGCCGGCGGCGGTGTGAAGCCGGGACTTGTCGTTGGCGCAAGCGACGCGCAAGGCGAGTTCCCCGCCCGTGACCCGGTCACGCCGGCAATGGTCGGCACAACGATTCTCGATCTGGCAGGAATGGGAACCGCCGCCCGCGCCGAAATGCGCGTCCTCGAAGACGGCCACGTCATCGATGCGTTGCTGTGACTTCACACCAGAAAACAATTCCATCTGACGCAAAGGCGCCGAGACGCCAAGATTCGCAAAGAAAAGAGAAGTTGACTATGTGGAATCAATTCCCTGCCTTTGCGTTTCCTCTGCGTCTTTGCGACTCTGCGTCAATAAAAACCGGTCGCACTGCCAGGCTGGGTTATTGCCCGCTGGTCATTTTGTTCGCTCTCCTGGGTTTGTATTCGACCGATGCCGCAGCCGACGATGTTCGGCAACTCACCACGAACGGCCGGTTGAAGTTTGCGCCGGTGTTTGTGGGCGATGGAAAGGAACTTGCCTGGTGCGAACACGATCAGCCGACCCGTGTGTCGATCATTCGGCTCAATCTGGAGACGGGAAAATCGACGACGATGTTTCCCAATGCGTCGGGGCATTTCTTCGACCCGGCATTTTCAGCCGACGGCCGTTATTGGTGCTTCGGCCGATCGGGCGGGCCGCGACAATTGTCGTTGGTGATCGTCGATACCAAAGACGAAAAAGAGGTCGCCTTCGAGCCGGCGGGTGGATTGCGGGCGACGATTCGCACGCCGCGATTCACGCCCGACGGCAAACGCGTCATCTTCACCATCAACGCCCCCGGAGGACAACAGATCGCCTCGGTGAATATCAAGGGCCAGGATTATCGCCCGCTCACCCAATCGGCAGGCATCAACGGTTGGCCCGATATTTCTCGCGATGGCAAGCAGATTGTCTTCAGTTCCAGCCGGGCGGGATCGCTGAACCTGTTCCTGATGAACATCGACGGCAGCGAACCACGGCAACTCACCAACCACCGCATCCGCGATGTGCGACCCGCTTTCTCGCCCGATGGACGCCGCATCGCCTTCACGTCGGCACGCGACGGCAACCGGGAAATCTACCTCATCAACACCGACGGCAGCGGCCTGAAACGGCTCACCAATCACAAAGAACGCGACGATTATCCCGTCTGGCATCCCGACGGCAAACAAATCGCCTGGATCGCCGAACGCAACGGCCGATTCGACGTACACCTGATGCCGGTCGGCGACTGAAAAAAATCGCGATTCCCGCTTGCCGTTTCGCAAACCAATCGACGCCGAAAGTCCGCAAAACCGCAAGCGACGTTCGTTTCACCTACGGACTTTCCGGCAAAACCAATGTCAGCGCAATCGTGGCCCAACTGCTGGCGGCCATTGAGATGAATTGGTCCTTGCCGTGCGGGAAGCCGGATTCAAAGTACTTTTGAAACGGCTTGGCGCGGGTGACGACGTGCCAGGAACCGTCTTCCTGCTGCGTGTCGAGCAGATACCCGATCCCGCGCTGCACTGTGGGGTGATCGGCATTGAGGTTTCCATCACGCAGCAGCGCGACCAATGTCGTCGCAGTTGCGTAGGCATCGCTGTTGCTGTCCGCAAGTTGTGCCCAGCCGCCGTCATCTCGCTGTTGTTCGATCAACTCGGTGACCGCCTGTTGAATCGTTTTTTCGTCGGCATCAACATAACCGAGCGAGCGCAAACGGAAGACGCGATCTTCGGTGTCGCTGGGGGTGGTTTCGTGCAACCACTTGCCGACGGTTTTTTTGCGCTCTTCGATCTTCGCCGCTTGTTCTTCGGTGCCGAAGTATTCTAAACCGCGCAATGCCAGATAGGTCGCCGTGAAGTGGCTGCCCGATGACGGCGGGCGATTGCCGCCCTGCGACCAGTGATCGGCCTTCTTTTGATAATCCAACAGAAAACCGGTGACGGCCGCGGTCAACTCGCCCGGTTTGTGTTCGCCCGCTTCGAGGGTCCACAGCGCATAGCCGGCGGTGACGACTCCTCCGCCCTGCCTTTTACCGGCGAGGTAGCCTTTCTTGCCACGAGTGAGATGTGCCGTCGTGTGCTTCAACTGTCGCTGCAAGTTCTCCTCGTCAATCTCAAAGCCGCGATCGCGGGCCTCGATGATCGCGATGACCGGAACGGCTTGATTGTGACAAGTGAAGCAAGTCCGCTGTTCGGCCGACCCGGCCGATCCCTTTTCCAGCAATGGAATCGTCTTGCCGATCGCATCCCGAATCGCGGACGCCGCCGGTTTTGCATCTTCTGCAAACAGACTGGAACCCGACAGTGTTGCCAGGATGAAGAGTGTGAGAGTCAATCGATTACGCATGACTTTCTCCAGAGCCGTTGTAAACGAGGCGGCAGGATGTCATCCAATATGATATCAGAATTACAGCGCGCAAGCTGCGCTTGTGTTAGTCGCCGACGATGCAACATTCCCATGGCGATGCTCTCAAGACTCTCCGCGACCCAATCCACATCGCAAGCATTTTGCAATCCATCCTAGAATATGCTGAAATAGCGGCGGCCCGTCTTATCGACAGATCGTCGCGACCGTTAATCTTTCGAATCTCAACCTGCTGGAGTGCAAATGACCGTCGCAGTCCGTTGCCCAAATTCCGGCTGCCAACAGGCCTATCGGGTTGCCGAAGAGAAGCTCGGCAAACAGGGGCGATGTAAGAAATGCGGCACACAATTCACGTTTGCCCAAACGGGTGGACCGCAAACGCGGCATGCTGCGGGTAAGACCCAGGCAGAATCCGAATCGACACTGCCCGGTTCCGAAACAGTTAATCAACCAATCGAGCAACTTGGCCGCTTCAAGATTGAAGGGCGACTTGGCGCTGGAGCGTTTGGCACAGTCTATCTTGCGCACGATCCAAAGCTCGATCGTGAAGTCGCACTGAAAGTGCTACATGCTGCAAGACTCAACGACCCGGAGAGTGGACCGAAATTCGTTAAGCGATTTTTGAACGAAGCCAAAGCGACAGCGCGGTTACAACATCCGCATATTGTTCCGGTGTTCGATGCGGGACAAGATGGCGAGGATTTTTACATCGCCTCGTCGTACATCAAAGGGGCGACTCTCGATCATGCGCTGAAAAGCGATACGTTGAAATTCCAGGATACCGCCCGCATTGTCATGCGGCTGGCCGAAGCGCTCGCCTATGCACACGAGCAGGGAATCATCCATCGAGATGTGAAGCCTGCCAACGTCATGCTGGACCCTGATGGCGAACCGCACCTGATGGACTTCGGTTTGGCGCGGATGGAAACATCGGATGAAAAACTGACGCAGGACGGCAATATTCTCGGTACGCTCGACTACATGTCTCCCGAGCAGGCCCTTGGAGATCAAGACAAGGTTGGCCCACCAAGCGACCAGTACAGTCTGGGCGTGTTGCTCTATGAACTGCTGTGTGGTCAAACGCCATTCAGTGGAACTCCGGCGGTACTGATCTTCAACATCTTGAATGCAGAGCCTCCTTCCCCCCGAAAAACCAACCAAGCCATTCCGATCGACCTGGAAACCATCTGCCTGAAGACGATGGCGAAGGAAAAACAGCAGCGATACGAAAACTGCCAGAATCTTGCCGACGACCTCCAGCGATGGCTTGACGACAAGCCCATTCGGGCGCGTTCCGTTGGACGTGCCGAGCGACTCCGGCGCTGGTGCAAGCGAAATCCTCTGATCGCGGGTTTGTCGTTGACGATTTCGGTTCTTTTGTTGGCCGCCTCGGTGGCATTCATCAGCCACCTCCGCGAAGCGAAGCTACGCAGCGACACTCAAACTACCCTCAACCAAACAACATCCGACCTGGAAACGGCGCAGTCGCAGAAAGACGCTCTCAAGAAGGCGCAGCTTGAAGCGGACAAGTTGCGTAACGAGGAACGTGAGCGACTCAAGAAAAAGACTTCTGAAGAGCTAGAACAACGAGAGTTGGAACAGGAGGCGCAGCGGAAACGTGAAGAAGAACTTCGGAAAGAACAGGAACGACTCAAGCAGGAACTCGCCAAGAAAGCAGCCAAGCCAATGTCGGCGAAACCTCAACCCGTCCCAGTGAAACCACCGCCGGTGACCGCCACTCAAACAACTCCTCCGGCAATGACCGGAATTGACGTCGTTCTGCCGACCAATGACGGTTGGGGTATTTACTGCACGTATTTCATATCGGACGCTAGAGAAACGGCACCGGCAAGCCGCGTTCTTCCTGACACCCGCCAAGAAGAACCTCGATGCCAAGCGCCGAGAGTCCGACCAGGCAACCGGTCTTCGCCTGTTGTCGTGCTGCTGCACATGAGAGGAAATGACAGGCGGGTGTGGCAGACAAACGGATTTGCCGCCAAGCTCAACGGTTTGGGGTACGCTGTCATTTCCGTCGATCTGCGGACATTTGGCGAAAGCCGAAAAGACAACAAGAGCGACACGGGAAATCGGGGAAAGACGACGGCGAAAACATTGACGTCAACCGACTACCAAAGCATGGTCGAATCGGATCTCGAAGCGGTGAAGAAGTTCATCTATAAAATGAACCAGAACGCGGAATTGGACATGCGCAAGATGGCGATCATCGCGGCCGAGATGAGTGCGCCGATTGCAATGCAATTTGCCGCGGACGATTGGAACAAGCCGCCCTTTGCGGACGATAACAACCCAGCGAAGCGGACGCCGCGAGGTCAGGACGTTCGAGCGCTGGTCTTGATGTCACCGGAAAGCATCCTACCGGGAGTGCCGACGAATCGATCCATACTTACTTTGCGCTCGTTTGATATCCCTTGCCTCGTCTGTTCCGGCGAAGCCGACGTGCTGGATAAAGACAAGTCGAAACGCCTGTATGCAAAACTCAAAGGACGCGGTGCCGCCGGTCACATCTATTTTACATCCTATCCATACGCCTGGCGTGGGACCGACCTACTCGGCAAGGACATCCAAACCGAAAACGACATCATTGCTTTCCTCAAGTTGCGTTTGATGGACCTGCCGGGAGAGTGGCGAGACCGAAAACCGAAACTCGCTGAGTAAGCACGGCAGAATGTCACTCGTCCAAATACGAATCATGGCCGAACTTCCTGAGATTCGGCAGATCAGCACGACGAGGCAACGGCTTCTCGAAGCCTGATTCGACGTGCAAGTGGAATTGCGCTCGATTGACGCTGCCGCTGCGAGTACAATGTTTCGCAGTGTTCTGCCTGTTGATTTCGCGTGAGACGACGCCCTTACCCTGTGGACTGCGACCATGAATCCCGTCGAATTCGCTGCGCGGCCTGCGTCGCAAACTTGGGAGCAGGTTGCTTTTGCCGATGCGCCGCAGAGTTTTCTGTGGGTGTGGTTCAAGCCGCAGGGTGTGCCGCACGGGTTGGTGTTGCGACTTCCCGATGAGGCGTGGCAGGCCGGGCAGTGGACGATGCGGCGATTGCTACAGCCGACGGATATTGAACCGCAATCGGTTTCGATGTGGCAGTTGTTTGGCGCGACCTACGACAGCATGCAGGGAACCTCGCCGCTGCTGAATCAGCCGATTCCGCCGCCGCCGCCGGGAACCGATCCGAGCATTTTCGTTTACGTCAATGTGCCGCAGGTTGATCCGATGCAGTATGCCGCCCTGCCGCCAACAACTGAAGGTGCGTGCAATGCATCGGAAACGTTCGAGCGGATCGATGCCGACTGGAACGCGATTATGGAGTCAGAAACCGAGATCAAGAGCCTGAGAAAGCAAATCATCGATACGTCGCGAAGGCTGAAGACCATCAACCGGGACCTATCGACCGATGAACGAGGAGTGGCCGACAGCACCGATACGCGCGACTGGCTCGAAGCACGGCGGGCGCTGCGCGATGCCAACCTGCGGATGTCGGTCTGCCTGAAAGAAGTGGACATGGGCGACGTCAGTTCGGCGGGTCAACGATCATATTTCGAGAATATTTATCAGCAGTTCGTCGTCCCGCGAATGCCATTCGAGAACATGCAGCAGGCCCAAGTTAGCTTTTCCTACCACCGAAAAATGGTTGGATCGTTGCAGACCGGCATGAATAACGCGTTGCTGAATGCCCGAAATAACGCCGAGCGACCGGCGCAGAAGGTGATAAGCCGTCTCGCCGCAAAAATGCGCGAAGCACAAACGAAGAAGAACGTGCTTGGCGTGGTGTTTGACTGAAGGCGAGCTTGATTACGTTGCCCGATGTCGCTGCGGTGCGTTGCACCTCAGCTATTTCGTCGGCGACTTCATGATGACGGCGACGCCAATGTGGGCGTAGACTCCCGCGCCGTCCTTGCGTTTTCGGCCCTGCCCGTCGATGTATTCGTTCTGCAGGTCTCGGGCGGAATAATACAAGAGAAACCTGTCGGGGCGTTCGACCACACAGGGGGTCGATGTGTAACGGCCGTCGAAATCCGTCTTGCCGCCGGTCGCAGAAAACGCCGGCTTGGTATGATCGACCCGCCAGCGATTGCCATCGGCCGATCGCGCGCAGAACAGCTCAAACCGTCCGCCGGGTATGTGGCAACCATGCCACATGTCGTAGCCGCCATTTCGTTTCAGAACGAAAGGATAGACGGTTGAGCTAGCCGGTGACTTGGGCGTGAGAACCGGTTGATCGCTGCGCTGCCAGTTAATGCCGTCCGTCGATTTGAATTCGTAGATTGTGGTGTAGATGTCGTTCCACGCACTTTTGGCCGACGCGCTGGAGCCCATCCACATGCGATACCGGTTCGGCCCTTCCTTGATGACCGACGGCGAACGCCCGGAAACATAAATCGGTTCGGGCCGCACCTTCCAGGAAATGCCGTCGCGGCTGGTAGCATAACCGAGCCGTTGGTCGTTGCTCACCACCTTCCCGGCATCGTCACGGCCAATGCCGGCACCCGATACAAACCACATCTTGTATATCTTTTCTTCAGCATCGAACAGAACAAACGGTGTCTGGATAATTCGGCCCCAGGGAACATCACGGCCGGTCAAAACCGGGTTCCGTTCATGTTCGGTCCACTTCAATCCGTCCTTCGATTCCGCGTATCCCATTACCATGTCATTGCTCCGCGACGCCACCGATGTCCCCAGATACCACATGCGAAATCGGCCATCGTGATAGATGACGTGCGGCGAATAACAAACCACCCGACACCATGCCTGTTTCGTCGTGCGCGCCGACAGCACGGGTTCACCGCGCCGCTGCCACGGCTGCGGTCGCTGATCAAACGGATGCGGTTTGTCGGCGGCAATGGCAACCCGACCAATGAACAGAACGGCAAAGAGTGTCAATGCATTCAACAACTGACGACGCGACATGTCGTATTCTCTCTGATCACGTGGAATTAACTGCCGGCTATGCTTTGCGAATAAAGTGTGCGGCGAAACTGCGGATTTGCTGGCCGTTCAACACGTGGAACATGCGCAGTTGCTGCACGGTTTGCTGGCTGAAACGGCTCAGCGGAATGTGAACCAGTTTCTTGTTGTGGCGACTGGCAAGTCGTCTCCAGCCGGCCCCCGGCGGCGAGTGGCTTAACAGCGCGATGTGACGTTCGTTGCTGTGGTAGCAGGCGGCCGCCAGCATGCGCTCTTCTAACGTGTCGGTGAAGTCGAACCGCGGGTCATGCCAGATGTCGTGAATCGGCCGCGGCGGGAACAACAACATCGCCCCGCCATAGGTTGCCATCGCGATTCCCGGTCCCACCATGTTCTCGGTGAAGTCGGTGGCGAACAGCGATAACGTCGATTCTTCCTCATGCTCGGCGTCCCAAACGGTGCGCCACGGGTAGTCGCGCGGATCGGCCGGTGAGTCGAACAGCATCACCACGCAATCGAGACTGCCGCGCGTCGGCGGGAAAACCTTCACATACAACTCGCCCGTGTGCCAATTACGGAGCGTCTCGCGAATGTCGAGTCCGTCCTTCAAACTCGCGCTGAACTTCTCGCTGCGAGCCAGATCCGTACCAATCAACGCCAACGCCGCATCTTTCACATGCGTGCGGAATTTTTCAATTGCGACATCTTCGGCCGGCCAACTGCATTGGCCAAACGGATTCCACCGCGTCTCCCAACTTTGCTGCTGCTCTTTGGGGGGCAGCGGATTCAACTCGCAGCTCCGCCACGAAAGCGGATGACCCGGCAAACGGCTTTTCATCTCCACCATGTCGCCATCGGGCAGCCGCGCCTGTTCGATGCCCATCTTCAACGTCGAAAACGGAATGCGCGCGGTGTAACCATATTCGCGGGCTGTTTCGGTGAGGAAGATGGCAAACCGATCGCCGGCAATTTGCTGGGCCGCGACGACCAACGTGTATAAGTCGGGCGTCATCCGACGTTCGACCAGCGACAGGTTTCGGACGTACTGGAAGTAAACCGACAACAACTTCGGTGTGATCTGCCGTGCCTGTGATTTCAATTCGGCACAGTAACGGTCACGCGTTGCCAACAGCATTTCTTTGATGCCATCGATCGACAGATTCTCATCGTCGTCCAATTCGGACCGCGCCCGCTCGTACAATGAGGTAATGAAGGGCAATTCACTCAGCAGAAAAATCAATGTCTCGGGATCAACCGCGTGAATGTCGGTTTCTTCGACCTCGTCATCTTCGGCCGTCGGGGCGATCTGTTCGGTATAGGCCTCGCGAATCCAGGGCCAATCGGTCAGCGAGCAGACGAACAGAATCGACTTGTGCTTCGCTTCCAACTCGCGCAAGTGGGCGGCCATACTGACGACACGATCGCGCGGCTGACCCTCCGGCAGCCGACCGATGGCCGGCAACACGGCGGCCGCGAACTTGTCGGCGGTCACCTTTTTCAGTGCATACGGATCGGGCAGCGTTGCCGCCGTCGGCTGAAAACTCGCCGTCTCCAAATCGATAAACGCCCGCGGCATCCGCTCCTGCATCGCAATTCGCAGAGCGGCAATCACCCCCTGACAAGGATCGATGGGAACGTAGCTGGCCGCGCGGTCGGCCTCTTCGTCCGCAGACGGCGAACTTTGCCAGTCTTCACCCTCACCGCCCCACTCTTTTGGTTCTGCCTGAACGACGGCGGAAATGCTCGGCAGAAATTCTATCGCCCGTTCGACGTCGTACTGAAACGACACGGGCAACGGCACCGCCAGACAGTCGAACTTCTGGCTCAGCATCACCCGCCGCACTTCGACAGCGAAATCCCCGCTGCCATGAATGATGGGCAACACGGTAATCCGTGACGAGAGATTCAGAAATTCAGAGAGCATGATCGCAACTTCACTTGGTTACCAAACCGCAGTCTTAACTGGTTCCCAAGCTGGAGCTTGGGAACGAGTCCGATTCGCAATCGCATTTGCGACGACCAGCCATTATACTCTGCCGCCTTCCAGCCAAACACCCTGCGTTTTCCTTTGCGACCCTTTGCGCCTCTGCGTCTTTGCGTCAAGATGAGGCCAACGAGACTGCAAACACCGTTAATCCACACTGGAACAAGAAATGGCCGCCAAAGCTTGGGGGGGACGATTCGGACAACAGACCGATCCCCGCGTCGAACAATTCACCGAGTCGATCAGCTTCGACGCCCGACTGGCGGCGGTTGATATCCGTGGCTCGCAGGCGCACGCGCGCATGCTCGCAACCGTCGGGTTGATTTCCGACGACGAATGCCGACAGATTGTCGAAACGCTCGACGAAATCGGCGGCGAGATCCAGCGGGGTGAGTTGCCGTTGCGGGTCGAGTTGGAAGACATTCACATGCACGTCGAAAGTGCGCTGATCGAGCGAATTGGCGATGTCGGCCGCAAGCTGCACACGGCCCGCAGCCGCAACGATCAGGTCTCGACCGACCTCAAACTCTTCGTCCGCGAGGCAATTGAAACCGTTGACGCGCTGTTGGTCGATCTACAGAGGGCATTCGTTGCTCGCGGTGATCACGATCTCGATGTCATCCTACCGGCCTTCACGCATCTGCAGCGCGCCCAGCCGGTTGTTGTCGTTCACTATTGGCTCGCTTATTGCGAGAAACTTGAGCGCGACCGTGGGCGGCTCGCCGACTGTCTTTCGCGCGTCAACATTTGCCCGTTGGGAGGCGCCGCCCTCGCCGGAACGACGCTGCCCATTGATCGGCAACAGACTGCCGACGAATTGGGCTTCAACGACGTCGCCGCCAACAGCATCGACATTTCCTGCGACCGCGACTTTCTCATTGAATTCACATTTTGCCTGTCGCTCATCGCTGCACACCTCAGCACGTGGGCCGAGGAGTGGATCATCTGGTTTTCCACCGAGTTCGGTTTCATCAAGCTGCCCGACGCATACACCACCGGCTCATCGATCATGCCGCAAAAGCGGAATCCCGATGTGCTGGAACTGATTCGCGGCAAGACGGCACGCGTGATGGCGGCCGTCAATCAGTTGCTCATTCTGGTGAAAGGGCTGCCGACGGCGTACAACCGCGATCTGCAGGAAGACAAGATCGCCATGTTCGACGCCTTCGACACAGTTGTCGCCTGTCTGGAGTTGGCGCCCGACATCGTCGCCGGCGCGGAACTGCAAGTCGAACACATCAACTCACGACTCGAAGAGGGGTTCCTCGATGCAACGACGTTGATGGAGTATCTCATTCAGCATGACGTGCCGATGCGAACCGGACATGGAATCGTCGGCAAACTGGTTTCGGTGTGTGAATCGAAGAACTGCCGGCTCGCCGATCTGCCGCTTGAAGAGTTACAACAAGCCAGCGACAAGATCGAAGCCGACGTGTACGACATCCTCGGCACAACAAACGCCGTCCGCGCCCTCACCAGCTACGGCAGCGGCGGCCGTGGGCCGGTCGAAGAACAACTCGCTCGCTGGCAAAAACGTCTCAACGATACGTAAACGACTAACATGGCATCGGGTTTCTGACGCAAAAGCGCAGAGTCGCAAAGATTTCGCAAAGGAAAAAACCTTCTTTTTCTTTTCCGTCAGATAGGTAATGAGGGCGTCTCGTTGAACGCATAGATTCAACACTTTTTTTCTTTTCTGCCTTGGCGAAACTTTGCACCTTAGCAACTTTGCGTCAAATCCTTTTTCCAATTCCGCCCAGTACACGTTGTCACTCAACCCCATGCGAAATATACGACTCACACTTGCCTACGACGGATCGTATTATGTCGGCTGGCAGGTGCAGCCGAATGGGGTGAGCGTGCAGGCGGTGGTTGAAGCGGCCATCTTGAAACTCACCGGCGAGCAGTCGCGGTTGATGGCCGCCGGCCGCACGGATTCCGGCGTGCATGCGTTCGGACAAGTGGCGAACTTCACAACCGAAAGCAACATACCCTGCGAGAAACTGCGTGCCGGATTGCAGACGTTTCTACCGGAAGACGTGGTGGTCCGCGATGCCCGGGAAGTCGATACTGAGTTTCACTCGACCTATTCCGCCAAATCGAAGAGCTACCGATACGTCATCCACAACAGCCGCGTGCCGAACCCACTGCTGAGGCAATATTCCTGGCGATACAGTGCCCAACTCGATGCCGCCGCGATGCAGGAGGGAGCCAACAGACTTTTGGGGACGCACGACTTCCGCTGCTTCGAGTCGCATTTCCCCAACAAGGCAACCAGTGTGAGGACGATCTTAGAGGTACGGCTTGTACGCCAACACATCTGGAATGTCTGGGCGCCCGACGGAAATTCCACGCTGCCGGATTTCAGCGCCAGTCCAGACGAACCGCAGCCGGAATTCATCATCTTCGACATCACCGGTGACGGATTCCTGTACAATATGGTGCGGGCAATTGTTGGAACGCTGGTGAAAGTCGGCCGCGGCACCTGGTCGCCGGAAGACGTGACCCGCATCATCGAAGGCGAGGACCGATCGCAAGCCGGTGAAACCGCCCCGGCACACGGCTTGTATCTGGTTGAAGTGAAGTATTGACCGACGTAATCAACGGCTGAACCAAACCCAAATTCCGAAACGATTATTCCACAAATATTGTATCAAGCTTTGACTCCCGGGTTGGGTGCCACTGGCGACACGCCAGTGGCACCCGACAATTGAAGATTGAAAGAATACGAGGACACTTCAAGAACCTCGAAGTCTCTGCAACATGCGAATTGCCCACATCATCACCCGTCTCATTGTCGGCGGAGCGCAGGAGAACACGTTTTTGACTGCGCTCGGACAACTGCGGGATTACGGCGACGATGTGACGCTCATCACCGGACCGGGGTTGGGGCCGGAAGGGAGTTTGGTGGAGCGGGCAAAGTCTGAGGGAATCGACGTCCGCATTCTTCCCGAATCGCAACGCAGTCTGCATCCGTGGCGCGACTGGAGATGCTATCGCAAGTTGATTGCGATGCTGCGGGAACTCAAACCGGAGATCGTACACACTCACAGTTCCAAGGCGGGCGTTCTCGGACGGACAGCCGCGACAAAACTTGGCATTCCCGTCGTGCATACTATTCACGGGGCCTCGTTTCATTACGGACAAAGCGCGATCACCCAACGCATCTACATCGCCGCGGAAAAGTGGGCGGCCCGCCGCTGCGATAAGCTAATCAGCGTCTGCGATGCGATGACCGACCAATATATCGCCGCCGGCATCGCGCCGCGGGAAAAGTTCGTCACCATCTATAGTGGTATGGAAGTCGAACCGTTTCTGCAGCCGCCGCGCACACCAGAAGAAGTCCGGCGGGAACTCGGCGTCGCCGACGATCAAATCGTCGTCGGCAAGATAGGACGACTATTTCATCTCAAGGGTCACGAGTTTCTCATCCGCGCTGCACCGGAGATCGTCCGACGTAATCCCCAAGTACGCTTTCTGTTGGTGGGCGACGGTATTTTGCGTCAACAATTTGAAGCGGACATCGCGCGGTTGGGACTAACCGACCACTTCGTCTTCACCGGACTGGTGCCGCCGGCCCGCGTACCCGAATTGATTCACGCGATGGACGTTGTTGTCCACACCAGCGAATGGGAAGGACTAGCCCGCGTGTTGCCGCAGGGACTGATCGCCGGCAAACCGGTCGTCAGTTACGACGTCGATGGCGCACGCGAAGTCGTGCTGCCAGGCGAAACCGGGTATCTCCTGCCACCACAGTCGGTGGACGAACTGGCCGCCGCCATCTGTGAACTGGCTGGCGACCGGGAATTACGCGACCGCTTGGGACAGGCGGGCCGCGAGCGATTCACCAACCAATTCCGACACCAAACAATGACCGCGCAAATCCGCGAAGTTTATCAGTCGGTACTGAACGACAGCGATCATTCCGGCGTGACGTAAGCGGCCGTAATCCCACCATCGACAACGAACTCGCTACCGGTGACGTATGAGGAATCGTCCGAGGCAAGATACAACGCGGCTTTCGCCATTTCCTTTGCCTCGCCGAAGCGGCCCATTGGCACGTGGACGAGCCGTCGATTCTTCTTCTCGTCCGTGTCGAGAAAGTTCATCAGCAGTTCGGTCCGCAGTGGTCCGGGGCACAGCGCGTTGACGCGGATGTTCTCGCGCGCATGCCCGACATCGCATAGCGGACTCCGACGAAGTCGCGTGGCCACCGAATCCTTCGGTCCGCTCAATTCGCTCGCACGCCAACCCGCGAATACAACCGTCGAGCCGCTTCACGCTGCGCATACG
>Ga0114999_10001675_pt1 | contig 30498 bp, 27 predicted proteins | sample ArcticOcean_MG_C_3_FD_89820 | JGI IMG/M metagenome (GOLD analysis project Ga0114999, IMG submission 89820) | Marine microbial communities from western Arctic Ocean - ArcticOcean_MG_CB8_126 | ecosystem: Environmental > Aquatic > Marine > Oceanic | place: Arctic Ocean: Canada Basin | collected...
ATCCAATTATTTTTTGATTCTTCAATTGTTGGTGATGAACGATTCCATGAAATTGGATACCCTGCATCATTCCATCCATCATACATTATAATTAGATCTGGGTCTAAATCTATAATCTGTCCTTCAATTAATTTTCTCTCCGTAGCAGAGTTTGCAGCATTTATTCCTGCATTTATTATCTCAACATCTATGTCCAAATCTATTTTATCAAATTTCTTTTGTAGGTACGCGGGCCATGTTTCATCGTCATGTACTTCTACTCCAAAAGTTGATGAACCCCCTATACTAAAAATTCTAAAAGTATTGGGTGGCTTTTCTTCAGAAATTTCTAAACCTCTAAAACCTAAATTATTAATAATTGATTTACTTTCACACCCATCACATGTTATTGGTTTATCGTTAAAATAACTAGTATCAAAATTATTAAAATCAGAATTTGTTATTTCTCTTGCTTTTTGCCAACTTGAATTATTGATTAACCATTCTGGATATTTTGAATTCACTGTTTTATCTACATGGATTATTCCATTATTCACCAAAAATTCAATCGAATTAACAAACTCAGTTTCAGATATGGCATCAGTTGCCCACCATCCTGCAGTATTTTTCACCCAATCTGGGACTCCTTCACCTGATTTTGAATTATTTGATGTTAACACATCGATTATTCCATCTTTAATCAAAAATTCTATTGCATTAACAAACTCAGTTTCAGATATGGCATCAGTTGCCCACCATCCTGCAGTATTTTTCACCCAATCTGGGACATTTTCTGCATAAGCAAGATTTGGAACGAATAATAATAATGATGATATGAATATAGAAATAATAATTTTATTATTAATTTTATGATTCAAAAATTATATAATTCCTTATTTTTCTTTACAAATTCATATTGAAATTCTAATCCATCTTTTATTGAAATTTTTGGTTTAAATCCAATTAATTTTTTAGCTTTAGTAGTATCTGCTTCTGTACGATTGACATCTCCATTAGGAAAATCTTCATAGACAATTTTTATTTCATGTCCTAACAGATTACTCAGAATCTCTATATTTTTTTTAATTGAATTTATTTTACCTCCACCGACATTTATGATCTCTCCATTCTTTGAAACATTTATGGAAGAAATTGTTGCATCAATTATATCATCAATATACGTAAAACTCCTTTTTTGATTACCATTACCATAAACTGTTATTGGTTTTTTACGTAGTGATTTCATTATAAATTTCATAAATGCCATGTCCGGTCTTTGTCTGGGACCATAAACTGTAAAGTATCTTAACATAACTATTGGTAAATTAAAATTTTTTACATATGCTTTAGCCAAATGTTCTACTGCAAGTTTACTAACCCCGTATGGTGAAACTGGTTCTGTATTAGTTTTTGATTCATTCATCTTTCCATTTTGAATACCATATACTGATGAAGAAGATGCCAAAACAATCTTTTTTATGGTTTTTGAATTCTTAGCATATTCTAATAATTTCTGTGTAGCATGAATGTTATTTTTTGAATATTTCTCAAAATCTTTTCCCCAACTTGCACGTACTCCTGGTTGTGCAGCTAAATGAAAAAGAAATTCTGCTTTGTTAAAAATTGCTCTTAAATCTACATTCAAAATATCCTTTGTAAGTAAAGAAAAATTTTCATTTTTTCTAAATGATTTGATATTGTTCAATTTGATTTTTTTAGGATAGTATTTTGTAAAATTATCTATTCCTACTACTTTGAATTTATTTTTTAATAATCGTTCAGCTAATGAGGATCCAATGAAACCTGCTACGCCTGTAACTATCGCTGTTTTCATAATTTTTGATCATTTACCGTGATATTAGAATTATTGGACGCAAAAATCAATCCAAAAAACATATTTTCACATATTTTTTGTATAGATTTCTGATTCTTTTTTCTACCAAAAATAGAAAATGAGATCTCTTTTCTTCCTTTCCATTGCATCATAGTTGTATCATCTGACTCACATATGCTGTTAATAATTCTTGTAGGACTGTTAGATGAATCGTTGGAATTAATCATACATGCTGAATATGTTGTTGATTTATCTGTAAAAATTGTTATTCCATAATTTTTATCTCCAACATTGACAACACAATTTGTTGTACCTATACAACCTGAACTACTAATTTTTTTATTTGTTGGTTTGTCATGTGAAATTATACCATTTAAGGAAAAACTTTCTAACATTCCACCATTATGTGTTGAATACTCAAATGATTTTTTATCAAACTTTTTTGAATCTAAATTAATTAAATTCATTCTAAATATTGATGGTCTAAACTCTTTGAAATTAAATATATATTTTATATCCACTCTTGCTATATGTTCATAAACATAAACATTTTTTTTAATATTCATAAATGGTAACGTTGTATTACAAGATAATTTTTTCCTTATAGGATAATTTTCTAAAATTACATTTGTTTCTTGTAAATCACTAAATTCTTTACCATTCTTATCAGAAACAAAAATCTGATTTGGTAACAAATTATTAAAATTAATTTTTTTATCTTTGGAAATTCTTTTTATATCAATTATAGGTTTTTTGCTAATATTTGGAAATGATAAATAATTTATGATGCCACCTTTGTTTGATAAAGAAATTTTCACATTACTTGTTTTTACAATATTTTTTTCATTCTTTTTTATAAGAGAGGAAATATTATTTTTAATTAATTTAATATTAATTTTAGACTTTTTTAGAATTTTTGGTGTTAAAATTAAAGTAGTGCTTTTGATGTATCCATCTTTAAAAAATTTAATATTTTCTAATTGTGATTTAATTTTTTTATTTTTATGATAAACATCAAACCCATTTTTCATGAATCTAGGTTTAAAATGTAATTTAATCTCAATAGGTATGTTATTCCAATCATTCCTACTATGATTATAAATTACAATATCTGCGTTTGTGGCATGAATCTTTTTCTTACTGATTTTCAGGATTTTTTTATCTAAATCTTGATTTAAAGAATTGATATTTTTATTGAATAATTCAAATTTTCCTTCTTCAGTGTGAGTTCTATAATCGCTACCCCAACAATCAATTAATCTCGTTACACTTTCATCATGAAATGTAGAGTTTTTATTTTCTAAATTGCTTAGAACTTTAATTTTTTTAAATGCTTGATAACAAAGTGAATTACTTCTGCTATTATCGCGTCCACATGTGGCCCATCTGGTCACAATTGATTCTTCTTTTTTACCTAGTATTGGATTTTTACCTGTACATGTTATAATTTTATTTTTTGGTGGAAATTTTTTTAATATTTCAGAAGGCAGTAGAAATTCTATTTCATCATTATCTCTAAACTCTTTTATAATTTCATAAAATTTCTTCACCTCATTACCTTTTCCAGTTAATCCTAAAACTGGATTATCATTCCCAAAAATTTCCATATCTGAACCATAAAATGGAAAACAATGATTTTTTGAATGTTTATTATTTAATACATATTTTACATAATTTTTTTTAGAAATTTTTCCATGTATGTATTTTTGAAATGTTTGATACGCATAACGACTATTCCATATGACATTAATTTGATTATTTTTTATTTTAATTTTTGATGGAGAGAAATTTACTTTAGATATATTATTTTTTTGCATTGCTGTTTCATAAATTATTATTATATTTTTTAAATTTGAATCAAGGTATAATGGTATTAGACCGTTACTAAAAACCTGTTCATGTACATAAGCAATATTTCCTTTACTAATCTTTTTTAATTCTTGTTCAAGGTTACTTCCAAAATTTCTCTTGTTGATTTCTTTTGGTACTAGCGGTGAAACTATTTGTTCTTTACCAGAAAAAATAAATTCACATTTTTTTTCTTTAATTAATTTTTTAAATTCTTCAATAAACAAGGGATCAATTTTATTTATTATTGAAAGTGTATTGATAGAAAATTCGATTCCTGTTCTTAATCCAAAATTTTTTGTTGCATTTAGAATAGGCCAATAGCACAAATCAATTATATCGTGATATGATTCTCTTGGTATAGAAGAATAATTTAAATTTCCATGAAAAACTGAATATAGTGATAATTTTTCCAATTTTATTCCTGTTTCTTTATTAAAAATTCAAAATTTAGACTAAACATCTAGTTATCCCCTATTCCTAAAGCTATATACTCAATATTCATTTTCTTTTTTGAAAATATTCTTCTTGTATCTATAACTAATTTCTTTTTCATATTTTTAAAATCACTACTTACTAATTTAGTATATTCTTTCCATGGTGTCATTATTACAATACAATCTGCTTTATCAATTATTGTTGAAATTGAATCAGAATAAATTATTTTATCTTTAAAAATTAATTTAGTATTAGTTATTGCCTTTGGATCATGAACTTTAATTTTACATTTTTCTTTTAAAAGAATTTTAATTAATTTGACGGATCTTGATTCTCTTATATCGTCACTATCTTCCTTAAATGATAAACCTAGTATGCCTATCTGTTTATTTTCTAGTTTACCTAATTTTTTATTTATAATTTGAAATATCTTCTCAATTTGATTCTCATTTGTTTTTTCTACTGCTTTTAAAAGAATTGGGTCTATTCCAATTTTTGAAGAAAATTTGATCATTGTTGATAGATCCTTTGGTAAACATGAGCCGCCATACCCTGGTCCTGCTTTAAGAAAAGCACTACCAATTCTTGGATCTATTCCTATGGCCTCAGCAACATCGTCGACATTTGTTCCAGCAATATTTTGACATAAAGAAGATATCTGATTTATGAAACTAATCTTAGTTGCAAGAAATGAATTATTTGTATATTTTATCATTTCAGCAGTTTGTGAATTTGTCAAAATTACTTTAATTTTCTTTCCATACAATTTTTTATAAAATCGTTTCAATTTATCCATAGAATTTTTTTCTAAACCTCCAATTACTACTAAATGTGGTTTTAGTGTATCATTAATTGCACTACCTTCTCTTAAAAATTCTGGATTTGTTAGTATACTAAAACCGATGCCATTTTTTTTACCAGATGTTTTCTCAATTATTTTTTGAATTTCATTTGTAGTACCAGGAACAACTGTACTTTTAATTACAATAATTGGTTTTTGTGTAATTTTTTTTAAAGAATTACCTATGTCTTTTGCAGCTTTCTTTAACATGCTCAAATCAATATAGCCATCTTTAGATTTTGGAGTACCTATTGTTAGAAATATTATATCTGATTTTTTTAACGCATATTCTGTATTTGATGATATTTTGAGAGATTTCGATAATCCATTCTTTAAAAATGAATCAAGTTTAGGTTCAAAAAATGGTACTTTATTCTTAGAGATTTTTTGAATTTTTTCTAAATCTGTGTCTATACCAATTACAGAATATCCTTTTGAACCTAATACTGATGCAAAGGATAATCCAACAAAACCTAGTCCTATAATACCAATTTGCATATGAAACTAAACTTTGATTGATTAAAAAATCATACGTATTAGTGATAGGGGATATTATAACTAGAAATTAATTTGCTTTTAGAAATTCTAAGATAGTTGATGTAGAATTTCCTTGATTTGATATATATTTTTTTACAAATTCTTGTCCATTTTTAATCATTTTATCATGTGAATTATCTAAAAGGGTTTTTTTAATATTATTTTCAAGTGTATCTATATTACATTCAATGCAACATTCTGATTTTAGAATTGCTGGTTTTTCTTTAGTTTGTCTATTTTTAGTTTGAATAACTATTATTGGTTTTTTTAGTATGAGTGCATCTAACATTGTAGTTGAAAAATCATTTACTAAGAAAATTTGACATGATTTAATTAATTCTGATATCTTTGTATCTTTTACTACAGTTACTTGTTCCCCAAAATTACTTACAATTTCCAGAATATCTCTTTCTTCTTGAAATGGATGTAGTTTAATAATTAATTTCTTTTTTAATTTTACTGCAATATTGCAAACCTCTTTGATTATTTTTTCATATCCTTCCAAGTTTTTTATTGATAAATCAAAAATTTCATTTTGTTGTGGTGATGATGTAGCTAACAAAATATAACCTTCTGAAGTCTCTATTTTTGGATCATTAAATAATGAATCATAAATTGTACTTCCAACAACATTTGTTTTCTCCCCAAAACCACATTCTGCTACATATCTTTTTGTTTCATTACCCCACACCAAAAATTTATTTGATAAAATTGGAAAATCACCTCCCAAAAACGTATTTGCTTCCTTCACATCTACTGTTTCCCAATACATTCCGTGTTGTAACAAAATTGTTTCAATAGCATATTTTTTTGCAATTTGTAAAATAATCTGTTCATTAAAACCACTTTCTGATAATAATAAAATTGCTGAAACCTTTGAATTTTTTAACACATGATCTGTTATCTCGATTTCTTGTATTGCATCTAATATTCTTCTTTTAGATAATTCGACAAAAATTGATTTAATCAATTTCCAGAATGAAGTATTTCTAATTGAAAAAAATTCTTGAAAAAATTCTTCTTGTTTAAATAATTCCTTAATATTTTTTTCAAAACCATCTCGTCCATTTTTTATTTTTATTTTTATTTCTCTATCTTGGTCTTCTGAAATAACACATCCTGATTTTTTTATGACTGAATATGATGATTTATTCCAAATATATGGTCTTCTTCTATTGAACAAAGTGAATTGTATATCTAATTTGGATGACAACTCTAATAATTTTTTATATTTTATTATGTCAAACTCTGCTAACATAATCTGTTTTTTTGTAATTTCATTTTTTGAATTAAATAATTTTGAAGTTACTTTATCTGAAAGATTTTTAATTTTTTCATATGATTCTTTTGATATTCTTAAATTAAGAGACTTTGATATTTGAAAATCAATTTTATTATATAATAAACTCTCTAATGTTTCTTCAACTTCTATGTATTCAATATTTTTGTGAATTTGTTCTAATAATGATAAAAGTGATGATGGTGCAATAATTTTGAAATTTTTATATTTTTTACATATGTTGTCTAATTCAAAAACTTTTTTTAAATTATGTAATAAATGATAATGAAATTCTACATAAAATAATTTTCCTATATTAATATTTTTGTATTCTAAAATGTTTGCAATAGATGAATTTTCATACCATTTTGAAAATAAAAATGATTTTTTCCATATTTCTAAATAATTTTCTGTTTTTAAGAAACTATCTGATGTAATGTGCTCAATGTTATTTTTTGATAATATTTTATGTGAATTATAATCAAGTGTGATAACTGTTGAATTCTTATTAAACTTCTTCAGTTTTGAAATACTAAAATTTGAATCAAAAAGTATTATCAAATTTTCATTATTTACATTCAAACTTTTTTCCATTTTTTCCAATCGTAATCTGAAAATTCAATATTTTTCATCTCATTATCATTTGGTCTCCATGCAACATCTGCTAATGCTAATACACTTGATGTATTGTTTGAAAGATTGATGTGTGCAGACGGTACATTTTTTGGGACATGTACAAGTATTGGTTCTTTTTCATTTGATATAATTTCTACATATTTTCCATCTTCGTCTTTGATAACAAATAATACTTCTCCATGTATGCACGTGAAATAGCTATTCCGTTTAGTATGGATATGTGGACCTTTGATTTCCCCTGAGTGCACATTACTTACATAAACCATTTCTGGATTTTTTTCTAAAATTTGGTCCCAATCTCTCCAAATCACTGTTAGGGAACCATTAATTTTTTCATCTGATACTGCTTTAGTATCATGTTTCTCTAATTTAATGATGAATTTTTCATTATTCATTATGAAAAAATAACTTGATTTCCCAATAAAAGTTTGGACTTAATTATATTGATTCATAGAAAATGATGATGAATCATTACAAGATTTTATTAATCTAGAAAATCTGTTTATTTTATTATGAAATTATTAGTTACTGGAGGATTGGGCTTTATTGGCAGTAATTTTATACTGAAATTATTAAAAGAATCAAATGACTTTGAGATAATTAATGTGGATGCAGAATTACATGGTGCAGATAAAACTAATCTATCTGAAATCCAAAATAATAAAAAATATGAATTTGTAAAAGGAAATATAACAAATAAACGACTGATGGAAGAATTAATTTTAAAATGTGATGCAGTTGTAAACTTTGCCGCCGAATCTTTTGTCGATCGTAGTATAGATAATGCCGATCCTTTTCTAGTATCTAATATCCGTGGTTCATTTACTATTCTTGATATAATAACTAAACAAAAAAAGCGAATGGTGCAAATTTCTACTGACGAAGTATTTGGTAGTTTATCAACTGGTACTGCTACTGAAAAATCTCAACTTAATCCATCTAATCCATATGCTGCAACTAAAGCTGCTGCAGAACTTTTGATAAAATCATATGTCAGCACACATAATTCTGATGTAATAGTAACTAGATGTACTAATAATTATGGTCCACGACAATTTCCTGAAAAACTAATACCAAAAATAATTATCTTGGCAAATCAACTTAATAATATCCCAATTTATGGGCAAGGTCTTAACATTAGAGATTGGATTCATGTTGATGATCATTGTAATGCAGTTTTGATGGCGTTACTAGATGGTAAAACTGGTGAATCGTATAATGTATCTGCAAATAATGAAGTTGATAATCTTACAATTGTACATAAAATTCTTAAGCTTATGAATAAACCTGATGATCTAATAAAATTTGTTGAGGATAGACCTGGACATGACCTCAGATATAGCATGGATTCAAAAAAAATATCTAATGAATTAGGATGGAAAATAAAGACAAGTTTTGATGATGGGTTACAAAATACAATTAATTGGTATCTTAATAATCCTGAAATTTTAAATAAAATTCATCTAGAAACTGTACAAGATTCAACTCCTTGGAAAAATTCTAATTAATTATCGGGATATTTTGATATAAAATGAAAGGAATTATTCTTCACGGTGGTCATGGAACCAGATTAAGACCACTTACTCATACAGGTCCAAAACAACTTTTACCTATTGCAAACAAACCAATGTCTCAATACTGTTTGGATTCAATAAAAGAAACAGGAATTGATGAAATTGCAATAATAATTGGAGGTGTAGGTTCAAACAAAGTTAGAGAGTACTATGGTGATGGTAAAAAATTTGGTGTAAAAATAACATATGTTGAACAAGATAAACCTAAGGGTATTGCTCATGCAATCAGCTTATGTAAAGAATTTGTTAACAATGAAAAATTTCTTGTCTTTCTTGGAGATAATATAATACAAAAATCTATTACAGATTTTGTAGAAAATTTTAAGAATTCTGACTATGATGCTACCGTTTTACTATGTGAGGTAGATAATCCAAGTAGATTTGGTATTGCCGACATTGAAAATGGAAGGATTCTAAAAATTACAGAAAAACCAAAAAACCCTACATCTAATTTCGCTGTAACTGGAATTTACTTGTTAAGACCACTAATTTTCAAAGTTATAGATAATTTGAAACCATCTTGGCGTAATGAATTGGAGATAACAGATGCGTTAGATACTTTATTGAAACAAAATAACAATATTAGTTATGAAACAATAACAGATTATTGGAAAGATACTGGAACGCCGGATGATATCCTACATGCTAATGGCGAAATTATTAAAAATATACCAGATTCTTTTGAAGGGAAAAAAGAAAATGATGTAATTATAAATGGAAAAGTGATAGTTGGAAAAGACTCTGTAATTGAATCAAATGTAACTATTACCGGTCCGGTTATAATTGGTGAAAATTGTAAAATTTTAACAAACTCTGTTGGAAGATCAAAAGTTATAATTGGTCCTAATACAAGCATTGGAGATAATTCAATAATTTCTACATCTAATATAGAAAATTCAATAGTTATGCAAAATTGTAAAATTGATTCTAATGCAGGAATTAAAGATAGTATTATTGCAAATAATTCAGAAATTAAAGACAATTCTTCAGGTAATAATAAAATTTTCCTGCTTGGGGAAGGATCAAAAGTATCACTTTGAGAAGAATTTTTTGATTAGTAACAGTAAATATCTAAGCAGAAAAATTTGAAATATGAATGAGCAACCGTTAATCAGCGTTATTGTATTAAATTATAATGCTGGAGAATTATTGCTAAATTGTATAGATTCTATTAAAAAATCAGTATACAAAAACTTAGAGATAATTGTAGTTGATAACATTTCAGCAGATAAAAGTCAGGAAATATGCAAAGAAAAATATCCAGACATAAAGTTAATTCAAAACAAGAAAAATTTTGGGTACTGTGAAGGAAATAACATAGGAATTAGAGAAGCAAAAGGTGATTTTGTTGTAATATTAAATCCAGATACTATTGTCGAATCTAATTGGTTAAACGAATTGATAACTGCACACAAAGAATTTGGAGATGGATTATATCAACCAAAAATTCTTTCACTTAATGAAGATAATATCATCCAAAGTACTGGAAATATGATCCATGTCTTTGGTTTTGGATTTGCCAGAGATAAAGGAAAAAAAAATATTACAAAAGAAGAACATATTGAAAAAATTGGGTATGCATCTGGAACATGTCTTTTTACTTCCAAAACAGTTTTTGATAAGGTTGGTCTTTTAGATGATTTTTTATTTCTATATCATGATGATTTAGACTTGGGTTGGCGAGCAGCACAACTTGGAATAAATTCGTACTATGTTCCAAAATCGAAAATATTTCATGTTGAAAGTTATTCTTTAAAGTGGTCAGCAAAAAAATTCTATTGGTTAGAGAGAAATAGAAAATATTGTTTGCTAACTCATTATTCTAAAAGTACATACGAAAAAATGAATTTTTCATTAATTTTAGTAGATTTGTTTGTATGGGCATTTTATTTATCAAAAGGATTTCTTGGCGCAAAAATTAAGGCTGAATTAGATATTCAAAAAAATAAGGAACTAATCAAAAAAAAATATACTGAATTAGAAAATATGAAAATAATTTCAGATGATAAACTTATTCAGAAATTCCCTAACGAAATATTTGTTCCAACCAATGTTTCACAACACATAATGAATAATACATTTAATTCGATATTAACTAGATTAAGTAAAAGAGTTAAACAAAAAATTATTTAATATTTTCTGAAATCACAACTGCAACAGCAAAATTATTTTCATGTGAAATTGAAATAATAAATTTATATTTTTTTTTTATTTTTTTAATTTTTACTATTGGTTTTGAGTTGATGTATGAAATTTCAATTTGTGAGAAGCCAATCTTATCCTGAATTGATTTTATTACTGCTTCTTTTATTGCAAATTTTCCAGCAAACCTTTCATATGAATTTTTAAATTCTAAACAATATGAAATTTCTGATTTAGAAAAAATTCGTTCATAAAAACTCTGATTTTTTTTGAAAGGTTTTTTTCTAAATTTTTCTATATTTACTAGATCAATTCCAATTCCAAATATTTCAATCATCTCTTACAATTACACGACCTATTCCTGAAAGAATAGTTTTATCATTTTGATTTTTTATTGTTGATTCAATTTTCAAAATTTTTGTTGATTCACTTTTCTCAATTACAGTACCTGATACTGTGACTATGTCATTAATGAAACATGGATTTCGAAAATTTAATGACTGTGAAAAATATAACGCATGTTTACCTGGTAAATACATTCCTTGAATTCTAGATAAAAGTGATGATAACAACATGCCATGTACAATTCTTTTTTTAAAAATTGTTCCTTTTGCATAATTTTCATCAATATGAATTGGACTAAAATCACCAGATATTTTTGCAAAATGATTAACTAATGATTCAGTGATCTCTAGTTGAAATTCCTTTTTTAATCCTATTTCTATTTCATCAAAAGTATATTCTAATAATTCATCATTCATTTAATTCAACATTATGATTTTTTAGATGTTTTTTTATGTCTGCTACGGTCTTAACATTTGTAATTTCTGATATTGTAAATTTGATATTATAATGTGATTCAAGTTCATCAACAAGTATTAGACCATTAAATGAATCCCATGTTTCGATATTTTCAGGACTTGAAGAATCATTAACATCTGATTCAGAAATTGAAAACACTTTAGCAACTATTTCGTAAACCTTTTTTGACATTATTCAACCTCTACCTTCAAGTGATTAGGGTATTCTATATTATTATTTAATTTATAGTTCCAATAATTTTCCTGTTTTACGAATCCAAAATCCTTCAAGAAATTCTCTGCTGGTTTATTTTTTGTAGTTTGTATGAACTCTGCTTTGATCTCTTCTACATTGTTCCTTTTCGCATTATCAATAATGTATGATAAAATCCCATCTTCAACTCCTCGACCCATAACTCTACAGCTTAGGAGAAATGTATCTAATACCCATATCTTGTTTTTCTTCTTGATAATATATGCACCTGTTATTCCATTATCTCCAAACTTATCTGATACTTGAGCACATCCAACTAAATAATCATCATCGTTGGCAAACTTTTTGATATCTTCCTCTTGATATCTTTTTGTTGTTAAGTTGAATTGATTCGTTTTTAATGTAAGCTGAGAAATCCTAGGAATTGTAAATTCATCTGATTTCTTAATCTTTACTTTAATTTCTAATTGATCCAAAAACTGTTCCAAGTTTGAAACAGTATGTTTGAATTGATTACGCTGTCTTTGTTGAGCATACATCTCTCCTCTCTTTGAATCTTCCTCAGTACTATGTAATACATTGAAATCATTAAGTTCTGTCAATATTTCTACATATTGAGATGGGTCATTAGGTAATTCTATTGTCAAAACTTCTGAAAATTCTTTTTTTATTCTTTCTTGATTAATCTTGTCATCATCAAAAAAAACTATACTATTCAATCCAATATTAATTTCTTTTCCAATATCTACTAAATTTTGTGCCTTATCATTCCAATTAATTTTAATGCTGGCAAAATGTTTCTCTCTTAATATCATATCTGGATGTTCTTTAATTACTTTTATTGCATCATCAAAATTATTTTTACTGTTAATGGCTAAAATAATTCCTTGTTGCCATAATGATAGAAGATGTTTTTGAAATTCTACAAATGCTTTTCCATTTGATGAATGCCCAAGTTCTATTCCATCAAATCCATCTTCACCAACAATTCCTCCCCATAATGTATTATCAAGATCTAACACAATACATTTTTTATTAAGACCTAACATTGGTTTGATATAGCCAACTAACTCATTAGCAAAATATGGAATAAAATCAAATGCAATCTTAATATCTCCAAGTAAAAATTGTTTATAATCAAAAATATTTTTCTCACCATGTTTTGATACAAATTGATTATAATCAAAAACAAAAATAGAATTTTTTTCTTTTACAAAATTTGTTAATTTTCTATTTAATTCATAAACCATTTCATGAAATCCAAATTCAGATTTATTCTCAATTATGCCAATTGAAGAAAAATATGGAATATGAAAATTACATATAATCAATTTTTTATTTGATTTTTTCTGAAATAGCTCTATTAGATTTTTTAGTTCCTCAAATTTTTCACCAACTTTTTCTCTACGTTCTTTATCTGATACTGAATATGGATAATAAAATAAATCTCCAAGAATTGTTCTATTGTCAATTATTAAAAATGTAATATCCGGATCAAATTCATATAATTTACTTTCTGGATTAAGAATTTCTTGATTATATTGATTATAGCTTCCTATGTAAGATTCATAATCAATATTTATCTCAGAACATTTTACCTTGAGGCATTCATCTAATCCATTTAATGTGAAGCTACCAAGAATTCCTATCTTTATTTTTTTATCATTTTTTGAAATATTGATATTTTTAGCCAATGACAGGTATTCTGATAGTTTTTTTTCCATTTATTCATTAAATTTCAATTTAAACAATAAATCTTGTGTAGGAAACTTCAGTCATTTAATGAAGATATGTGATTTTTAATGATTATGAAGAGAAATATTAATAATTGGTAAAAAGATCATCAATTTTTTATCAGTAAGCTTTAGAAGCAAAAATCAAATGCAATTTGTATATGAGTGATGAAAACGATGTTTTTCCAATTAACGAAAAAGAAGTAATGGAATATTATGGTTATTCTGGAAGTTCTGGACGTTTCCAAATGAAATTAAAATTTTTGCGAAGTTGGATTCTTCATTCGCTAGCATATTCCTCTCCAAGTTCAAATTTTTCAGTACAAATGCAAAAAGCACGCGGCGTAAAAATTGGAAAAAATTGTCATTTCAATCCTTATGTTCTAATCGATCTAATCTATCCACAAATGGTAGAAATTGGTAATAATGTAACTCTTGGTTCAAATTCAATGATATTTGCACATAGTAATCCATCTGCAAATTTATTTATGAAACAAGGTGAATTTCCTAGAAAAATTTCAAATGTTAAAATAAAATCGGGTGCGGTAATTAATCCTGGAGCAATAATTATTGCAGGTGTAACAGTTGGTGAAAATTCTATAATTTCTCCACGAAGTGTTGTAACACAAGATATTCCAGATTATTGTATTGCAATAGGCAACCCTGCAAGAGTTGTAAAAAAAATAAATCATTAATAGATTATAATGAATATCTTAGGAATTGATTTTGAGGATTGGTACCATCCACAATTAGTTCAACCTTACATTACAAAAGAGAAAAAACCAACAATGTTTCAAGGTATGGATAGAATTCTAGAGCTATTAAATAAGAATAAAACATTTGCAACATTTTTTGTAGTTGGAGAACTTCTTTATCAAAATCCTGAATTACTTGATAAGATTATTGATAATGGTCATGAAGTTGCTTTTCATACTATGCATCATGATAGATTAGATTCTAAAAATTTTCCTGAAAAATTTGATGATGAATTAGATGAATTTGATAAATTGACTGATGGAAAATCAAAAGGTTTTAGAGCTCCAACTTTTTCTCTTAATCAAGATAGTTCATGGGTTATAGAAAAATTAGAAAAACATGATTATGTTTATGATAGTAGTATTGTTCCTGCAAAATCAAATCTTTATGGAATGCCTAATGCACAACAAAACCCATACAAAATTAGTTCAGATTCCCTTGACAAACACAATTCTAATGGAAAACTCATTGAATTTCCTTTAGCCATAACAAAATTTTTTGGTAAAAAAATACCTGCTGCAGGTGGATTTTATCTTCGTTCTTTACCTATGAAAATCACAAAAAACACAATAAAAAATTATGAGAAAAATAACATCCCTGCTACATTTTTCATTCATTCATGGGAGTTAACTCCTGAATTTATACCGCAAATAATCCTTCCTTTTAAACCAAATTTTGTAACTTTTCATAATGTCAAAAAATCATATTCACGAATGAATGAACTATTAGAAAATTTTAACTTTACATCATTTAAAAATTATATGGAAAAATATCCCTTATGAACTCCATCTCTTTAATGCCAAATCCTTTTTTATTAAAAATGGAGACTTAATTAAAAGAAAAATTTTTTCATAGAAAATGATTGGCAAAAATAAATTAAATTCACTTGATATCAAAAATTTTATTTTTTCCTATCACTGGTTTATTTTATTATTGATTGGTGTAGTAGGATTAATTCTTCGTTTAATTTATTTTCCACACCAATTACCAGTTATCCTAGACACAGAATTATTTTTTTGGTATGCTGCTGATATGAGCGTTTTAGGACATATCCCACCTGGATACAATTTTCCAAACACAGCTTGGTCTATGTTTGTTTCAATATTTTTTTCATTTTTTGAATCTGAAAAAATCCTTGATTATATGGTACTTCAAAGAATTTTGGGAATAGTAATTTCTGTAATAACTATTATTCCAGTTTATCTTTTATGTAGAAAATTCGTTTCAATTCCTTTCAGTTTACTTGGAGCATTATTTTTTATTTCATCTCCAAGGTTAATAGTGGATTCATGGATCGGCGGAACTGTTACACCCTTTATTCTTCTATTTGCAATATCATTATATTTTATTCTTAGTGATAATAAAAAATTAATTTATGCTTCATTTTCAATATTAGCACTTTTCACATTAATTAGATATGAAGGAATGGTTTTACTGATTCCATTTTTAATAATATTTTTTATCAAACATAAAAAAGAAAAATTCGTTCTTCCTAAATTAATAATTCCTATTATAATTTTTGTTATAATTTTACTTCCTTTCGCATATTTACATGCTGAATCAACAAATAATATCCAAGGTTATTTAATTCCTGGACAAGGTCATGATTCTTTTGTTAGTCATGGTATAATTCAACCACTTGAAGTATATCGTACTACTAGCGAAAACGATCAATCAGAATTAATTTCAATGTTTGTCAAGGGATTTTATAATTTAATTCAGTATTTTGGATGGATAATGATTCCACTTTTCACAGTTCTTACTCCTATTGGTTTTCTTCTTTTATTAAAAAATAGAAATTATCAAAAATCTACAATAATCCTATCCTCAATTTTTATGCTTTTACCTGCATTTTACGCATATTCTAGAGGCATAGAAGATACCAAATACTTGTATGTTTTATACCCAATTTTCTCTTTACTGTCTGTCATTACACTTTATGAAATACAGAATAGAATGAACCGTCCAAAAATAATTGGTATTTTTATTATTTCTTTTATTTTTCTTGGTAGTATTGGGTTTATTGACTATCAAAACTTAGATTTTGAACATGAAATTGAGGCTTTTAAAATTGCACAAGAAATTTCTATTATATCTGATGGAGTAAATGCATACTATCCTGAATCACAATATTTGGGTGTATCAACTTTACATAACTATGAATTTCCAATAACTAAAAATTCTATTTCTGATTGGGGGGCTCTAGAATTTAGTGATCATTCTACAATAAATAATTTCAGTTCATTAGAAGAATTCATTTTGGAATATAATCCTAAAAAAATACAATGTTCTGAAATTCAAATTCTTTCTAACATCTGTGATGAAAATGGAATACTAACTCATATTGTAATTGATGATAAAATTACACGACCACAATTTCTAAAAGATATCTTTAATGGAAATATTCCACTATATCTTAAAGAAGAATTCAATTCACAAGACCATGGTTATAATTACAATGTAAAAGTTTACAAAATTGATTTTAATTTATTTAATAAAATTTTATCTGAAAAATAATTTTCTTTTATCAAAAAAATTATTTTGAATTATTTTCTCGAACTACACTAACTAAAGAATACAAAAGTATTGCTGCTACGCTTAAAATTACTCCTAAGATAGTCATTGTGGCCCCAATAAGTGTGATATTTGTTACAAGTCTTCCTCCTTCTGAAAAAATTTGAATTGACCAAACTACAAATGTAATTCCTACAATCAAAAAAATTGCAGCTGGTATCCCATAAAATTTTAGTGGATGTTCTATAGATGTAAATTTTAGTGTGCTAAATAATACTGATGTCCCATGAGAAACTGGATTGTGTGTAGATGTATTTCCCTCATAACTAACTGTTATTGGAACTTCTCCGATAACAAATTCTTTGTTACTTGCTTTTATCAAAATTTCTGTTGATACACCCATTCCTAATTCTGATGGAGTAATTTCTGAAATAACTTTCTTATTGTATGCTCTATATCCACTCTGTGAATCCGTTAATTTATTTTTTAATGTTGTGTTTGTCACTTTTGTAATAATATTAATTCCAATTTTTCTATAATTTGGTACATTTTTTACATTATCCTCTAAGAATCTTGAGCCAATTACTAAATCACATTTTTTATTTTCAATAGGTTCTATCAGTTTCTTAATTTCATCTACATCATGTTGGCCATCTGAATCTAGTGTAACCAAAACATCTGATTCAATTTCTTTTGATTTTAAAAAAATACTTCGTATTCCTGCTCCATAACCTTGATTTTTTGTATGGTTGATCACTATTGCACCTAATTCTTCAGCAATTATACCCGTTGCGTCAGTTGAACCATCGTTACACACAATAACGTTATCAGCTATTTTTTTTAATTTAACAATAATTGCAGCTATGTTTTTTTCTTCATTAAAAGCTGGTATTCCTACTGTAATTTTCAAATTTATCTCTACATTAGAATAGTAAAATCATTCACGTATAAAATGTACTAATAACTTATTTTATAAAAGAAATTTTATCTCATCTTGAATAGTATCTAATGATGTGAATTCTGGTTCATATCCAATTTTTGATGCTTTTTGTGAAGAAGAAAAATATTTTTTCTTTATGCCTGTGGGAGAACTAATTATTGATTCCTTTGTAATTTTAAATTGAAAATCATGATTATTTTTAATTGTATTTAAAATCTCAAATTTGGAAATTGGTTTTTTACTGTAAACGTCAAATACATCATTAAGATGGTGTCTTACGATACACATTTCTATTAAATTAAAAAAATCAGACGGATGAATAAAATCCCTCATAATATCATTACCGTCTGTAGCTAACACTGTCTTATTTTTTATAGCATTTACTAATTGACATATAAAAAAACTAGCATTTAGATCTATATATCTACTAAAAAAATTAAAAATTCTTAAATCAATTATATGGTTATCACATAATTTTCTATGTTTTTCTTCGATAGTAATTTTATATTTTGCATATGAATTAATTTCTTTTATTGTTGTGATTTTTGATTCTTCATTTACATTATTTGTAAAATCTTCTCCATATACTGCACCACTACTCATATTGATATATAATGAATCTGAAAATTTTTTCAAGTATGATAAGATCTGTTCATCATATTTCTCTTCCATTGTTTTAAAATTTATGTTATTATCTAAAATTTTTTTTGGATTACTAACTCCAATACAATTAACTATAGTATCTAATTCATATGAATTTAATTTTTCATAATTATCTACAATAATATTTTTATTTTCAAATTTATTTATAATATTTTTAGCAATTTTTACATCTCGCGAAAACAAATTTAATTCATATTTTTTATTTTTTGAAAAATAATGAATTAAATTTTTACCTATATGTCCTGTTCCACCTAAAATCCCAATTTTTTTCTTTCTTTCTGTCATTAAATCAAACTTCATCTATGTAAAGATTATTTTTATATTCATTTCTATCTAAAAATGGATACATATCTTCTAATGGTCTTGATGACATACTTCCATCTTCGTTGACTTTAGATGCAACTGTTGGTATTATTTCCTGTTCTCTAATGGTAATTACATCACAAATGACTGGACCGTCGTAATCTAAAACCTGTTTTACTACATTATCTATATCGCTAGATTGGTTGATTTTGAAGGTTTTGAGACCGTATGCTTCTGCAACTTTAATGGTATCTGGAAAAGAAATTCCGGATTTTGAACTCTCTCCAATGTACCTTTTTTCAAAATAATTTGTTTGTGATGTTCTAATAGAATGATATCCATCATTATTAAAAACAAACAATTTCACAGGGAGATTATATTCAATAAGCGTTTGAAATTCCTGAATATTCTGTTGTAATGATCCATCTCCTGTGAATGCAATAACTCTATCATTTGTTGCAATTGAAATTCCAATTGCTGCTGGTAAACTATATCCCATTGTTGCCATTGCACTCGATGGAATATATCGCTGATTTGGTTTTGTTAATTCTATCCCTTGAGATACAGCATAAAATGTTCCTCCTGCATCTGCTACAAATATGTCTCCTGACTTTGAATTTTTACAAACTCTATTAATAAAATAATATGAATTTATTTTTTCTTTGGTATCTTTGTATTCTGGAAGACATGTTGGATATTTCTTTTTCCATTCATTACATTTCTCTAACCATTCTAGATAATTATTTGGAATATCATTTTTGCATATTCTCAATAATATGTTTAAGAAATTTTTTGCATCACCCTTTATGAATAAATCTACATCAATTGTTCTTTTTTTATGAGAAATTTCATCTATATCTATAATAATTTTTTTTGCAGCCCTTGCAAATTGTTTATAGTTATAACCAATAACTGAAACGTGTAAACTTGAACCTATTGAAATTATTAAATCCGAATTTTGCATTGCAAGATTTGCTGCACGTTCTCCCTTCACTCCAACTTTACCAATAAAGAATTTTTCATTATGATTAATTGTATCAATTCCTAAATATGGTGTAACTACTGGTATGTTTAATAATTTTACAAATTCCAATAATTGCTCCATACTCTTGGAAATTCTTACTCCTTGTCCTGATATAATCACTGGACGTTTTGCATTTTTCATTATTTCCAAAACTTTTTTTATTTTTTTATTGTCAATTATTGGAATTTCATCATTTTTTGCATCAAATCCAACCAAGTTTTCATCAATTTGTGCACTCTGAATGTCCATTGGAATCTCAATCCACACAGGTCCTGGTCTTCCTGATTTTGCAATATGTGTTGCTTTTTCTAATTCATATCTAATTTTTTCAGGTTCAGTTATTGTTACAGCATATTTGGTTATTGATTTTACAATTGGTATTATATCTAATTCTTGAACTCCGAATTGTCGTAAATTTTTGACACCTGACAATGATGAAGATTCTGATTTCTTTACTTGTCCAGAAATAAATAGACATGGAACTGAATCTTGCCATGCTCCTGCTAAACCTGTAATTGCATTTGTACTTCCTGGACCTGTTGTAAATACTCCAACTCCAATATTTTCAGTAGCACGTGAATATGCCTCTAGAGCCATAGATGATGTTTGTTCATGATGTGGACAAATTATATTTAATTTTTTATTAGAAACTAATCCATCAGTTAAGTGCATTATTCCAGCTCCAGTTAACGTAAATACGTGATTAACATTAAGATCTTCTAAAATGAATTTTGCTACAAAATCAGCTACGCGCATAACTCTTAAAAATTTAACTTGTTTATTGATATTTTGATCCTTTCCAATGCATCATTAATGTCGCTTTGTCCCACTGCATAACAAATTCTAATAAATCCTTCTCCAAACTGACCGAAACTAGTACCTGGCAGCATGGCAACACCTGAATCTTCAAGCACATAATCACAAAACTCTTCACTTGTCATTCCAGTTTTTTTAATATTCACAAAAACATAGAATGCTCCTCCTGGAACAACACAACTTAATCCTGAAATTGAATTAATTCCATTTACAATAAGATCTCTTCTAATTTCATATTCTTCATACATCTTTTTTTGTAATGATTGATCTCCTTCAATAGCTTCTATACCAGCTTTTTGTATAAACGGTGGAACGCATGAAGATGTTGTTTCAAGTAATAATCGCATTTTTTCAATAATGTATGATGGTCCAATTACTGCACCTAATCTCCAGCCTGTCATAGCGAATGCTTTACTAAATCCATTTGAAATAATCGTATGTTCTTGACATTTATCAAAAACAGATGGTGAATTAAAAACTGAATTCTTATAGATCATTCTCGCATAAATTTCATCACTGTAAAGAAAAAGGTCATGTTTTTTTGCAATTTCATATGTCATTTTAATTTCCTCTTCTGTCATTACAGAACCCGTTGGATTCTGTGGAGAATTAATTATAATCATCTTTGTTTTTTCTGTAATGGAATTCTCTATATCTTTAGGATTCATTCTAAAATTATTAGATTCAAGAAGTGGTACTCGTACAGGTATTGCATCACACATTTTGATTGTTGAATAATAAGTTGGAAATCCAGGGTCTGGTACAATTATTTCTTCTTTAGGATTAACTATACAGCTAATAGCATAAAATATTGCAATATTTGCTCCGGGAGTAATAAGTACCTGATCCAAATTTGGCCTAAACCCTCTAGATTTTTCTGTAGCTTCACATATTTTTTCTCGAAATTCTGTTAAACCAAAAGAACTTACATAATGTGTATACTCATTTTTAATCGCATTGATTGCTGCATCTGAAATATTTTTTGGAGTAGCAAAATCTGGATCGCCTATCTCAAAATGTATGATTCTTCTACCCTCTTTTTCTAATTTTTGTGCTTTTTCTAGTAGTTTAAACATGGGTTGACCATCAATACGTGAAGCAATTCTTGAAATTTTTTTCATATTAATACTCGTAATGTAAAATTATTAAAGATGCTTTATACATTGATTCTATTTATTCTCTAGAAAAGATGTAAATGCCATTTTTATTCTATTCATATGTCGTTCATCAAGTCCATGATTACAACCAATCAGAAATGAATTTCTCATTATATTATTTGCAACTTCATACTCTTTTCCTAGATCTTTATGCTTAATATTTTTAAAACCTGGTTGTCTTAAAATATTCCCTGAAAATACAGGTCTAGTCTGAATTCCACATGATTCTAAATGTTTAACAATTTCTAATCTTGTAAATGGTGCATTTGATGTAATAGTTAGAGGAAATGCTAACCATGAAGTTTCTACATTTGATAATTGTTTTGGAGTTTCAAAAAAATTAATAGAATTAAAAAATGAGTTTAATTCATTAAAATTTCTCTTGCGGATTTCCGCAAATATTTTTAATTTTTTTAATTGTACTAATCCAAATGCTGCACTAATTTCACTTGGCAGAAAATTATATCCCATTTCTTCAAAAATAAATTTTGAATCATATGGAATATCATCTAATTTAGTACTGAATCGATCTTCCAATTTTTCTGATTCATTGATTGCAGATGTTCTTCCCCATCCTCGTAAGATTCTACACTTTTCATTCCATTTATTATTATTACTACATATCATCCCTCCTTCTCCAGCGGCGGTGATGATATGCGATCCATAGAAACTAGTAGTTGATATATCTGAAAATTTTCCTGTAGGAATTTCATTAAATGTAGCTCCTAGTGTATCTGCAGAATCTTCAATGAAAATAAGATCATTTTCATCTGCAATCTTTCTTAATCGAACTAAATCTGGAATATTTCCTAATAGAGATGGGATCATTAATGCACAAGTTTTGCTGGTAATTGATTGTTCTATCTCATCTACATTAACGATGTATGTGTTAGGTTCAACATCAACAAAAACAGGAGTTAATCCTTTTTTTATAATTGGTGAGAGTGTAGTTGCAAATGTGAGTATAGGTGTTATTACTTCTGCATCTTCTGGTACATCTAAAATTTCAAACGCCAATAAATTAGCAGATGAACCTGAGTTAACCATAGTTCCAAATTCTTTGCCAAATAAAACTGCAATATTCTGCTCAAATTTTTTAACTTTTTCTCCCATTATTGTTTTATGATTTTTTATTACTTCCAAAACTGCTTCTTCTTCTTCATGATCATGAACTGCCAATCCATAAGGAACTCGCTGAATTTCAGAATTTTCTGTCATTTTTATACTTTAATTTGTCCAGATTAAATCATCTTCTGTTGCTTTGATACTATATCTTTCAATTTGTTTAAGTGAAAATTCTTTCATATCCTCTCTTCCATTTTTATGAGCTTTATACCAGGAAACAGTTTCTGAAATTGTCTCATCAATTTCTAAAATATTTCTCCATCCTAATTCCTTTTTAGCTTTTGATGAATCTAAAAGCAATATACTTGATTCATGTAATTTGGAATCATTTTCATTAATTCTGTAAGAATTTTCTGAATCCCATTCCTGAATAATCTTTGTAACTAATTGTTTAACTGTCAAAATATTTTCATATGATTCTGGTCCAAAGTTCCATCCTTGATCAAATTTAGTTGGTTCTTGATATAATTTTGCTGTTAACCATAGTATTCCTGATATTGACTCTAATACATATTGCCACGGTCTTTTTGATTCTGGATTTCTTATCAATATGTCGTTATTATTTGATAATTTTTTTATGGAATCTGGAATGATTCTATCTTCGGACCAATCTCCACCACCGATGACATTTCCTGCACGTGCTGTAGCAATTCCTCTAACTAATTTTTCATTTCTAAAAAATGAATTTCTATAAGATGACGTAATTAATTCTGTTGCTCCTTTACTTGCACTATATGGATCAAAACCTCCCATAGGATCAATCTCAGTATGTGGTTTTTTGTCATCTTTATTATCATAACATTTGTCACTTGTCATTATCATTCCAGTTTTAATATATTCTGTTTGTCTAATAGTTTCTAAAATATTTGCTGTACCTAGAATATTTGTTTCGAATGTTTCAATAGGCTCTTTGTATGATTTTCTAACTAAAGATTGTGCTGCTAGATGAAAAACAATTTCTGGTCTGTATTTGCTTATAATCTGCTTGAATTTTTCCTGATTACGTATATCTCCGTTCACATGTTGAAGATCATCTCTTAATCCAACACTTTCAAAAAATGATGATTCTGTTGACGGTTCTAATGAATAACCAATAACATTGGCACCTAATTGTTTTAACCATAATGACAACCAGCCTCCTTGAAATCCTGTATGTCCTGTCACAAGAATGGTTTTATTTTTATAAATTTCATCAAACATTTTCTATTCACAATTACCAAATTTTCCAAGGTGCTTTTTTTGTTTCCCATAATTCTTCTAGCAACTTTTTCTCTCTCAATGTATCCATAGATTGCCAAAATCCATTATGTTTAAACGCAGTTAATTTTTTATCTTTTGCTAAATTTTCTAATGGAGCTTTTTCTAAAATAGTTTCATCTTTATCCGATAAATAATCAAAAATTGTTGGCTCAAACACAAAAAATCCTCCATTAATCCAAGAAGATTCTCTTCTATGTTTTTCCTGAAACTCTATCACATTATCTTCTGATAGATTCAATACTCCGTATCTTTCAGGAGGAGGGTGAATTGCGGTTAATGTTCCTATGGATTTTTTTTCTTTATGAAATGATATTAACTGGGATATGTTGACATCACTAACTCCATCTCCATAAGTTAGGCAAAAAGTACCATTAATTTTATTTTGAATTCTTTTTAATCTACCACCCGTCATAGTGTCCAATCCTGTATCAATCACTTCAATATTTAGTGGTGAAAAATCTGACTTGGAAAAATATTCTTTAATCATTTCTCCTTTGTATCCTCCACAAATGATGAAATCATTGATTTTATAATATGAGTAAATTTTCATTATATGCCACAAAATCGGTTTTTTACCTATCTCGATCATAGGTTTTGGCTTTAAATTAGACTCTTCAGAAATTCTGGTTCCATAACCTCCAGCTAAAATAACACATTTCATTTTTATTTATATCCGTTGATCCCAAGTCATAAGTATTACGACTTAATCAATTTTGAATCATGGGATTAATTTTTGCGCTTATCGTTCTTTCATTTTTTTCACTAATTCTCATTAACACAAGTTGGGCTATTACAAATTTGTATTTCTTCATTGTTGAAGGTGTACAAACTGTGATTGTTGGTTCTACTTTTGCTGAAAATATTTATTTTTCCAATTATTTGAAATGGATTATATTATTTGACACATTGTGGATTTCTATATTTTTAATTTTCTTGTTTAATAGAAAAAATTTCATGACAGATTCTAATTTACACTATCTTGATTATAGACCTATTTTAGAACATAAAGTGTGTGTTGTAATTCCTGCATATAATGAAGAACTTGCTATTGAACAAACAATTAAAGATTTTTTGAAACAAAAAAATGTTGAACATGTCATAGTGATAGATAATCATAGTGATGATCAAACAGCTAATCTTGCAAAAAAATCTGGCGCATTAGTAATCACAAAAAATCAAAATATGGGATATGCACATTCTTGGTTAGTAGGATTTAGAGAGTCACTCAAAACTGATGCAAATGTGACTGTTGTATGTGATGCTGATGGAACATTTAATGCATATGATTTAGACAAAATGATTCCTTATCTGGATAATTGTGATATGGTTATTGGTAATAGAATGGTTCAAATTTTATCTGAAAAAGATAATCAAAACAGTATATTTTTAGTATGGGGTAATGCGTTTATTGCTAAATTATTACAAATTAAATATTTTAGTATTAGACATTTAGGAATTATTCAAGTGAATGACGCTGGTTGTTCTTATAGATGTATTAGAAATGAATCATTAAAACTAATAATAGATGATTTTGTAGATCCTGTTTCCGATAATTTACTTTTTGGAGCAAATTCAATAACAATTGGAATGTTTACAACTGCAAAAGTTATAGAGCATTATTTGAAGATTGTGGAAATCCCTATTACTTTTAGAAAAAGAGTTGGAACTTCAAAAACTCAAGCCACTAAAAAATTATTTGCTTTAAAATATGGTTTGAATATGATTTGGTATATTATTAAAAGCTAAAAACGCCTACTGAATTTCTTGATTTTCAAAAATTATTGTTCCTTCCATAAAAAAATGTGGATATATGCTAAGAATTCATTTAAGTGATATTTGTAAAATAGTCTACAATTTTGTATTTTTTTTATATTATTTTTTTAAATTTATGGTCATTTCTTTAACTATTATGTCCTTAATTATTGATTTTTGTTTATTGAGATGTCTTCCATGCCACATTACTTTCTTACACCATTCAGAATATTCTGATTCTATAATCTGATTTTTTAACAAATATGTGACTTGATCAGTTTCTAATTTTTTATTATTATTTGAGAAGAATTTTTTCCAATTATATTTGACATTTTCTGTCTTAATTTCTTTTTTGTCAAAAGTTGAAAGCAAGAAAATTTGTAATTTAATTAAATCCTCCAAGATTTCATGAGGTGTATTATACCCAAAGTTTTTTTCAATTATAGTCAAAAATTTAAAAATTTCTTTATCTAGTCTATGTTTTTGAGAAACTATTCTTAACCATGAAGCTTCCTCTATTGGCCAATTAATATCTCCAATTTTTGAATCAAAATGATTCCATCCTTTTCCTGAATACCCTGTTTCCATATGTTCAATTAAATTTTTATATTCTTCTGAAAAAAGTGATTGTTCAGACCTACAATATTTTAAAAATTCTTCATAAAAATCTATAAATTTTAAATCATATACTTTATTGTAATATTTTGCAATGTATTGCATAATTCCTAAATTCTGAAAGGTTAGAATCATCCATGAGTAAACATGCATTTCTTTAAGATCGTTAAAATTAAAAGAGCTTGTACTTATGATGAGTTTTTCTTCCTCATCCATTGTTTCATTTTGTATTGATGTGTGTCTTAAGTAAATTGGAGAATGAATTGTTTTGATCTGATATTTTTTTATATACTCTGGTAAATTCATTGGTGCATTTGGGAGTACAATACAAGGAAAAATATAGATTGTCTCAATGTTACTTTCTCCAACCATATTTTCTAATCCTTCTTTAAATGATTCTAGTGTCTCACCTGGGAGTCCACGTATTACTTCACTGTATGTAGGAAACCCTTGACTTCTAAACTCATTAGCTAAATCAGAAAATTTATCAAATTTAATATTAGCACGTTTAATAATCTCCAAAGTATTTTCATCTAATGATTGAACTGATAATGTTATGCCTGTTAACAGGTTACCTTCATGTAATTCTTTTGCTATTGGCATTATTTTGTCTGAAGAATTTTTAGCCCAATTCACAAAAAAAGTTTCAGGGTATTTTTTTGAAAGTTTATTTTCTTTAATTTTTTTTGCAATTTTTTTATCTCTGTCAAGAAAAATTCCAAAATTTGCATCACAACAAAATATGTATGAAATTTTATTTTCTGTAAACCAATCAATTTCTTTAAATAATTTTTCTTCGGAAAACTTTCTTAATTTTGTAAATGTTGCACTTCCCCAATCACAAAATGTGCATAAATATGGACAACCTCGATTGGTTTCCCAAGACACATCCCATCTAATTCCGTCAATTTTTTCAATCAGTTCCCATATTGTATTATTTAGATATGGTGATGGTAAAATTGAAAAATCTTCTATTCTTTCTCTAGGAAGTGTATTGTATTCTTTTGTAGAAATTCCTTTGATGTTTTTATAATTTTTATTTTTTAGATATTCGCTGAATATTTCTTCAATTGTTATTTCACCTTCACCGTGCACTAATATGTCTACATAGGAATGTTTCTCAAAAAACCCTGAAGTATTCTGTGGAACATGTGGTCCTCCAAAAATTATCAAACAATTGGGGTTATTTTTTTTGACATTTTTTGCAAGATGATTAGTTATTTTCCAATTCCATACATAACAGGAACATAAAAGAATGTCTGCATTAGAAATTTTTTTAATATACTCGTCAATACGATTTCTAAATACTGCTGTTTTGTTAAATTCAAATTCTGATTTTATGTGATCATTACTTTTAAGATATGATACTAATGTACCAATACTATATGGAACATGAATATTATTTCCATATTGATAATTGAATTGTGAACTATATACTTGAATCATTTTATCCTGTATTAAATTTCCTTCTTTAACATTAGTTTTGCCCAATATTGATTAATTCCTATTTATCTAAATATATTGTTTACATAATAATTTTATGCTTGTATTTCTTGATGTAGGATTATCACCTTATGCTATAGATACAAATTTGATTGAAAATATAATTTCAGAAAAAACTAAATCTATTATGGTAATTCGTACCTTAGGAAACTTATTTAATGTTAATAAAATAAAGTATCAACTTTTATCTTTATAATTTTTCTATTTACTATGTCAAAGATTGCACTTGTTCAATTCAAAGCATCAACTGACAAGAAAAAAAATCTTCAAAAAATCCTAGATTACATAAAACAGGCAGCAAAAAATGGTGCTGACATGTGCACTTTTCCAGAATACATGATGTTTTTTACCCCCTCTACACAAACAGCAAAACAAGTTGCACAGGAGGCTGAAACAATTAATGGAGACTTTGTATCAACTGTTGCAGAATCTGCAAAAGAACATTCAATTGGTATAGTAGGTACAATGTATGAAAAGAGCAGAAAAAAGGATCGTGTATATGATACTTCATTCATTATAAATAAAAAAGGCATAGTCACTGGGAAATATAGAAAAATTCACCTTTACGATGCTTTAGGTTTTAAAGAATCTGACAAGATGTCATCTGGTTCGGTAATTCCATTACCTACAAAAACTTCTGTTGGAAAAATGGGAATGCTCATTTGTTATGATCTACGATTTCCAGAAATGTCGAGAACATTGGCTTCTTATGGAACAGAAATTTTGGTTGTACCTTCTGCATGGGTGAACGGTCCTATGAAAGAAGAACATTGGTTAACATTAAACAAATCACGTGCAATTGAAAATGGTTGTTATGTTATTGCACCTGATCATCTCGGTCATGTTTATTCAGGACGAAGTTTAGCAGTTGATCCTTATGGTCGTGTACTATTAGATATGAAAAAGCGTCAAGGAATTGGATATGTAAATATTTCTTTAGATAAGGTTTATGAAATTAGGAAAAAACTCCCACTACTAAAGAATAGACGAACAGATATTTATTCTGATTTTAAGATCTAGTCCTGCATTTCATGTTGGAACACTGTCTTCTCCAATCTTGTTTTCTTGTATATCTAAAAATTATGGTTGGCCATTGACATTCTGGACATTTAGTTTTTAGAACTTTTAACATTGCTTTTTGTAATAGTGGAGCTGATGCTTTACATCCATTTTGATAATTTGTACATCCAATGAATCGTTTCTTTGTTGTAATTGATTTTATGATTGATAGTTGTCCTGTATGACATTCGGGACACTCACAAATACCTTCTTTTGGTGAATTTGTTCCTAAAATAATGTATTTTTTACTCTTTGCAGAAAATGAAACAAATCCATTTTCATTGTAGTACTGATCAATTTCTATCTTAAAATTATCTATAATTTTTTTACTTGGTTTTGTAACGTCACGTTTTCCTAATTTTATGACAGAACTCTGATTTTCCCCCCTCATATCATTCAACACTGATTCAAGTTTATGAAATTACTTGATCAACTTTTATAGGGACTAGGTCAGCAAATTTTCGTGGAACTAGAAAGTGTCTGTGTTTTAGGTGGAGGTAGCACCAAATATGGTAAACTTGCTGATAGTATTTCTGATATTACTCTTCAAGCATCTGTAGGTGCAATTGAAAGTGCCGGAATTGAACCTAAAGAGATTCAAGCCGGTTACATTTCAAATGTGTTTGGTGTTGCCGATAAACAGGTTCACTTGGGGCCTGTAGTAATGAGTAATCTGGGAATTTCTGAATGTCCTTCGCTTTCTATTGAATCTGCATGTGGAAGTGGTTCTGTTTCATTTAGGGAAGCATTTGCAAATGTTGCAGCAGGATTTTATGATGCTGTACTGGTTACCGGTACTGAAAAAGTTACACATACTGGTACTGATTGGACAACTACTTACTTTTCTTATTGTTCTGATTTTTTTTATGAAGGTCAAGCAGGAGCATCATTTCCTGGTTTGTTTGCATCAATGGCACGTGCATATCTACATGAATTTGATGCAACTGAAGAAGATTTTGCAAGTGTTGCAGTTAAGAATCATGAAAATGGTGTATTGAATCCTAAAGCACACTTGAGAAAAAAAATTAGTATTGATGATGTAATGAATTCTGCAGTAGTTGCAAGTCCTTTAAAATTGTATGATTGCTGTCCTTTCTCTGATGGAGCAAGTTCTGTTATCCTATGTAATGAAAAATTTGCTAAAGATCATTCAAAA
>Ga0114999_10001683_pt1 | contig 30396 bp, 26 predicted proteins | sample ArcticOcean_MG_C_3_FD_89820 | JGI IMG/M metagenome (GOLD analysis project Ga0114999, IMG submission 89820) | Marine microbial communities from western Arctic Ocean - ArcticOcean_MG_CB8_126 | ecosystem: Environmental > Aquatic > Marine > Oceanic | place: Arctic Ocean: Canada Basin | collected...
ACTGTCAATGGCATGCCCATGGCAGGGTTAAAGGGTTACGATGCCAATTTCCAAAGGAAAATTTTTGAAAGAACTCAGGGAAGTGGAGCGGAAGTTATAAGACGGAAAGGAGGTGCCGGTTGGGCGGTGGGCTTGACTATTGCGGAAGTGATTCATGCGATTGCACTCGATCGCAAGCAACTTTTGCCCGTTTCCTCGATGCAACAAGGTGTTTATGGTTTGAACAATGTCTGTCTAAGTGTTCCTACGGTCATCGGACGCACGGGGGTGCTCGATCAAATGGAATTGGATCTCTGGCCAAAAGAAAAGCAAGGCATACAAAACTCCTCGCGCGCTTTAAAAAAGATAATCGCTGAGGTGGTGCGGAAGTAAACGGCTAATGCTAAATAATTCGAGTTTGGCGCTCGTTAAAGTTCTCTCGCCGCTTGAATTATACTCTCGGGCACTATTCCCAGTTCCTTCATCACCGTATCACCCGGTGCACTGAGTCCGAACCGGTCGATGCCGATGATTCTACCCCCAAGGCCGACATAACGGTACCACAAACCGGTAACTCCCGCTTCCATCGCGATGCGTTTAAGACAGCTGGATGGAAGGATGTTCTCTCGGTAGGTTGCCGCCTGGCGATCAAAGCGTTCAAAACAGGGCATTGAGACGACACGGACCCCACTGCCGAGTTCATTTGCTGCAGCGAGCGCATGTTGCAATTCACTACCGGTTGCGAGGATGATCAATTCGAGTGGGCCTTCTTCTTTCCTGGCAATATAGCCACCCGAGATTACACCCTTTCGTCTGTCGTCTATGGATATCTCGTTTAAGTTAGGAACGTTTTGCCTTGTCAAAATAAGTGCGGTTGGTCCATCTGATCGTTCCAATGCGGCTACATATGCGCCCGCTGCTTCTTCGGGATCCGCAGGCCGGATAACATCAAGATTCGGTATACAGCGAAGCGCGCTTACAGTTTCTACGGGTTGATGGGTAGGACCATCTTCCCCCACCGCAACGGAATCGTGCGTCCATATGTAGAATACGGGAAGTTTTGCCAGGGCTGCCAAACGAACCGAAGGGCGCATGTAATCAGAAAATACGGCAAAGGTAGCACAAGAAGCGCGGTACAGGCCATCATATCCGAAACCATTCACGATCGCACCCATACCGTGTTCACGAATACCAAAAAGTAGATTGCGACCGTTAGGGTTATCACGTGTGAAATCACCGGCATCTTTGATATAGTTATTTGTTGAACCATGCAGATCAGCGCTACCGCTGACGAGCACAGGTACCGCCTCGGCCAGATGCTGCAGAATATCACGTCCTGCTACGCGAGTTGCCAAATTGGCATCGGGAGGAAATGGGGGGATGCAGCTAATAAGATCTTTTAAACAATCACCGTTCATTGCGCTAATCAAAAGTTCACTCTTATCCGGGTTCGCAGATTTCCATTGTTCATACGTTTCCTCCCAGATCGCATGGGCTTTAAGCAGATCTTGTTTATGCGTTGAAAAATACTCCTTTACAGAGTTGGAAACAAAATAAAGTTCATCCGGTAAACCGAGATTTTTACGTGCCTCTTCGGCAAACTCTTTACCTTCTGCCCCGTGGGCTTTTGCGGTACCAGCCACCTCGGGAATTCCTTTTCCAATGAGCGTCTTCGCGATGATTAATTTCGGTCTCCCATTATCTTCCGCCTTCGCCTGTTCATAAGCTTCTAAGATGCTGGTCATTTCATGACCATCAATCGTAACGACATCGAAACCGTACGCTTCAAAGCGTTTTGCTGTATCCTCGCTTTGTGTTTTATCGGCCATCGCGTCGAGGGTCACATCGTTGGAGTCGAAGATCAGGATAAGGTTATCAAGTCCTAAGTGTGCCCCCAATGAACAGGCTTCGGCCGATACTCCCTCTTGAATGCAGCCGTCACCAGCCAGACATACTATGTGATAATCGATGAGTTTGTGCTCTTCAGTATTAAACTGTCTGGCTGCCATCTTAGCGGCAATCGCCATGCCGACAGCGTTTCCAATGCCTTGACCCAGGGGACCGGTGGTGCACTCCACTCCCGGGGTATCACCAAATTCAGGATGACCTGGGGTCATACTGTGCAGTTGACGAAAGTTCTCAATTTCTTCCATCGGAATATTGAATCCACTTAAATGCAACCAAGCGTAAAGAAACATGCTCCCATGTCCCGCGGAGAGAATGAACCGATCACGGTTAAGCCACCTTGGATTTTCCGGGTTAAAATTTAATGCATGCCCAAAAAGGACCGCACCAATTTCAGTGGCTCCTAACGGGAGACCAAGGTGTCCTATCCCGGCAGCTTTTATCGCATCTATTGCCAGCCCTCGGGCTTGAGAAGCGGCTTCGGCAAGGATTTCAAGATTTAATGCCGAAGATTTAGTTTTTGCCTTCATCCTGTACTGCTTAAGACTATTTATATTCCATGACGAGCATAAATCAATTGCTGAATTTCGATTTGCGAACGCCGACTGAAGAATCGCTAAGTTTAACTAACAATCGTACCGATGGGCGATGCCCGACGTCCCCAATTCCGCAATGGACGTGACTTCAATTAAAGGAAATATCTTCTTCGTCGAGTAAGCTGTATCGCTTCGAAAGTTTGAGCTTTTTCAACTCCGTTTCCAGCTCTTCAAAGTATATCTCGAATCGATCCGTAACCGAGAGCGTGGACAGTATCTTTTGCTTAATCAAAGGATTGCTGCAAAAAGCATAGGCGGCCAGGTCGACAAATGCCTCGGGTTCTTTCACCTTGAGTAACTGTTGCATTATTTCCTTGGCAACCTTTCCTCCCATTTCTTGTTTATCCAAAAGCAATTTGCTGAGTTTTTTCATTTTTCGGTCTAATTCCTCTTCCTCAACTCCGTGCGAAGATTCCAGTGGGCTGATATCTATTATCCGATAGGGATTTTCCTGAACAATGCGATTAACTTGAATGCGAATAAGACCTTGAAGGACGAGATTGGATGTGCCGTCTTGGTTTTTATGACATACTCTGATAATGCCGACTGTGCCCGTGTCATGGGGTGGTTCAAACTGATCCGATTTTGTCGATTGTGAAATATCGAGACCTACAACTGCGAACAAGCGATTATTTATTAAAACATCATTGAGCATTTGACGGTAGCGTGTCTCAAAAATGTAGAGAGGCATGACTGCCTGGGGAAAGAGTACCGATCCGGGTAGGGTCATGACAGGTATTTCTTTCGGTAGTGGGATGCCGAGTTCAGCCATGAATGGAGAATTTTATTTTTTAAACAGAATTACAAACGAATTAATATAATTAGGGCTGTTAACACCCATGCCCACATAAGTACTATGATTATCAATGGTTTCTACTGCATGTTCATTTTATTCACCGAATGACCTCATACATGTCAGGTTATGTATATTGCGAGAAGGACGATGAATAGTGTGCCCCCTTATCTTCAACTTTTCCATGCATGGGGTGAAAGTTTGGACGGCTCCGGATCGTCTGTCTCAGCATAATATACGGCCATTCGAATAAAGTATAAACGATCCTTTGGCGTATCTGTTTTATTCTTTTTCAGGCTTTCAAACAGCACTTCAGGGGAGCGCCCGGAAAGTTCGTATATTTCTCTAAACCCTAGATCGAGAAGATCCCTCGCCGTCTCAATGTTAAGATGTGGAATATGCATGAATGAAGAATTCAACGCATCGAAATCAGTTTTTATTTTCTTCTTTTTATTTTCCATATCCATTTCAAGGTCCCTTCAATCCCTGTATTTCTCGACCGGGTGCACAGTCGCGCCCACTGTGACATCATCTGTGACAAGCTGTCATAGAAAGAGTTATAAAAAGAATGTATGAACAGGCGATCATTAATTGTAAACTATTAATATAAAGAAGGTTGTATATAATAGATGGAGACTGGCACAAGCATTGCTAAAGGGTTGGTGTGAGTAATGTAATTGGAATAGATTTAGGCACCACTAATTCATGTATGGGAGTTATGGAGGGCGGCGAACCCGTTGTCATTCCCAATTCTGAGGGGGGGCGCACTACACCCTCGGTTGTAGCCTTCTCAAAGAAGGGCGAGAGACTCGTAGGACAGGCGGCGAAAAGACAGGCTGTTACTAATCCGCAAAACACGATTTTTTCAGCAAAAAGATTGATGGGACGAAAGTTCGACGAAGTGAAAGAAGAGTCGAAACATTTACCATTTAAAATTACAAAAGGAAAGAACGATGATGCCTGGATTGAATGTGATGTAGGTGGGAAAAAAGAACAATTTTCTCCCGCCCAAATATCCTCTATGATCCTGGCAAAATTAAAAGCGGATGCCGAGGCTTACTTGGGATCTACTGTCACACAAGCGGTAATAACCGTACCGGCCTACTTCAATGATTCCCAGCGTCAGGCAACAAAAGACGCGGGAACGATTGCGGGCCTGGAAGTATTACGTATCATCAACGAACCGACGGCAGCTTCTCTCGCTTACGGCCTGGATAAAAAAAATGAGGAGACAATTGCCGTATTTGACCTCGGTGGAGGCACCTACGACATCTCGATTTTAGATATCGGTGACGGGGTCTTTGAAGTCAAAGCCACCAACGGGGACACACATCTAGGGGGCGATAATTGGGACGCGGCCCTTATCGATTGGCTCGCCGAACAATTTAAAAATGAAAATGGCATCGATTTGATGGGTGATCCCATGGCTCTGCAACGTCTCAAAGAAGAGGCGGAAAAAGCGAAAGTTGCTCTTTCTTCGGCTCAGAGCACGGACATTAATTTACCCTTTATTACCGCCGATGCAACCGGTCCCAAACACTTGAATGTGACTTTGGAGCGATCGAAATTTGAACAACTCTGCGACTCCCTTAACCAACGAACAATCGCGCCGTTCAAAGCTTGCTTAAAAGACGCCGGTTATACAGACGGTAATATCGGCAACCTCGTCCTTGTTGGCGGAATGACGCGAATGCCTAAAGTGGTTGATATTTCCCGTGAACTCGCGGGTAAAGAACCTAATAAGGGAGTGAATCCAGATGAAGTGGTAGCTATTGGCGCAGCGATACAAGGTGCTGTTCTTTCGGGCGGCGCGCGCGATGTTCTGCTGCTCGACGTTACACCCCTAACTCTAAGTATCGAGACCGCGGGCGGAATTGCGACAGCAATGATCGAACGTAACACCACCATCCCGACGAAAAAATCACAGATATTTTCTACCTTTAGCGATACTCAACCCAGTGTCGATGTTCGTGTCTTACAAGGGGAACGCACGAAAGCAGATGATAATAAACTAATAGGGAATTTCCGTTTGGATGGCATCCCCCCCGCACCGCGTGGAGTTCCTCAGATTGAAGTAACTTTTGATATCGATGCTAATGGCATTCTTCATGTCACGGCTAAGGATCTGGGATCGGGTCGCGACCAGAAAATTTCTATCACTGGATCATCGGGCCTCGATAAAGACGAGATCGAAAAAATGCGTAGAGATGCTGAATCTCATGCTGAGGATGATAAAAAATATAGAGAGTCGGCTGAAACACGCAATCAGTTGGATTCATTGATATACCAAAATGAAAAATTGCTGAAAGAACATGGGGATAAAGTTCCCGAGGATAAAAAAGGAGCAATTGATAGTCTGATTGCCGATGCTAAAAAAGCTCTCGAGACCAATGACGCTGAGCAGATGAAGGCGGCGATTGAGAAAATAACCAGCGACCCCACGATTCAGGAAGTTGTCTCGGCGATGTATGCTCAAGAACAGGAAGCCGGAGAGGCCGCCGGAGCAGCTCCTTCTGCCCACGATGGAGTGGATTCATCGTCCGATGGAATAGGCGACGATGATAACGTTGTCGATGCCGACTTTGAGGTGGTCGATGATGAAAAGGAAAAGGAAAAATAAAAAGATCTATTCGTCATCTGGTAAACAGCGGTAGAGAAAATTTTATTAACTAACATAATATAAAACAAAAAATTAACCTATAACTTAAGAACATATAATCTATGAAAACAAAAATAAAACCTCTGGGAGATCGCGTTTTAGTACTTGCGGTCGAAGAATCAGAACAAGTGAAAGGCGGCATTATCATTCCCGATACTGCCAAGGAAAAACCACAGGAAGCAAAAATCATTGCCCTGGGTACTGGTAAAACTGATGACTCCGGAAAGAAAATTAAATTCGAAGTCAAAGTTGGCGACCGAGTTATTGTCAGTAAATATGGCGGTACCGAAGTTAAACTGAATGGAGACACTTACTCATTGCTCCGTGAAGATGACATCCTGGGGATCGTTAATTGACCCTGGGGATTTAGATATTTAAACAAATAGAATATAAGGAAAAAAAATGGCAAAACAGATACTGTTTGATGAAGCAGCGAGGAAGAAAATCCTACATGGAATAGATATCCTCACGAAAGCGGTAAGCGTGACATTAGGGCCCAAAGGGCGAAATGTGCTTATTGATAAAAAGTTCGGATCCCCGACGGTAACCAAAGACGGGGTCACGGTAGCAAAAGAAATCGAGTTGGAAGACCCGTATGAGAACATGGGAGCCCAGATGGTGCGTGAAGTGGCCTCAAAAACTTCGGACAACGCCGGAGACGGGACAACGACAGCCACGGTTTTAGCGCAAGCGATATACCGCGAAGGTTTGAGAAACGTGGCCGCGGGTGCGAACCCGGTTTACCTGCAACGGGGCATCGAAAAAGCCGTGGAAGTGGCAACTGTTGCATTGCAGAAGCAATCGAAAAAGGTAAGTCAGCGCGAAGAAGTTAAAAGTGTGGCTACGGTGTCCGCTAACTGGGACAATGAGATTGGAGATATCATTGCCGATGCGATGGATAAGGTCGGCAAAGACGGAACAATCACGGTCGAGGAAGCGAAGAGCATCGACACAAGCTTGGATGTCGTGGAGGGAATGCAGTTTGATAAAGGCTACTTGAGCCCTTATTTTGCTACTGACACGGAGGCGATGGAAGCGATCTTAGAAGATGCCTATATATTGATCCACGAGAAGAAAATTAGCAATTTGCAAGACATGCTGCCATTGCTGCAGAATGTTTCGAAATCGGGCAAGCCGTTTCTAATTATCGCGGAAGATGTGGAAGGTGAAGCTTTGGCAACTTTAGTGGTAAACAAGCTGAGAGGGACATTGAATGTTTGTGCCGTAAAAGCGCCTGGTTTTGGTGACCGTCGCAAATCAATGCTGGAAGATATCGCAATCCTTACTGGGGGTCGCTGTCTGACAGAAGACCTGGGGATTAAGCTGGAGAATGTTCAGTTATCGGACTTGGGGAAAGCGAAAAGAATTACCATAGATAAAGAGAACACTACAATTATCGAAGGAGCGGGAAAAGCTTCGGAAATCCAAGGACGAGTGAAACAAATTCGTCGGCAGATTGGCGAGACGACCAGCGATTACGATAGTGAAAAACTACAGGAGCGGTTAGCGAAGCTGGCCGGTGGTGTAGCAGTGGTCAATGTCGGAGCCGCAACAGAGCCAGAGATGAAAGAGAAGAAGGCACGTGTGGAAGACGCTCTGCATGCGACACGCGCGGCAGTAGAAGAAGGCATTGTTGCTGGAGGTGGAGTTGCTTTGTTACGCACTGCGAAGGCGATCGAAAACATAAAGCTGGAGGGTGACGAAGCGATTGGAGCACAAATTGTGCGCCGAGCGATCGAAGCACCATTGAAGAACCTATGTGTCAATGCAGGTGTTGAAGGTGCACTTGTCGTGCAGCATGTGCTCAAAGGTACCGGCAACAACGGTTACAATGTGGCCACTAATAAATACGAAGACCTGGTGAAAGCAGGAGTTGTGGACCCGACAAAAGTAGTGAGAATGGGTTTACTAAATGCTGCGTCAGTTGCGGGCTTGTTGTTAACCACGGAAGCATTGATAACCGATATTCCCGAAGAAAAGAAAGACATGCCCGGTGGCGCTCCAGATATGGGCGGTATGGGTGGCATGGGCGGTATGGGCGGCATGATGTAAGTTCCGTTCACTCAATAATAAATACATAATAATTTCTTAACCAAAAGGCGCCCGATATCTTATCGGGCGCCTTTTATTTGTGGGGTAGGATATCTGGCTACACTATCGGAATAAGTTGATAACCGTTAGACACAATCGACAATGCTTTCGGTTCTCAAACGTTCAATGATTTCCAATGCTGCGCGCGTTCGATTTAAACAGTATAGATGAAATCCAGGTGCTTTATTTTCCAGCAATTCGCTTATCTGCTGATAAGCCCATTCAATGCCTACTTTTTCTTCAGCGTCTCTGTCACCGCCCGCCGCGATTAATTTTTCTTCAAGAGCAGAGGGCAGACTTGAACCACAAAACTTACAAAAACTGATAATTTTCGATAATGAATGAACGGGAAGAATACCGGGGATAATGGGTACCGTTATCCCCGCCGCGCGACAGCTTTTTACAAAAGAAAAGTAGTCCGCGTTTTTAAAAAACAATTGCGTGATGACAAAGGAAGCCCCCAGTTCAATCTTATTTTTTTAATTTTTAATATCTGCTCCAAGCGAATGGGATTGAGTGTGCATTTCCGGATAGCCCCCAACACCCAAGCAGAAATGGGGATAGTTTTTACGAATGAATGCGACAAGATCAGAGGCGTAACGCAAACCGTCCGGGTGTTGCTTAATATTAATATCTCTTTTTGGTGGATCACCCCGTAAGGTCATAAGGTTATTGAATCCGGCCTCGGAGAATTTACTGACAATTTCATAAATCTCTGTTTTAGAATGGCCCACACAGGTAAGATGGGGCATCACTTCAAATCCGATCTTCTCTTTTAATAAAGTCGCATATTCCAACGTGTTTTCACGCGTGCTGCCACCAGCACCGTAAGTAATAGACACAAAGTTCGGCCGAAACACGGTATACAATTGCTGCGCATTTTCTAGGAATCTTTGCCCGGATTTTTCAGTTTTCGGAGGAAAGAATTCGATCGATAATACCTGTTTCTTTTTGCCCAAGGCCTCTCCATAGTATCGGTAAGTGCTCATTTTAATTACCAGAAGATAAGCGCATTATGATGAATCATGGGGGATGAGAAATCAGTTGCTCGAAATTCGTTAATGTTGATACAAATTCACCTTTTAAAAACAGCTCCGTTGATCCAATGTTTACTTTGACCCCATTGCAATGTATCCATAATGAAAAATTCAACTTTTATTTAAAGCGTTTATTTTAGGTCCATCAATCAGATATGAGCCCTATGTAACTATCCAAAATGAGAACTAATTCCCGTAAAAACCTTTATCAACCGTTTCAAAGCGATCATTCGCAATTTGACTGGCTAGAGGAAGCAATCAAAATAGGGTAATTGCGTTTACCGCTATATTAATCTCATGACTACCGCTTCAATCATAATCCCCTGTTACAACGAAGGAAGTACTCTCAGTGTCTGTATCGACCGTATTCAAAAAATCGCCGATAAAAACTTATCAATCGAAATTATAATTGTCGACGATGGTTCGAGTGATGGAAGCAAGGAGATTGCCGAGAATTTAAGCCGTAGCCATAAGAATATAGAAGCATTATTCCACGACAACAATCAGGGGAAAGGTGCCGCGCTGCGCACCGGTTTTAAAAAAGCTGCTGGGGAGATCGTAGCGGTGCAAGACGCAGATCTGGAATACGACCCGGAGGACTTGAAGAAACTGATCACCTTGATTCGAGAGGACAAGGCCGATGTCGTTATTGGTTCTCGTTTCCTTACCGGTGGCGAACATCGGGTGCTCTACTTCTGGCATTCCCTGGGCAATCGTTTTCTAACCTTTATGAGTAATATGCTAACCGACTTGAATCTTTCCGATATGGAGAGCTGCTATAAAGTATTTAGAAAGGACATTATTCAGGGTATTGAAATTCAAGAAAACCGGTTTGGATTTGAGCCGGAGATTATTGCTAAAATCTCTAAGAAACGCCCACGGGTCTACGAAATGGGTATTTCTTATTCTGGTCGAACCTATGAAGAGGGTAAAAAGATCAATGCCAAAGACGGATTCTGGGCTTTGTATTGTATCCTGCGTTACAATGCCTGCAACGCTCCCTTTCCCTTACAGTTTTTTTGCTACCTTCCTTTACTCATCCTCTCTTCGCTATGCGGAGCTGCCGTCTTTGCTTTATTAAACCATTTTCAATTCGAATTTCTGGCTACAACAATTCCTGCGTTTGTCGTCTTTGCCGCGATACAATCCCTTGCCACGAATTTTTTGATTTTTCCAAGTCACGATTTCGAATCACCTCTTATCTTATCCGTCTTCCATACAGTTATTATCGGCATTGCCCTAGCCATCGATTTGGCCGTTATCTCCCTATGCAGAGATTCAGCACCGCCTGGCTTATCAGCTGTATTAGCCGGTTACCTGGTGGCATCCCTTTGGCTCTATGTGAGCTATCGCTTCGTCTTTAATACCCGCCCTCCAAAGGGGGATTAATCATGACGATTAATATTCGGAAGATACTGGCCGTTTTGCTTTGGGGGTTGGCTTTTATTTGGGCATTGAGTGATAATCAATTTCGCGCTCTTTGGCCCAGTGTAGTTGCTCTTGGCACAGCCTTATTGTTGCGACGTGTTTTAATCGGGCTCTTTGCCGGTGGAATGGCCGGGGCTATCATTCTTGCCGATGGAAATCCTGGCGTGGCATTTGTCTCTTTATTCAGAGATCATCTTATTCCTTTGGGCCAGAGTCCCTGGAAGGTTGGTGCCATACTCTTTACCTTCATGCTTGGTGGATTTGCAGCCATTATTGAAAAAGGTGGGGGGTTACAAAGCTTGGTTAAGACCTTTCTTCATAAAGGTGGAGATCCGGCAAAGCGTGTCCAATTAAGTGGATTTGTCTTAGGACTCGTCTGCTTCTTTGACGGGTTGGCCAATAGCATGATGGTCGGGCGTATGCTGCGTTCACTGGCCGATCAATGCGGCGTATCGCGGGTAAAATTAGCTTACCTGGTCGATTCCACCAGTTCGGCAGTGGCCTGCCTAGCTTTCGTTTCCACTTGGATCGCTTATCAACTGGGCATGATTCGAGAAGGTTACGCGCAGTTGGGACTTGAGGATCAAGCTCAGCCATACGCGCTGTTCTTTCGTTCTATCCCCTATAATTTTTATTGCTGGTTCACTATCATCCTCCTCCCAATCGTCATATACAAAAACTTTAACCTCGGCCCAATGAGGGAATATGAATTGGAGGCGCGGGCGAAATCTCTCAACTTCAAGTCCAATCTCCGTGAAGATGACGTCCATTGGGCCGTCGCGGTCTTTCCCGTGTTTATCCTATTAACCAGTATTCTTGGGGGGTTTTATCTTGATGGGGCCACAAGTCTCTGGCCGGTGACATTGAAGGGGATAGCAGACGCTTTCGGCAATGCGAATTCCGCTCTGGTTCTCGTTTGTGCCAGCGCGGTGGGTTCAATCGCGGCATTTCTCTGCTTCCCGCGTCGGGCTGGAAGAGAGCTGCCTTCTCAAATTTACCTGGGGGGAATGCAGTCACTATTTATTCCAGTCCTTATCCTCGTCGGCGCATGGGTTTTGGGCAGTACACTTGAACAATTAAATGCTGCTGAAGTCCTGTCTCTACTACTTTCAGGCCGGTTACCGGTCTTTTTGCTCCCAACGGCAGTCTTTCTCACGGGCGCGGTGATATCGTTTTCAACGGGTAGTTCGTGGGGTACAATGGGCATCCTGATGCCGCTCTCGATACCGGTTGCCATTACGCTTACGGATTCATCTTCCCTTCAATACCAGGAGTTGATTTTAGCGACTGTAGTGGCCGCAGTTTTCAGCGGGGCGGTTTTCGGGGATCATTGTTCACCGATAAGTGACACTACAATTATAGCCTCTATCTCCTGCGAGGTGGAACCGCATGACCACGTGCGGACACAGATGCCCTACGCCATGATTGCCGCCCTGATAGCCACGGCAGTTGGTTTCATCCCGGTGGGGCTGGGGATGCCGGTTTGGATATTATTGCTCATGGGCACTTTGATACTTTGGATACTACCAGATCTTCTTATGCGTCTTAAACAGGTAAAGAATTGATAAGAACGAGATAAAAGAGGGAAGTTTCATAAATTGAACGAATTTGCGCCCGTGAGACGCTGAATGCTGCGATAATTGAAGAAAATGTAGGGTAGTTAGTATAAATCGGCTTCGCTTTATCTACGAGATTTTCACTTTAGCCCAATTAATTAAAATATTCTTGATATAAGGGACTAGTATTGCTGAACTATGACCTGCCTTTAATCAGGCAACATGCTAAATATTGATTCTTACAATGAGTAGACATCATCAGTTAAAAGCCGCGGAAGAAGAGATAAAAATGAATATATCTCCATTGATCGATATGGTGTTTATTCTTTTAATTTTCTTCATTGTAACGACGGTGTTTGTCGATGAGCAAGGTTTAGGGGTGAACAAACCGGAACCTTCGGCTGAAGCAAAAGCGATGGAGAATGAGACCATTGTTTTCACCATTTTAAACAGTGGACAGATATTTTATGGAAAAAATGAAATCGGCATCAATTCTGTGCGTGCTAAAATTAGTGAACTGACTCGTAAGGATAAATTACCGGTGATTATCGAGGTTGATAATGCCGCTCCGGCTGGCACTATGGTACGTATTATGGATGAGGCCACGCTCGCGGGTGCGGAAGCGATTAGCCTTGTAAACCTAAAGGCCGGACAATAGCTCTAGGCTTTCGGGTAGGGGCGATTGCCAGATTCTTTTAGAAGATTGCTTTCATCATTTTTTGATATCTGCTTTCAACTTTTCTTTCAGCTGCAATTTTGATAGGTGTAGCTCTGCCACTGAGACGCTCGTTAGTAGCGATCACACCTATACAAAAATAAAAAATGGAGAAAGGGCTATGCCCGACATCTTCAAAACGACAATCGACAATAGCTGGCACATTTTTATAAATAAATTATGACTGAAACGCAGATAGAATCTACTACGGACAATCCACCAGAGGACATCGGTCTGGTGAAGTACGACGATTTTGTCACGCCGGATACGTTTACTTTTGAAAATGGGGGCTCAATCCCGGGTTTTACTTTGCGATACGAAACCTATGGCCGTCTCAATGATGAAAAAAGTAATGCCATTCTCATTTGTCATCCAATAAGCGGTGATCACCATTGTGCGGGTAAATACAGTGACGACGATCGCAAATCGGGGTGGTGGAACAATATGATCGGACCCGGTAAAGCGATCGATACGAATCGTTTTTATGTTATTTGTAGCAATTGTCTCGGCGGTTGTCAGGGGTCGACGGGGCCCAGTTTCATCGATCCACAATCAGGCAAACCCTACGGTTTGAATTTCCCCTCCCTGACCATTCGCGATATTGTGCGTGCGCAGAATCAACTTATTGAACACCTGCAATTAGATGAACTTTATGCTGTTGTCGGCGGTTCGATGGGCGGGATGCAGGTTTTGCAATGGGTGATTGAGTATCCCGATAAAGTTAAGCGCATCCTTTCGTTAGCCTCCGCCGCGCGCCAAAGCGCGCAGGCCATCGCCTTTAACGAGGTAGGACGCTGTGCCATCGTACAGGATCCAGGTTGGGAAGAAGGTAATTATGCTCCCGAAAAGGGACCCAATGTCGGGCTCTCGGTGGCGAGAATGATGGCGCATATCACCTATCTTTCAGATAAGGGGATGGAAATAAAATTTGGTCGCAGCAGACGTAATGATTCAGAAGGTCATCATCTGACGAAAGTAGAATTTGAGGTCGAGGGATATTTGCGTCATCAAGGTCAATCCTTCACTAATCGATTTGATGCGAATACCTATCTTTATTTCAGTAAAGCTATCGATCGTTTCGACTTGCACGGGGAGACTGGCAAACTCGAAGATGTATTTTCCAAAGTGCAGGCGCGCACTCTCGTTATTGGGTTTACCAGTGACTGGCTCTATGCACCGCGACAGAATCGCGAGATCGTAATCGCGCTTCTTCGCTGTGGGAAAAATGCGACATATGCGGAGGTCGACATGGATTTAGGTCATGATTCCTTTCTCATCGATGCGCCTGAGCTCTATGACTTTGTCCGCTCTTTTCTTAACGATTAATTATGGTTACAAGAAACTTAAGCAGACGCCAAGTTGACCTCGAAATTATTACTGAGTGGGTGGAACCAGAGAGCCGGGTCCTCGACCTTGGTTGCGGGCGCGGTGTACTATTGCAAAATCTTCGCGACGAAAAATCTATTTATGGCGTGGGTGTAGACACCGATCCGATAAAAATAAACGGTTGTATAAAAAGGGGTGTAAACGCTTACCAGGGTGATATTGAAGATATTTTAAAAGAATTTCCCGATAACAGTTTTGATGTGGTGATCTGTTCTCGCACCGTGCAGGAACTAATAAATCCAGCTAATATTATTTTTGAAGCTTTGCGTGTGGGACGCGCAGTAGCGATAGGATTTGTTAATCATGGTTATTGGATGAACCGGTTGAGCATGGTTTTCAAAGGTAATCGTATTGTCAATGATGTCTACCCGCAGCAATGGTATGAAAGTAGCCCTGAAAATCCAATCACCGTCAATGAATTTGAATTATTTTGTAAGCAGCATCAGATTACGATTAAGCGACGTGTTTATTTAGCGGGTGACTGGGATACCAAGCTCACTTTTCTACCCAATCTACTTTCCGGTTACGCGCTATATGAAATAGCGCGCTGATACAAGATCCATGATACAGGTTGCAGGATTTTTAATATCGATTGCGGATTGATAATAAGGGGCACCCGTTGTCTGACAGGCATAGTACATCTTACCCCATCTCCGCATATACCCATCCTCACAAAACTACCCGACTATGAGCAGCATCAATTTGTAAAAGAAATCAGCGGATAAATAAATTGCTACACCAAATACCTGTCGAAAAGCTGGAATATTGACCAAAATAATAAGTATGAGAAAGCCCCAGCGCGCAAAATTCAGGTAAGTTTCATCTCGCATTCCCACTGCGTGTTTCAGGAGATGCGATCCATCGAGAGGAGGGATGGGTATCATATTAAAAATTATCAGAACACAATTCAGCAGGATTACCTGTCCAAGCAGGCCCGCTATAGCGGGCATGAATTTTAATAATACACCGCCAATAAATACCATGAGTAGGCAGATAACCACATTTGAAGCAGGTCCTGCCATGCTTACGAGAATATCATCGCGTACCCGGTTGCGAAAATTAAGTGGATTTACCATCACCGGTTTACCCCATCCGATAATGGCAAATCCGGGAGAAAATAATATCATGAATAGGGGGATGAAAACTGTTCCTATGGGATCAATGTGAGCGATAGGATTAAAAGTTACCCGACCCTGCGAACGCGGGGTATGATCACCTAATTTATCGGCGACGAAGGCATGTGCCCATTCATGCACACTTAGACTCGCCAGCAATATCAGATAAAGCGTAAGGCCTTGTTTATAATCAATGTCCATAGTTTAAGTAGGATAAATTGACCCGCATCACACATAGGCACAAGATTATTACATTTCATATAGCTTCGTCTGCGGCTCTGTATCTTATAGCGAATTAATCAAACGCGCTAGGGACAGCGCGTTCCACCTAATTGGGATTCGACAATCCATCAAGGTAACTGCTTCAACAATTGTTCTTTAGTTTCAGCAAGTTCAGGTAGATTGACATTATCAATAATCTCGCGGGCTTTTTCTGGCTCTTTCAATTTAATATAAATATTGGCTTTATGCAAAAGAACGGCAGCTATTTCGACTTCAGAGTTCACACTATTACCGACAGCCTCCCAAGCTTCAAGGGCCGCGTTCCAATCGGGATTCTCTAAATCATAAAAAGATTCAGCATAGCGAAACTGAAAATCGATATTGTCGCTGTCAAGGCGAGCTGACTCGGCAAAAGCTTTACTTATTTGTCGATCAAGTGTGTCGCGGTTAAACATCCCACTGGTAAGAAAAAGATCGCGGAATTGATAAAGCAATTCACCCAATTGATAGGTGTAAAGTGCAGTATCTGGACTCAACTCAACGGCAATTAAAAAATAACCTAATGCTTCTTCAAAATTACCTATTTCCGCGTGATAATTTCCTAACTGTTGTTTTACTACCGCTAAATTAGGATCGAGACTGTTTGCTTTAAGAAAAACAAGCTGTGCGTCTTCAAGACGATCAATTTTTCTTAATAGCTTACCGTAGAGTATAAGGCAAAGGACATCTTCTGGATTTTCAGCGAGATAGGATTCATATTCAGTCATCAGATGTCTCACACTAAGTTCCAGATTGCCCGATTCGTCCGTATCATCACTTTCTTCGATGCGTTTAAATATTGCTTCCTGATCTTTCTGAATTTGGATCAGTTTGCGCTCGCCCAAAGTCATACTTCCGGTAGTGAGGGATGGCTTTTCTTCGTATACTCGATCCGTTGTGCAACTGAAATTAGCAAAAACCAGAGCGGTAATAAACGCGGTGTGAATGATACGCTGGTAATATGATTGATGGGTGGCAACATCCAGACGAATCAATATTCGAACGCCAGAGCATGAAGTAGTGCCATCTGGCGCTGATTTGCACGGCTGTTTTCGTGTCATGGTTTTTTCTTTGGCTCAATTTTTTAATACGCATTTTCCGTAAAGATTGGGAAATACATTTACAGGATCGTACTTTGACTTGAGGCGATCATAAGCATTATTATTGTACAATTCCCAGAATTCCTCATCGGAATAATACGAGGAAGAATACAATGATTTTAAACCACAAAGGCGTTTTACCATTTTCTCTACTTTACGATTATGGTACCCGTCATGCAGGGTTTTAATCACGTCCCAAAACCCAAAGTTTACGTATAATTTGTCTGGGTTCATATTATACAAATCAAATACAGTGTTCCGGTCGTGCGCGTGAGTCGGGCACATCCAGATTGGGTTAATCCTTATCTCTTTCTGAAAAAATTCGAGAAATTTCGCACAATTATCAATTGGAATTTGTACGTCCTGAATAACGGACTCACGCTTGCCGAAAAGTCCTGAAAGTAAATCGAATAGGGGGTACTGCTGATTCAATTTCATAAGTTTGGTGTAAGTCGCCGATCTTAGTCGCTTTTTCCCGATCATAAACCGCACTGCGGGGTACTGAACAAGAAAATGTTTAGAACACCAAAACCAATCCGTATCCCAGCGCCAGATATAATCATAGGTTGTCAGGTAATCAATTTTCTTTTCTCTGATCGATTTATAATAAATCTCCATATATGTATAATCGCTTACTGCCGGAGCTTGATCAACAAATTCTCCTAAAGTTAGGTAAAGCTCTTCTTCGCTGAATAAATTACCGTCAATAAAATCAACTGTTCGATGGGCACAATGTTCTTTTAATGCGTGAAAATAATTAATTGGATTATCATAGCGAAGATGGGTAATGTTCACATACTTCTTTATGGGGATGAGTTTAGCTTTTAGTTTCAACGCGTACCCTAAAGTTCCATACGAATTAGGAAAACCAAAAAAAAGATCCTTGTAATCATTTTCCCTCGTGCAAACGACGGTATTTCCATCACTCAAAAGAATGTCCATCTCTGTGATCGACTCATGGACCAAGCCTTCTTTAAATGAAGATGACTCGATGCCTCCACCTGAAACCGCACCACCAACGGTAATAGATTTTAATTGCGGGACAACCGCTGGCATAAATCCATGCACTGAGGTTTCATCGAATAATTTTTCATAGGTTGTCATCCCTTCAACTTCCACGATGGCGTTCCTTTTATCGATGGAGATAATATCATTAAGCTGTTCACCCCGCATCCACTGGATTCCCTGTCGTTTGCGGCGTCGGAACAGATTGGTGGTAGATTTATCTAGAGCAACTGAACCCTTACCTCGCAAGGTCAATAATTGTCGGGAAAGGGAACTCTTTTTATTCTCATACTCAGACTCTGTTTTCATCTTATCGACTCATACCCGGCACGGATACCCCCTTTAGATAACACCACTTGCCATAGATTTATATCACGTGATCTGAACGCACCGGCGCACGCTAAAAGATAGAATTTCCAAATGCGATAAAACTTTTCATCATAAGTGCCACTAAGTTTACTCCAATTCTTAGTAAAGTTTTCATTCCATGCCATGAGTGTTTTGTCGTAATGCCGTCCGAAATTATGCCAGTCTTCCATCACGAATAACCCTTCAGCCGCTTTGGATAATTGTTGAATCGAAGGGAGATGCGCATGGGGGAAAATATACTTTTGAATCCAGGGATCAAACGGTTTCCATAGTGATGTGTTTCTGCCAATTGTTTGCATGAGAAAGATCCCTTCATCATCAAGGCTGCGATGGGCCAGTTCCATCAAGTTCCGATAATTTTTATAGCCTACGTGTTCACACAACGCAATCGCTAGGACGCGATCATATAACCCGCGTGCATCGCGATAATCAGCTTTAACGATCGTTACTGGTAACCCTTCACAGATTTTACGCGCGTATTTTACCTGCTCTGTTGAAATATTGTAACTTACCACTTCGCACTTATATTCATTGGCGATGTGTCGCGCCAGCGTGCCAAAACCACCCCCTAACTCCAGAATTTTCATCCCCGGCTGAAGCTGAATTTTTTTACATATTAGCTGAAAATTATTTTCCTGTGCTTTGTCCAGATCATCGCCATCTTTCCAATACGCGCAGGTGTATTGCATTTTCTTATCGAGCATAAGTTCAAAGAGATCATTACCCAAATCGTAATGTTGAGTCATTACCTGGGTAGATCGGTTCTTTGACTGCATGTTGGAAAATTTATATTGTAAAAACCTGAAGAGCTTGATTGGAGCTTCGAATCTTTTGTGTAAGGCTACTCTTGTAATTTTATAAATCAATTGATCCAACGCTTCACAGCTCCACCATCCATCCACGTAGGATTCACCCAAGCCGAATGAACCTTCTTTCAGGACTCGTTCATAAAGTTTCGTGTTGTGAACTTGAATGTCCCAGGGCCTGTCCCCGTTAATTTTGACATCAGCGAGAGCGAGAACCTTTTCAAATTTCTGTTCCATGAATAATAGCCCTGCAATTTATGTCTAAAAGCTTTCCTTTCGGAAATTATGAATTTGCTTTAAAAAAATAGGAATTAATAAAACGATTTATTACAAAACTGATCTGCCATCATTCACTCAGGTAATGTGGGTTAAAAGGTGACCCCACATTACTTTATCTGCAAATCGTACTGAGGTCAATAGACCCACAACGATCGAATCGCTGTTTGGGATATCCAGGCTGCCATTCGGCCGAGGGGAATAGCATGCAACTTAATTTATCAAGTTGCCCGTCTTAAATCCCCGCTTTGGCCTCCTGGATGCGTGCCGTTTCCTCTGTCGTGAGGGGGGCGTTTTCAATAACCCGCATACTTTTCCATTTACCGGAGCGGAACCGAAAATAGAAAACAATACTACTCACGATGATATAGACACAGATAAAACTCCAAAGAATATAAATACTGGCGTTGAAATATGTGAGTGCGATAAAGGAGGGAATAATCATTAATATCCACCCCATCGTCACATTCATAATCATGATGTAACGGGTGTCTCCCGCTCCTTTCAAGGCCGCCGTAAAGGCCATGTAAACGGCGTCGAACAAACAGTAAACAGCTACGATCCGCAGTAACTTTATGGCTATGTTGCTAACGGCGTCAAAATTGATGTCATCGGCACCTACACTGTAGGGGATTAGAAATATTTGGGGAATTAAACAGTAAATAAGAGCCATGATACTCATATAGATCACAGTGATCTGAAACCCCGTCCAGATGCAGTATTCGGCCTCTTCCGGGCGGTTACTCCCCAGTCTCTGTCCGACCAGGGTTATCATGGCAATACTCGCGCCGATTAATGGCATAAAAGCCAAGCTGTTGATGTTAAAAGCAATGTTTGTGGCCGCTAATTCTACCATGCCAAGGCGCCCGCAGATAAGGATGAAGGATGAGAATGTGAGCATATCGAGCATAAAGTTTACACCGTTTGGGCCCCCAAAGCGAAGCAGTCGCTTGAACAATTTTATATCCAACTTCCACCCACGCAGGGTGCCATATTGCTCTCGATATCGAGGTCTGAGAATAAGCGAAAAAAATATAAGAGCGGAAGTGAGACTGCTGATGTTAGTCGCCCATGCCGCTCCGCGAATGCCCCATGCGGGCAGCCCCCATTTACCGAAGATGAGGCCATAATCTAAAAATACATTGATTAAAGTGGCGAATACATTGACTCCGAGAATGGTCCAGGTCTTTCCGCGTCCGCTATAAAAACATGATGCCGATGCAGAGAGAATAATCGGGCCTATCCCGTAAGAGAGTACGCGAAAGTAAGTTATTTCTTCATTGCGAATTGAAGTTTCATGACCGATCAAGTTGAAAATAGGTTCAGCCAGGGTGCCCAGGCCCAGGCCGAAAAACAGGCTGATAATCGCTAAGTACGCTCCTTGCCAGATGGCCGGGCCAACATTTTCTGGGCGATTTGCCCCAATATATTGCGCTACAAAGGTATTGATATAAGTGGCTACCCCAAGGAACAAGCTGACGAAGATGAATTGTGTCATCGCTGCAGGTAAAGCTGCGGCGAGAGTTTCAGTCGAATACCATGTGAGAAATACGCGGTCGATAAAATGTTGAATGCTCCAGGTAGCAGTGCTGAGGATTAGCGGTAAGGCGATAATCAGGAATTCACGATATCCGCCCGGCGCTCTCCATCGGTGCCTGATGTATGCGATCACAATCTAAATGGATTTGCTATGGTCGATATTAGGTTGTCAATTTTCAAAGAGTGGAGTAAACTAACTGTCATTGCGCGAATCCAACAACCGTGAGAGAGGAAGTTACCGAGCGTGAAACACTACATTTTCCGTTCCAGAGGGTGATTCGCGTGATTCTTGTCAGCCCCTTGAAACACTACCGTCAGCTATCGCCTTCTTCTCAAAGAGAATAGAGTGAGTGAAATACCCATGTCTAGAAATATCAAAATAATCTTTTCTGAGTTCTGAACTCAAAGGTTTAATCCAGGGTCGGCAATACTTTACTTTATAATACTCAACCGAATTTGCTTTGCGTGTTCTTCAATTAAAATTGCTTCTTCAGTCTTACCAATTTTTTTATATATTTTTGCCAGCATTTCTAAAATAATTGTTGAACTGGGATGGTCCTTCCCCAAAGTCTTTTCTCTTATCCCCAGGGCTCGCTTGAGTAGAATTACCGCTTCCGCATAACGGCCTTGAGCTCGATAGACATTAGCGACATTATAAAGAGACTGCTCTAGATCGGGATAGTATATACCTAGAATGTCCCCTCTTATAAGAAGTGCGCGCAGGTGAAGTGGTTCGGCAGCATCATATTTGCCTTTGCTAACATACTGTTCCGCTAAATTGTTCAGAATGGCCGCAAAATTTTTTAATGCGAGTTCCACGTCGGGATGTTCGGGACCATATATCTCAGTCCCTATATTTACGACTTTTTCAGCGACTTTCGCAGCTTCTTCAAAATTCTCTTCTTGGTCAAGAACCAGAATTTGCTTTCTTAGTTCTTCAAAAGCTGTCAGTTGATCCCACAGTGACTCCTCGGCATTGACGGGTAGCGCCCATATAATTATCCCGATTCCTACCGCGATCGGTTTCAATAATATATTTAGATTTTTTCCTGACGCCTTCATGGGAGATAATCATCATAGTGTTTATTCAGCTCACACCAATGCTTCACCTCGTTTTAGTATATATCTTAAATGGATTTACAAGCGTATTAATCGATTCTGGTGTTTCGGGCTCATTCCCTCAATAGTATGATGTCGACAGGCCATTGCTTGTCATATTCGTTCACCTGATATTCTATATTGCATCAATCCTGAACTGTGCTCAGTTCGTCCTCGGAAATTTTATGAACGCTTTTTGGGTTAAAGGTTTGTTTAGTTCCTACCCTCAAAGCCACTTCAATTCTTCCGCCGGTTAAGACAAAGAGCTGAAGGAGAAATCCTCCACCTTCCATCGCCTCTACCTGGTACTGATTCTTTTTTAAGTTTCCGATCCAAGTGGGTAGTCGATCGCTAAACGCTGGATTGTCCATCACAGCTTTTGGCAATGCAATGATTAGCGTCCCGGGTTCGTCACCGATGACTTCTCCGATACGCTTTCGCATCTCTCTCATATGAGAGATAATTTTTCCCGCATATTCAAAATTGTCGGAGTCATACTTTTCCGGTGGAGCAATACCCCAAGTAATATGGTGAATAAAGGGGTTTCCATAGCCTTGGCTCAGCATGTGTTCTCGGGCCTCTGCGTCAACAGGGTGGACGACGGCTACATAATCAAACCACCCTTTTATTCGTAATGGGCTGTCAGCCGGTAACCCGGAGGGGACATTGATATAATCATGTTCATCTACGGGAGATGGATAGCAGCGGTTATCCCAACCGGCTATATAGCCCAGCTTTTTCAAGGGGCCGGCTACAAGACGGGCTGGATCCGTAAATATCGCGGCATGATCCGGGTTCGGTAAAAGCGGCACCCCCGCAGTCGTTATTTTCTCTGCTATCTCAAGTGCTTCCTGGATTCTCTCTTCCGCATTCTGAATTTTCAGATGTGCACTGAAATCATCCGGTAATATAAAAGGCTGTCCTTTGGTCACTCAACAATAGTCGATGGTGTATTTTCGATTGTCGATTGCAAATTGTTGATTGACGAATGTCTTCAAGGGCTAACTCTTAGCTGTTACAGCATGAGAATTTCCGGTTACCTCGTTGACATCCCGAATCGTAAGATCACGCCTGGTATTGTTCACTTTAAACACAACCGGATTGACAGAATAGAGAATTCGGAATCCGTAGACGATCAGTATATACTACCTGGGTTTATTGACGCACATGTTCATATCGAGAGTTCGATGTTGGTGCCCTCTGAATTTGCGCGATTAGCTGTCCCTCATGGGACCGTAGCTACGATCTCTGATCCTCATGAGATCGGTAATGTTCTGGGAGTGGATGGCGTAAAATACATGATCGATAGCGGCAATAAGGTTAATTTTAAATTTTTCTTCGGTGCGCCTTCCTGTGTCCCCGCGACAGTGTTCGAAACTGCCGGTGCCAAATTGACCGTTCAGGATATAGAAGTCCTTTTTAAAGATCACGATGTTAAGTACCTTGCTGAAATGATGAATTGGCCGGGGGTCCTCAATAAAGATGAAGAGGTATATGCCAAACTCGCTCTGGCCAAAAAGTATAAACGAAATATTGATGGTCACGCACCGGGTTTAAAAGGGGAGGATGCGAAAAGGTATATAGATGCAGGGATAAGCACCGATCACGAATGTTATTCCAAGGAGGAAGCTTTAGATAAATTGAAGTATGGAATGAAAGTAATCATCCGTGAAGGCAGTGCCGCTAAGAATTTTGATGAGCTGATCGATCTCATGAACACCTATTCCGATAACATGATGTTTTGTTCCGATGATAAGCATCCTGATAATCTAGTCGAAGGGCATATCAACGTTCTTGTGAGAAGAGCCATTGGTAAAGGTATCGATTTTTACAAAGTTCTTAAAGCTGCATGCATTAATCCCGTTGAGCATTATGGTTTAGAGGTAGGTCTTTTGAAAAATGGGGACTTCGCGGATTTTATCGTCGTTAACAACCTGAAAGATTTTCAAGTAAGTAAGACATACATCAACGGGCAATGTGTAGCGGAGGACGGGAAACCTAAAATCAATTCAGTGAATAATGAAATGATTAATAATTTCAACGTAGGTCCCAAACGTGTTCATGATTTCCAGATTCTCGCAGCTGGGAGCAACGCCCATGTCATCGAAGCGCTCAATGGGCAAATTATTACCAGGAGCCAGGTGCTCGCAGTTAAAAATCAATCGGGCCACGCGATGGCTGATAGTGATAATGATATGCTTAAAATTACGGTTGTTAACCGTTACGAAGATTGCGAACCTTCAGTCGCATTCATTAAAAATTTTGGATTGAAAGAGGGCGCGATCGCTTCCTCGGTTGCTCACGATTCTCACAACATAATCGCGGTCGGTGTCGACGACGATTCACTCTGTAAAGCGATAAACATGCTCATTGAAGCCAAGGGGGGGATATGCGCGGTAACGCAGGAGAAGAAAAAATTATTATCCCTGCCTGTAGCCGGAATAATGACAACGAAAGACGGATATGAAGTTGCAAAAAGCTACACAGAATTAGACAAGCTGGCCAAAGAAATGGGAAGTAAGCTTGACTCACCCTTTATGACATTATCTTTTATGGCTCTTCTTGTTATTCCCTCTCTAAAACTCAGTGACCTCGGCCTTTTCGACGGTGAAAAGTTCACCTTTAGGGAATTGTTCGTTAATGAATAAATGTAATCGTTGAAATTGGAATAAATACTTAATTTTAAAAAATAAACATATGGCAGGATCAATTCCTCTTATTGAGTATCATGACCTTGAGAGTCGGGTCAAAGCGATGGAGCGAGACGGGTACGTCTATTTCCCCAATGTCCTGAAAGCAGAGGAAATTGCGGAACTTAAAGCAGGGTTAGATGCCTTGGAACCCATTGAAGAGAATTTCGACCATTACAGTATTCCCGAAAAGGTCGTTTGTGGTAAAAATCAGAAGCAATGTTTTTTACAAAAACACATTAAAAACATTTTTAATCACAACGCGTTTTATTTGCAATACGTTGACCGGTCTCCAGTGATTGAATTGACAGAGGCGATACATGGTGAGGATTGCCATATCATAGGCCAGACTGGATGGGTAACTGGACAGGGTCGGCCAGATCAAAATTTACATGTCGACTGGCTTCCCGTGCCACTACCCGAGGAAGTTATGAACAATCCAAAGGTAAAATTACCCATCTTTATCACGACAGCACACTTTTATTTAAATGATATCGACGAAGAGATTGGTCCAACAAAGTTCGTCCCTGGCAGCCATCGGTCGGGTCGGGCACCGGATGGGGACACCACATGGAATGGGGTTGAAGAACAGAGCATTCACTGTAAAGCGGGTGACGTCATTCAGTTCAGGAGTGAGGTTTGGCATCGTGGTTCTGCGAATAAAAGCAGTAAAACCCGTTATCTCATGCAAGTACACTACTCACATCGCATGATTACACAGAAGTTTCCCCCATACCTTCACCGGTTCAGGTTTAATGAATCCATTTTAGCTCAGGCCACACCTCGTCAGCGACGCCTTTTGGGTGAACACAATCCATCCAATTACGATTAGTTCTAATTCCACGCACCGACGCCTATTTACAAACCTCATGGCTTCAAAGCACTCGCGAATTTTACTGATATCAAGTAATTGAATCCCCATTATAGGGGCTAGTTATTGAGTAGAGTTTTAAGTTATGAAGATTCCCCCCCATCGACTTTTTTCTTTCTTTTGAGTGTTTGCATCCTGTGTCTATCTGCATTCGCAATAGATGCAACGAAGACCATTCGGGAACCTCGGGTAAAAGTCGTCGAAACAGGTGACATACTCATTGATAAGCTCTATCCATCGATGACCGGCCCTTATGAACGTGTTCCAATTGACACATCGGATCTCAACATTAATTACCGGGTTTAAAACTGAGGTGGTTGACGCGGGATCGGGACAGAAAATGGGAGAAGAATTTTTCTGCCACAGTCAATTGCAGATTGCGAAATTGGACCGTTTAATTGTTGGCGCAACGGGTATGGCGAATATACAATTTCCGAACGGATTTGGCATGCCGGTGAGGGAGATTATTAGTCAGCATGAAAAAAGTAATGAAGGTCTCTCTCTGTTGGGTATGGTTCTTAACAATCACGAAGCGGACATTAACAGGAATGTTAAAATTCGTACTACGATCAATTATTGGAATAATGAAGACCTGTCTAATCTACCGAATTTTTAAAAATTACACATGTTTCAGATTCCCATGGCCGTTGAAGAACTCGATGTAAATGCAACGCATATTGCTGATCTTACCGCCAATAGTGATGTTTCTACCCACTGTGTTCTGGTCCATGGAATGAAAGAGCATTGGCTTGTCCCTCCTGGACCTCAATTGACACGGAGACGTTTTACAGAGGGTGTTACCAATGTCAGTTTGCGCGTTCATTTTGCCGTGGTGCATTTGCATAACCATGGGCGGTATATGAGAATAACTGATATAACGGATGGGAAAATACTCTGGCAGACTGATGTGGTCTATGAACCCAACCGGGAGCAAATTGCACAGATACCAGTCTGTTCGAGCGTCGATGGGTTTCCCATTTATAATGATCATTTAATTGAGATAGAGACTTACTACGACAACACTTCTGAAAAGACGGTCGATGCCATGGCGGCGATGTATATTTTTTACACGCTCATGGAGGGATAAATCGAATATTCAAATTCGAATTATTCACTCATTATCGCGTACAGGCCTATCCCTGACGACGAGTAAATCTTCTGTTTTTACTTCAAACAATGAGCGCTGTTCATTTGAAATAATCAGACTGTCATCGTAAAAGCAGATCCCTTCGCATATCTTTCCGTTTTTAATAGGCAACCATGAGATTTTACCCTTAAAATAATTGTCTGATCCACCCTTGGCCTCAAATAACCAAATCGCGTGATAAGTCAGGACCACGATTTTGTTGCCTTCGGCATTAGAGTCCGCGGCGGTCACCTTACCCTGTATATTAAACGAAGAGACCAAGGTTAACATATTCACTGCATCCGTTTTAACAGTATCAAAGCGATACAGCGTGGTGTAGTCATCGGCTCTATTTTTGCTGAGAATATAAATTTTATCCTGCGCATAGAATAACGCTTCAGCGTCAAAATTACGGTTCTTAGGCGGAAATGCTTTTTGGTCCGGGTAGACAAAAGGAATTTTGAAAAGAATTCTTGAATTGTATCTTTCGTAAGGATTGGGCTCAGCCAGAATGTAGATCGCTAGATCACGCCTTGAATTGCCATTGTTTCCAAACGCTCCAATGATAAGATTATTATTTTTGTCCAAGGCAATATCTTCCCAGTCGACATTGACCGCATCGAGTAAGATAACCCCTTCATAAGGTTTATCTCCCCATGAAGGGGTTATGATGCCCCCGTCTTTTTTCACGGGAAAAATCCGCGCTTTATCTCCAGAGTCATTGTGAGTCCATAATACGTCCGGCCAGAGTCTGCTTCTAACAATTCCCGATGACTCCACTATGGGTGCGAATTTCAAGTTACCACAGACCTTAAGTTTAACAGGTTCTATCTCGGGTAACTGAATAGAAGCATTCGTGAGCCCCCATGACATCAGATAAATAGTGATGAATAAAAGCAGGGTAGATTTTTTCATTTGAGATATATGAATATATCGATTACCATCTAAGTTCATAAGTAATCGCGCGGTTGATTGTCAGCCATGGTTTGTCAGGGTGGTGTCTGTTGCCCTAAAAAATAAGTCTACTTGGAGAGGAAGAAGTCGCGTTGATTCTCGCAATGTCAATAAGAGATACTAGCACAATTATTACTCGGCAATCGAAAATTGACCACTCCTGTGATAAAATTTTTAACCCCATTCTCTTTCTCCTGCTTGCGGTTTGCGGGCTGTATGGACTGCTCCTTTTTTGGGCGGGGGTGTGCAAACCGGAGTTGGAAAGAGAACCGATTCAATACAGTAAGGAGCTTATCGATGAAACCGTAAACTTGCGAGACGTCAGTTTCGGCCCTGACGATCTTTATGCGATTCAGCGGGACGTCGACTATGCGGAGGGCAAGTCTGCGCAGTGGTACCCGAAGAGCGAGGCCCCCATCCTTGCCGAATTAGTTAATGAGGGTAAATTACCACCGGTGGCGGAGCGGGTAGGGCCTGAACCATTAGTGATTGAAGGCGTAGATGGTATTGGTAATTACGGAGGTACCTGGTTAAGTGTTTTAAATAACCCGACCAATGTTCAAACATTAGTCCGAGCCTGGAATTCAGGGTCGACCCTGGTTCGCTGGTCACCTCTCGGTTATCCGATTGTGCCTCATGTCGCCAAGGGGTGGGAAGCTTCGCCCGACCGTAAAGAGTGGACGATCTTTCTACGCAGGGGGATGAAATGGTCTGATGGTCACCCATTCACCGCGGATGACATACTCTACTGGTGGAATTATGAAACCAAATTTACAGAAAAGGACTTGCACTTATGGATGCACACTGCAGGGCAAACAGGTGAGATCGTAAAAATTGATAATCATACGGTAAAATATGTCTTTCCAGTAGCGCACGCGTTGTTTCTGGAAAACTTGGCGGTCGCGTTCAATTTTTGCGCGCCACGTCACTATATGGAAAAATATCATCCTGAAATTGGTGATGATGAGATCATTGAGTCCGAGATGAAGATAAGAGACATACCCACACGGCGCGGTCTATATTTACAGTTGCGACTTTATGACAATCCCGAACGGCCTCAGCTCTGGCCCTGGCTTTATCGCACGTACAAAGCGAATCCACCACGCTCATACGTACGCAATCCCTACTACTGGGCTGTTGATCCCGAAGGTAATCAGCTTCCCTATATTGATCGTATGTTAATTGATGTAAAAAACACGGCACTTGTACCTATTGCCGCTTCTGAGGGTGGTATCAGTATGCAGGCTATTAATATTTATTTTTTATTTTACACCCTATTCATGTCACAGCGTGAAGAAAATAATTATGAAGTCTACCACTGGTACAATTCCGGTGGATCTGATTGGGCGTTTTTTCCTAATCTAAACCGTCACATTGATCCCAACGATCCAAGGACAGAAATGAAAGCGGAATTGCTTAATGACAAGCGGTTTCGCCAAGCGCTCTCCTTAGCGATAAACCGACAGGATATCATTGACGCGGTCAATGATGGCATTGGAGAACCTGCACAAGTAGCGCCAGGTAAAGAATCTTATTTCTATCACGAAAAACTGCAAAAAGGTTATACCGAGTACAATCCCGCCCGCGCCAATCAGATCTTTGATGAGATTGGTTTAAAGGGACGTGATTCTGAAGGGTATCGCACTTTCAAAGATGGTACTCGCATGGTTTGGTCTATAGATTTAATTCCCAACTTTGCCGATGGCCCTTCCTCCTTCGTTATCGCGGACTGGAAAAAAGTTGGCATTAATGCCATCGAGAGGGAGATATCCATGAATCTTCATAATGTCGAATTCAGAGCGCGTAAGAACGATTTTTTTACGTGGGGAGAAGGTGGTGGATTTAATCCGGTTTTAAAGTCTTATGGGTTCGTCCCCATGTGGCAACAAGCATTGGGTTATACTTTTTGGTATGTGCACGGGGGGCTTTACGGCAACCCGGAGGCGACCAAAGGTGGTGGGGTCGAGCCACCGCCTGGGAACCCCATACGGCGTTGCATGGAACTATATGAAGCTGCGCAACAGGCGCCAACACGTCGTGAGCAGAGAGATATTATTCGAAAGGTTCAGGACATCATGGCAGAAGAACTATGGGCCATAGGCATCTCTACGCCGCCTCCAGATCTTGCGATTGTAAAGAAGGAGTTCAAAAACGTTCCACGCAATATTATCTAGGGGTATAATACCCCGTCCAATGGCGGTACTGAAACATTTTTTTTCGAAGACCCGAATGATTCGCCCGGAACGATTGGCCAGATAAAAAAGGAAATGACGGAAATCACGACGATGGATTATAGGGATAGATCCCAAACGAGTGATGAAAATAGAGCAAGTGGCAAGGCGCTTGGCAGGATCATTCGCAATCTATTTCTTGGCATTCTAGCAGTGGGTCTGGTTCTCACCGGAGTTAAGCATCCTTATATTGGACGACGCTTAATAATTTTACTCCCCACACTACTTGTTATCTCAATTATTACCTTTGTCATTATCCAGCTCCCTCCCAGCAATTTTATTGATAACAAAATATTGCAAGCACAGTTGTCGGGTGACTATCAATATACTATCGAAGCAGAACAACTGCGTGAGTTATTTCCTATTGATGAACCGATCTTAACCCAGTACGCTGATTGGCTGGGCCTTCCCTGGTTTTTGACTTTTAAATCTGAAGATCGTGGGCTAATCCAAGGGCATTTGGGGTTTTCCATGGAGAGCCGCAGACCGGTAAATGATGTGGTTGGCGATCGTATCCTGCTTACGGTCTTTATATCCTTAGGTTCCATCCTCTTTACTTGGGCTGTCGATCTGCCTATTGGGATATATTCGGCCGCACGTCAGTATTCAGTCGGAGATTATTTTTTCACTTTTCTCGGTTTCATCGGAATGTGTGTCCCCAGTTTTTTACTCGCGCTGCTATTCATGTACTGGAGCAAGGTCTTATTTGGTATAAGCATGACCGGTCTTTTTTCTCCAGAATATGCCGGTCAGCTGGAATGGAACAGGGGCAAAGTTATCGACCTTTTACAGCATATCTGGGTGCCGGTA
>Ga0114999_10001684_pt1 | contig 30379 bp, 13 predicted proteins | sample ArcticOcean_MG_C_3_FD_89820 | JGI IMG/M metagenome (GOLD analysis project Ga0114999, IMG submission 89820) | Marine microbial communities from western Arctic Ocean - ArcticOcean_MG_CB8_126 | ecosystem: Environmental > Aquatic > Marine > Oceanic | place: Arctic Ocean: Canada Basin | collected...
CGACAAGTATTATGGATCTTCTCAATACCATTGGGTTGTTATGATGATGAATGATCGTATTGATCCTACATATGACTTTACATTAGATGGTATAAATTTTGAAAGTTACCTTACCGGTAAGTATGGAAGTATAGATCGAGCAAAGGGGTTGGCTAAAATCTTATCGAAGTCACCGACGGAGGGTGCCGGAGTTGGTGGTGTTATAGATATTTCAATTGGCGCTCAATGGCACGCACACGAACAGCACAGAGGTTTTGGACTTGGAGCAAATTCCCAGATTGATGTTGGTACCATGCCGGCCGGACATTCTACGGCGATTATTGTTAAGGATTTAAAACTAAATGGTGATCCATTTTCGCGCATACATGTAGATGATGTTGTGACTATTTTTATTCCAGAAGATTGGTATGACAGTGGTAATACTGCACTCTACTCTAAGAGTTCTTATGCAACGTCGGCCAAAGTGACAGGCAGATCAACTTATCGTGAATTGGACCCAAATGGTGTCCCTGTTGAAACTACACACCAAAATCGTAATTTTATTATTAGCCTAGAGCTGAATTCAAATACATATCCATTATTTACTTGGGGCACAGAAAAGGAGGAGACAGTTTCAATTCAGACAGGAATACATCATTATGCAATGAGTTATTATGATACTACAGGAACAATTTTACTGGCTGATAGTGTGTGGATCGACCAAACTCGTTATGCAAATAATTCTGATCCAAACTCGCCATCTGATTTGAGTAAAAAGATTGTGTCTAATTATACCTATGAAGAGTTGGCCAATGAAGACAAACGAACGATTGTTTTATTAAAGGCAGAATATTTGTCTGAATTTTTGACCCAGTTTAATGCTCTGATCGGAGATTAGATAAATGAGTACGACTCCTGATACTATGATTGAGCCCAATAACGTAAATGTCATTTCGGTTAAATTATATTCGTCTCAACATAACGAGCCATATGATCTTAGTAAAACTGGTGGCACTTGGACTCATATCTCAATATATGAGAATATTGCAAGAAATTATATTGAGGGTGAGATTACCATTGTTGATGCCCAGGATAATTTTGCTCGCATTCCAATTGTTTTGGGTGAGAAGATTGAGATTGAATTTCAGACTCCTTCGGCAAGTTCCTCGTATACTTTTGTAGGAAATGTTCATGAGGTGCCTTCTCGAAAGCAAATAGATCAAGGTTCGCAAATATATGTTCTGAAATTTATATCGAACGAATTTGTAATTAATCAAAGACTTAAATTTTCAAAAGCATATAATGGGATGTTAATCTCAGATATGGTGTCTAAGATACACGCCCAATACATTGCCAGCAGTACAACAAAACCCTTTAATATTGTCCCTACGCTGAATCAGACTAGTTGTGTTGTTCCTACTTTTAGTCCTTTTAAGGCTATTAATTGGTTATGCCAGTGGGCGGTTTCTCCTAAATATAGGTCCGGCGCCAGCTATTTATTTTTTGAAAATCAGCACGGATATTATTTTGGGCCCATTGAGGCACTAATCGACTCAGATATTGTTTCCAAGCCGGCAGCCTCGTATAGAAGAAGCCATACATCAACTGATAAAACGGATATAAAGGAAGCATTTGATACCATTATAGATTTTGTGCCTAAGCATAATGGATTTCTTAATGACATGTTTGCTGGAATGTATGCATCAAAGATAAAAACCCGCGATATTGTTCTTCGTACTCCTAGCGAAATTCCATATAATTATTTTCAGAATTATTCCGATAACAAACACCTGGGGCACGAATCAAAAGGGCCCATAACAAATGATTCGTCGTTAGGTGTATATTCGGATTCGTTGATTCAGCATACACCATCTCATTATTCTGCATATCCAGACCAAAGTTCTACGAGAACTAACAATACGTCGCTGAGTCGAAAATCTCAGTTTGCTCAATATTTTAGTTTAGAGGCTGAAATTACAATTCCTGGGGATAGTGAAAGAACCATTGGTGAGGTTATTAATATTAAACTACCCAATGCAGCCCCTACTTTAGAAGGTTCGTCTGATGAGCCGGATAAATATTTATCAGGAAAATACTTAATTACTGCCCTTAGGCATATATTGACAAATAATCAAGGATATCATAGACATACAATCAAAATGGTTGGATCAAAAGAGTCTTATGCAACCCCTCTTCCTGAGAGGCTAGTTAATCCATGGAGTTAAAAAATGTTACTCACACCTAAAGAATACGAAAACATTAAAGGATTAGAGAAGGTCTGGAGTGAAGGATATTCTCTTCATGAACTTCTTAATCTAAACAACAAAGACCTGAAGTCTCGTTTGGATAAAGTTCTTGGAACTACAATCACCGAGTCTGATTTTAATTCATTTGTACATCTATTGTTACAAGAAGGCATCAATGATCCTGGAATATTCAAGGCTGTGTTCATGGCTGGAGGCCCAGGCTCGGGTAAGTCGTTCATTGCCGGAAAGACAGGGCTTACTTCGATGGGGCTTGTGTTAATCAATTCTGATGATGTTTTTGAAGCCCAATTAGCAAAGGCCGAAGTGCCAACAACCCCTGCGGGTATCTATTCTGACAAAGGGCAGGCCCTTCGTGGAGGGGCCAAGGCTCTCACTAAAAAGAAGCAAGACTTGGCCATCAATGGTCGACTTGGGCTTTTGATCGACGGAACAGGAAAAAATGTCGAGAAGATCAAAAGACAAAAGGCTGGCTTGGAGCGTCTTGGATATGATACCATGATGATTTTTGTGAATACTACAGAAGATACATCGTTAGAAAGAAATCGTGGGCGAGTCCGTACTCTTCCTGACAAGGAAGTTTCTGCGATGTGGAAGAATGTCCAGGAGAATATTGGTGCATTTCAAAGAGTGTTCAAGGGGCGAATTGTTATTGTAGATAATAGTAAAGGAAAAGATGCAGCCAAAGAAACGATGGGTGCATATAAAACGGCTGTTGCCTGGATTAAGAAAGGCCCGTCGCGACGAAGTGCAAAGTCTTGGGTTAAACAAGAAAAGAAGCGCCGAGGAATTAAAGCATGAAAACTGGAATGGGGCGAGATGGATTTATTTGGTTTGAAGGCGTCATAGAAGACCGAATGGATCCCCTCGGGATTGGGAGAATGAGAGTTCGTGCATATGGATTTGATAGTGAAAGTCGAGAAGAAGTTCCAACAGAACATCTTCCTTGGGCCTATCCTATGCTTCCGCTCAATAGCGCACAGGGAGAAGTTCATTCTCCAAAAGAAGGAACGTGGGTTCTTGGATTCTTTCGAGATGGTGAAGATGCACAAGATCGAATGATTTTAGGAACAATAAACACAGGAGCCTATGTGAGCCCTCCAGTAAATACAACTTTTGATGCTAAGAAAATCTTATCTGACATAGCCGCAGAACTTGGTGTTGATGTTAAGGGGGCGAGTGTAGGAGTCAGTAAGGTTTCTGAACATTCAAAGCATGGAGGATATAGTACCGAACATGTGAGTATTGAACATGCAGAAGACCGTGCAATTGATATTGGAACTGGTGGATCGTATACCGGAGATTCTTCATTAGGTGTTAGGGAAAGACAAGCTCCTATTGTAGCCTGGCTTAAAAACTGGTCGGTCGAGAATGACGTTGCCTTAGAAATATTATGGACTGATAATGCATCGAAGCATGACGATCATATTCATGTTGGTATTTTGGATGCTCCGTCACAATTGGCCGCAGCGAAGTCTGGAGCCGAAGGAGGTATTGCATAATGGCACATGATGGCACTACACATGAACCCGAATCGGCAATCGAATCTTTACCGAATGCTTCCGGGCTTACTTCTTCGGCAGTTGAATCTTTACCGAATACTCCTGGGCTTACTTCTTCGGCAGCCAGTGCAGTGCAGACGATAGGTATAGCAGTCGAAGATATTGCACTACCCGGCATCACCGACAATGCCGTCACCGGAGCAATGCCTAGCGAACCAATTTGTCCCGTAATTCCCGGCGTGTCTTTTCCTAAGTTGCCTGAAATTCCTGATATTTCAGCCGCCTTAGGAGATGTATTTAAAAATCCCCCATCGCCTTCTGACCTGATGAAGGCATTGGCGAACAAAGGTTCCTCGGCAGCGAAAAAGTTGGCAATGGCTGCGAATAATGCTGTCCGTGATACGGCCGCGAAAGTTGAAGAAAATCTTGCCGTAGAATTTGATAAGGTTGCTAATGGATATTCAAAGCTAGAAGCGGCTAAGAAGGCAATAGACTCTGGTGCAATTGACCTTAGTTCTTTGGGTATGAATGCGTTGGGGCTTCCTGGAGCTGTGTTGGCAGGTGCCTTTGGTGGATTTAAAAAGGCTTCAGAGTGTCTGACAGGTGAACCTGGAAGCGCAGAGGCGGAGTTTAATGCAAAGTCTCCGGCATTAGATGAAGAGGGACGAGGAGAAAATGCTGCAACCGCAGAAGCAAAAACTGAAAAGGTTACTAATGCAGATGGTGTTGAGGTAGTTAGAACTATATCAGAAACCCCCGACGAAGCAACTGCCGCTGTCGCGGAAACGACAAAATCTGCTGTTCCACGAAGCAATTCTCCTATATTGATTGAACATCCGATCCTCGATGATCCTGAATACAGAACAGTTGGCATCGGCGTCGGCATTAATGCAGGAGAGTTTACTACATTCGGTGGCCGAGACTTAATGAGTGACGAAACTACCCGCCTATTCTCTGGTCTGTATCCTATATTTATTCGCGGTGTCGCAATGAAGAACAACAGGATGGTCATAAAAAGAAGTTGGGGGCGTTCTGATATAGTAATTGCCGATCCATTTATTGTGCCTGGGATAACTATGGGGGAAATAAATGCTCTCATTGATGCATGGTTTACTAAAAAATATGAACTAGATGGTTTTACCCAAAAGAAGGTTGATAAAAAGTGGCAAGAAAGCGAGGACCGAAGACTTTTCCTAATAGATGCCTTTACGCGAAGAGGCGAGTGGCCACCTATTCCAGGGCGTTATCTGAAACCTGAACCTAAATTGGGTCTTCATCCAATCGGCGTTTCGTCGTGGCGTGTCTTGCCGGGCACGGGCCCTTGGCATCCAAGTTCATATGATATTAATGTTAGTAGTGCAATTGACGCTGGATATGATCCAAATCATGTTCCTGAAGAATTTCATACTAAGACTAAGGGAAGTTTTAAATTTAATTCTCAGAATGAATTGGTTAAAGTGTAATGATTAAACCATTAGAAAAATTATTTGCTAGATCCGCAGGAGTGCGTCTTCCTCATACTAGACTTCCTCCAGCTTTTATGAAAAAGAATGATGCCGGCCATGATATTGAGCCCTTGCCTTTTGTTGGATTGGACTATAGAATTCCCGGCGCCAAAGGATTTACAGATGATCGGGTTAGGGACATATCTAATGATACTGTAGCCTATGCTCCCAAAAAATTAGTTCCTGATTTGGAGGGTGGTGGATTTCTTGTTTCTGAAGATTATCCACAATCAGAAGCAAAGGAAGCAGATCCCACTAATATTGAGGCAAATACTCCAAGACAAGCCCGAGGAGAAAAATTAGATACTTTAACCGAAATTCATGATTCGCGACGAACATTTGACGTTGCCGTTGCGACATTTGTAGAGACCCCCGATAATCGCCCTCATACTTCATATCATGCTGTAGGTAAACATAAGGAAGATTGCCCAGCCGACACTCCTGTTGCCTGGGATGGAGCCCCCAATCCTACTATTCAACAACCAGAGAATCCGTTCCATGCAAAGTATCCATATAATCATGTTCGCGAAACAGAGAGTGGGCATTTGTTTGAGGCTGATGATACTCCGGGGTTTGAACGCATCAAAGAATCTCACCGGTCAGGAACATACTATGAGGTGTTTTCTGATGGTAGTAGGGTAGAAAAAATTGTTGGAGATAATTTTACTGTATATGTTAAAAATAATAAAGTCAACATTCAAGGTAGTGCAGTTGTCACCATTGAAGGCGACTGCAATTTTTACACCAAAGGCAATTTTACACATCAGGTTGATGGCAATTATAATTTACTAGTCAAAGGCAAATATACTGAACAAGTTGCAGATGAGGTGACACACGACCATCACTCTAATTATTTTCATTATGTTGGAAAAGGAATTGACATCAAAAAGGCAGGTAAGGGGCGAGGCAACGAAGGCGGAAATGTAAAGATTGAATATGCCAATGACTACAAACTTAACGTAGATGGGGCCACAATCGAGACCTATGGTAACGCCAAAGCCTTTGAGGCCGATGCCGATAATGTTACATCGCGCAACACGATTTTATTTGGCGATCTAGAGGAAGAAATACGCGGCGGAGGAAAGGCGGAGACCGTCTCCGGGAATTCGTCCGAAGCTATAGGCGGGAATCATATTATGGCTGTTGTCGGCAATTCGACTGAAGCGTTTGCTAAGTTTCATACTATGACTGTTGGTGATAACGAAACACAAGACATTGGTGGCGACAAAACACAGAAGGTTGCTGGAGACTATACTACTACATCTGAGGGTGCCACAGAAATTAAGGGCTCACCTATTGAACTCAATCCACCTAGCTAGATGGATTTATAAACAGGAGATAGAAATGGGACGTGGATTAAGTGTGCATAGAGTAGGGGATCTTTGTACGGGGCATGGCACCTGGCCTCCCCGGGTCAGTACAGGAGGATCTCCTGATATAAAGGTGAATGGGCTTCCGATTCACCGGGAGGGTGATCCTTGGGCTATACATTGCCGCCCGGGCAGTAGTCCTGATTGCCATGCTAGTGTGTTGTCTGGGGGTTCGTCTTCTGTTAAAGTAAACGGGTTGGCAATTGCGCGCGCGGGTGATCCTGTGGCATGTGGATCTAAAGTGTCGGATGTAGGTAGCCTTGATGTGTTCTGCGGAGGATAATTATTATGGCAGCTAATACCTTTCAACTGATGGACGCCATGGCATCCCCAACGGCGTTTGGTCCTAATCCGCACAAGTGGGCTCGTGCCATCTTTACCGGTTCATCCGATGTCGTGTTTCCGGGCGCATACGATTCTGAATATAATCAATATGCATATGATATAACTGGTATATTGCATAGTATTGTTACTGAATTAGAGCATCTAGGGGTTAAACAAGTTGGAAGTTCAACGTATGAGCAGGAGATAGATCCTCTTCCCCTAGATGAACCAGGTGAATTTCTTAATTGGGATACAGATGGTTTAACTAATACGCAAAGCCAAAAGAATTTATTCAGGTATATGACCGACGGAGAACATACCGGAGGTTTGCGTGATAGTGATAGTGACCTTACGTTCTACGCCTTATCTTTGGCCAACTTATATGATCTGGCCAATAATATGGTCTGGTGTTATCACAATCTATATAGTTTTGCTGCATGGACGGATTTCATAAGTGGTGCTGTTCCTAAACCAGATACGGACCTTTTATATATTCCTTTATATCATTCTGAGTTGGCTGCTAAATTTTCGCATTTTAGTCAAGTTATTTCGTTGGCCACATCTTATGATGCAGCCAACTCGACACATAATGCCCAGTCAATTGTGTCCACATCTATCAATGCTACGAGTGTTTCGCTCATAAGTAATAATTCTCCATTTGCAGCTAATAATTATTCGTTTGCCAGCGGCGGGCCCGTTCTAATCCAACTAAAAAACTCCAATGCACCTTCTATTAATAGTATAGCCATGTGGCTTTATACTGCAAATGGTACTGATTCTGTTGCTGGCTTGCGCCCTCCTGGTTTGGAAATTGACAAGATCGACGGTGTTCATCCAGCAGAGAGCATGACCCCGAGGGATGTCTATTTACATTTTCGTTCCAGGATTCAAAATTATAATAATATGATTCAGGGTTTCTTGGTAGACTCTCCTGGCAGTCAACCACAGGGTGTAACTCCGGCCAACACATTTATCTACGAGGCCCAAGATTGGTTGCAGAAGAGAACTGAAGCCCTTCATATAATTGATCTTATGTCCAGAACAACGCTTCCTGGAGGATCATCTATTGCGGTTCAAAATGCAATAGCCAACACTTCATAAGGAAAATTCATATAAATAGTTCATAATTACCGGGAAGGTATCATGGCACAATTATCAGTTAAAAATAAGATGTTTTCGGATCTAGATTTAGATTTTATTGCTCATCCAAATACCAGAAAACTGTCTCCTTTGACGCAAGACAAGGCAGTAATTCGTTCGTTGAAAAATTTGATAATGACAAATCACTATGAACGCCCTTTTCATCCAGAGCTTGGATGTGGAATTCGGAATTCGCTTTTTGACAATATTCTACCTTCTACTGCAATTACGATTCATAATACAATAGTCGAGGTGATTGATAATTTTGAACCAAGAGTGAATTTAACAGATGTGGAAGTTCGTGCAAACCCCGATAAAAATAGATATGATGTCCGATTAATATTTTTTATATTAAACCGCCCAGAGTCCCGAACCGTTAATTTCTTTTTAGAGAGAATTAGATAACATGCCAATCAATTCCACAAAAAAATTAAAAGTTACCGAACTAGATTTTGATTTAATCAAGCAAAGTTTCAAAAATTATCTCAAAGGACAAGGACAATTTACCGATTATGACTACGAGGGATCTGGTCTGTCGGTTCTTTTGGATCTTCTTGCCTACAATACACATTACAATGCCTTCTATACCAACATGATTGCCAATGAAATGTTTTTGGACACAGCCACAATTAGATCGTCTGTCGTCTCATTGGCCAAACAGCTAGGATATACTCCAAGGTCTGTCACGTCAGCCAGGGCCAATGTTAGCATTTCATTTGTGCCAAGTGATTTAGGCGCGGTTGAAAGACAAGGAACCACGGTTCTTGTTCCTAGAGGATCTGTTTTTACTACAGAATTAGAAGATAAAACCTATAGTTTTGTTACATCAACATCACATACTGCACATCCTGTCGCAAATACTTCAGGAGGGTTTCTTCAATCCAGCGGAGCTGTTGTTCCATATAATGTTTCTAATATGGAACTTGTGCAAGGATTATTTACTTCTGTCCAATATGTGTATAACTCGCAGTTCAAACAAAATTTTATTATTCCAAATTCTAGCGTAGATACGTCCATGGTTTTTGTCTTGGTGACAGACACTTTATCAGGAACATCGGGTACTGTATATACATTGGCCAAGGATTATGCAGCTTTGGGCACGGCCAGTAATGTATTCTTTATACAAGAAACGGCCGACGAAAAATATGAAATTTATTTTGGTGATGGGAATATAGGAAATAAACCAGAAGATGGAAATGTGATTGATATTACCTATGTTATATCCGAAGGTGAAATTGGAAATGGAGCACGAATATTCAATGCAGATCCAATTAAATCTCCATTTTATGGTTCTGGTATCGAGGGTGATACGACTACATATATACCAATAACAACAACAATAGCTCAAGCCGCAGCGGGAGAAGACAGAGAGACTTTAGAGTCGATTAAGTATCTTGCCCCACGAAATTATGAATCTCAGAACAGGGCTGTGACCACAGACGATTATGTAGTAAAGGTATTGGCTGATTATCCTCAAGTTGATGCCGTTCATTGTTGGGGCGGTGAAGATCACGTTCCGCCAAATTATGGTAAGGTTTATGTATCTATTAAGCCCAAGCAGGGATATATTCTATCAGATACCGAAAGGGAAAACATAAAAACAAATATTCTAAAGTCGAGAAATGTAATCACAATTGATCCTATTTTAGTTGATCCTGATTACATATATTTGATTGTTGACTCGGAGGTCAAGTGGGACAGTCGCCTGACTCCGACAACTGAATCTGCATTGTTGGCCAGTATTAAGAATGAAATTATCAATTGGGGCCAAGACAATCTAGAACGATTTGGTACATACTTTAGGTATTCTAATTTGTTGAATGCAATTGACCAACATAACGTAGGTATTGTGAATAATGATACGACAATAAAGATCCGAAAAGAAATTGTTCCTGTTGTAGGGATAATTCAAAACTTTACTTTGCAATTTGGTAATCCCATTTATCGTCCCCATATAGGGCATGAGGGAGCAATTACTAGTACAAGTTTTAATTATGCGGGTTATGTTGGCTGTTTTTTGCGGGATAAAGATGGTATGTTGAATATTTATTCTGGAGGCACCCTTGTCGCACCCGAAATTGGGACTGTAAATTATGTGACTGGTCAACTCGACCTTGTTGGATTTTTGGCAGATTCAGGCTCAACAATTTCTATTATTGTAGTGCCCGAAAAGAGAGATGTTGTTCCTCTGAACAATCAACTTATTTCATTGAAGCCTTCAGACTTGACCGTTCACATGTTTGACGATGCGTCCGGGTTGCAGGGAACATTACAAACAACCCGAAATCAATCTAGGGCTGTAGGCTCATCTGATTCGGGAACTGGAACTGGAACTGGGTCATCAGGCACAGGATTTGATTATTAAAATTTATGGTAGATTCATTCTCTTCAAATAAGACTTCACTTATTCTGAATCAACAGCTTCCTGATTTTGTCAAGGAAGATCACGATAATTTTGTTCAGTTTATGAGATCCTATTATGAGTTTTTGGAAGAGACTGATCCTCCGACAGAAATACCTCTGATTCTTGCAAATCCTGATCCACGGGTATATAATCCCCAGGGAAAAACGTATGCAAATACTTCGTTTACTGTCGGCGAACGGATTATTCAGAAGGCTAATCCTGATAGTCCTTCCGAAATTACTGCAATAGCCAAAGTTTTTTCGTGGTCGAGCAATACCACAGTCAAGACAATCATAGCCACTTCGTTTGGAGGAACTCAAAAGAGATTTGACCCGGGCTATGAAATTTATGGTGAACAGAGTGGTACCAGGTATTGGCCACAGATTTCTGTAGAAAGCCTCAAGGCTGGAGCGAGTCGTGCATCTTTGGATTTGCGTGACACCAAAAATATTGACGAAACACTAGAAGAATATATTGATTATATAAAGAAAGAATTTGCAATTGATCTTCCTCGAAATCTACATGCAGATACGAACATAAGAACTGCACTAAAGAATATTCGCGATTTCTATAAGAGTCGGGGCACAGAAAACTCGTTCAAGTTTTTATTTCGATTGTTATATGGCGAAGATGTTTCTGTCTATCTTCCTGAAGCTGATATGTTGCGACCCAGTGATGCAGATTGGCGCAATGTCACAATTCTACGAACAGAAATTCCGAACACTGACTTTCTGCGAGATGATGTACCAGTTACGACATCAAATTTGCTTGGTCGAAAAATAAAAGGCACAATGTCTGGAGCCACGGCCATTGTAGAATCCGCAGAAGAAACGGTTTCGGCTTCAGGGTTTCGATTTGTCCAAATGGAGGTCAGTCATAAGATAGGAACATTTAGTGCAGGTGAAAAGGTCCAGACAGACAATGTGGGTGACGGAACAGTTATTCAAGTACAACTATATGGAATGGTCAACAATTTAAATATTACGAATCCTGGTTCTAATTATAAAGTTGGTGATCGGCTTTCTATCTCTGGTGGATCTGGTGGTGGTGAGTATGCAGCGGCCGAAGTTGCAACTGTCAATGCATCTTCTGGTGCAATTACTGGATTGAACATTTTAGATCCGGGGTACAAATATGGTTCTGTTCCCACTGTTGATATTACAGGTCCACATAATGGTGAAGTCGGTGCAGCCAGATATGCAGAAGGTCCGTTAGAGACGATCTATTATAATGACTTTTCGCAATATACAGACGCAAATTCATTCTTTGCCGAATCAGATAATCGTGGAGCATTAACAAATTCGGTTGCCTTAGGCCTTTCGTCACTTGCTTATAATCCAAATATTGGCGTTCCCGATCCAGTAGATGTTCATGCCAATTCAATTTTTAATTTCACAACCGTTCCTGGAGTAGACGAAGGACTCAAGGGATGGTGGAGAATGAATCAATATCATCCAGAAGATGTGAGAGTCAATTCTTTGGATGGTATGTTACCTGAGAGTGAAAATAGTCCGACTACACACAATCTGAACCATGACGTCGGCGCCGGCGTCTTTGAGTTTAGAGGTCCCCGAATTAGTGATGTCTTGTATCTTGCAGATCGTAAACATCAAACTGAGCCAGATCGCCCTGGAATTCAAACATTTTTAAGAACACACGTTAATTATTCGTATAGTAGCGATGCCTTTGGCGGAGACCGAACAACTGCAAATACATATAATCCTGCGGGATATTTAGGATTTCAACCTGTTGTGTTTGATGCCAGTGGTCATGGTTATCATGCCACAACTCCTGGTTGGCGTGGTGATTATAACTACGATATACACAAGGCCGCAAATAATTTTTCTGAGTTTGCATTTGCGAATTCGGGAATTTATGGGGCCAGTAGTAATTCTTTTGGAGTATTCAAAGAATCTGGGCTGACGTTAAGGTCCCATGATGATGTTCGTAATGCCAATACACAGTCCTGGGTACTTTGGTACAAACCTATTCAAAGTTCTGCTTCGGATGCCGAACGTGCCAATCTACATGAGCTTCCAACTATTATTGGCCGTGACGCCAGTGAAACTTGGAGATTGGTTGCCAATTTATCTTCTACCATGTCAGAGACTTATGGCCGACTTAGACTTAGTGTGCAAGGAGCTACGTTTGATGCCGGAACCGGCACGGGCATCGGCCAGGTCATCATCGGCAATAATTCTGGGTTCTGTGCGGGACATGTGAGTGGTAGTTACACAAATGGTGTAGATAGCGGAAACATTAGAACCGATGCCTGGAATATGATTGCGCTTGTGTTCGATTACAATGACCAAGGAGACGGCAAAGGCGTTGGTAATGTGTACTTTTTTAACACAGAAGATGGCCTATTGGCATCAAATGGATTTACATTAGATGTTCGATATAGTGCAAATTGCGCTTTGCCCGTGGGGGCCCCCGATTTTACTACCCATTTTAGTGTAAAGCAAGGAAGAGCAGTAAACCTTGGTAAAGAATCTTCCAGTGCAAATGGTGACTATAGTGTCCAAAACCAGAACTATAATTCATATTCACAATTCGACGAAGTTCGATACTATGACAAGGCTCTTTCTGAGCAACAAATTTTCTCGTTGTTCACGAATCCAAGCGGCGCATATGACAAGACACTATCAGGCGATTGGATGCCGACTCAACGTGGCACTTCATGGAATAGTACAACCTTGCAAGTTCCTAATTTTGTGCAAGATGAATCTTCTGCCGGTGGAGTTTATATGAACCATGGCGTAGGCGCCGGTGGCGCCGACGGCCTAATAATAAATTCGACTCAAAATATTCCATATGATCCTACAGTTCGCTATAAGATGAGTGTTCGCGCCAAAGACGGATCAGAGGCTTCGGCGTCAAATACAAGATTTGGTGTTATTGGTCTTGCCAATACCGGAACTCATATATTGAATAGTAGTGCATCTACTGATTATCTATATCCATATGCCTTGGTCATGGATTATAACGAAGTTGGGGCAAGTAATGAATATCAGGGTTCTTTAGGTCCTGACTGGTTTGTATACACAGGAACCTTTGGTGGAAATACTACACACATAGGATATAAGCAGGCTGTATCTATTGATTCTGCAACTGGAGGAAATACTGACCAAAATGGTATTGGAAGTTGGGCCCAGCATACAAAGAAAGAGTTTACCTGGGCCAATCCTGCAAATCTTCATGGTACAACCACAGGCTCTTGGAGTGGTGGCAATGCCGCCAGATATGCATTCACCGGAAACACTGCGTTCTTTAGACCGGCCCTTCAAATGAATATGTATAATCAGGCCGATTCGACACAAATTGATTATGTCAAAATTGAAAGATGCGTAGACGCAACTATTACAGCCGAGATTGGAGCCGAATTTAAATTGTCCGAAGAGACCAGAGGAGACTCGGGCAAGTTGGGAACATCTACGGCTGGTGCATGGATTTCAAAATATATTCAAGATGACAAATATTATCAAATTTATTCTTATGTACTCAAATCTGGACTGTCAATCGGAACCTATAAAGAAGCCGTCCGAAAATTGACACACCCTGCGGGGCTTGTCATGTTTGGTCTGGTCGACATTGAATTGTTGACTTCGATTAAAATGAGTGCCTTTAGTGAAACATTCTCAGGCGATATTGTGGACTTGCTGCGTGAATTCTACATGGGTGCAGAATCGGCTCAGCTGGAGGACTATGCAGATGTTCCTATTGCCGGACGTGGAGTGGGATATCATACTCGTTTCGGACTGAACAACACATCAAGACATGAGTTTGATCTTGACGCATCCCACGGGGAGACTCCACACGGAGCAGGGCCAAACACTTCTGGATCGCCTGGATGGATTGCATGGGATCAATCTCCTCTGACAAGCCCATATGCAAATTCGCACTATTATGGTAGCGGCGCAACAATGTGGCCCTATAACGGAAATGGTTTAGGCGAGGCTCCTTATGCAACCTCTAATGCATATACAACATTAACCGATAATTCGTTAATTTGGAATATTAAGGGATGGAGAACTTTGTTGGTATCTGCATATGAAGATGCATCTCGTGGGGCTTTAAAGGCGCATTCACTCATCTCGGCCTCGGATCAATCAGCAACCCCAAGTAGAAATCAATATGGCTGGGGGAAATCAGAAGGTCCGAGTACATCGACCAGGGCTTCACTCGATATTGATGGAAATCTCCATAGATATGTGAGAATGAAGGTTCGCCGTATTGGTCCGGGTGGTTATGGACCAGATTCTTGGTTGGGTGTTTGTCAACCAGCAACAAATCCAGGATTCGTTGCTTCCTACACCGGCTATGGATCCTTAAATTCTACCCACTTTAGACCAACATTAGACTTAACACCCACACAATGGAATACCAATGTTTCTATTCCTGGTGCAGTTATTCATACTGACCGATCATTATTTTATGGTTCGGCCAACACAGCCCAGCCTTCCACGCTTATTAATTCGGAAGACTCATCCCCTAACTCAAAGAGCCCGTGGCACATTCTAGAGTGGGATATGCATAAGTTAGGAATATCTAGTATTTTTACTTTTAGTGGGGGCAGTTTTCAAACAGTACAAATACCCGTTGGTGGTGCCGCGAGCCTGTGGAAAGATGCTGATGCCTCTACAGGAATTTCTCCTCAGGACGGAGGAGAAGGGTGTCGAATTGGAGCTATGTCTTTTCAGCTTTGTTACGAACCAGACAATGCAAATGAAAAGTTTGAAATTGAATGGATTCAAGTAGACGACGGAACAGGATGGCCGCGAGGGTCGTATGGACTTCCACTAGGATATGTTGCAAATAATACACATGGCAATTGGACTTCAGATGGATCGGGAACCGGGGGCATTGGCTCCTATAATCGTAGGCGTGCAGTAGAATCTACGGACATGACCAATCAGACCATTGGAGATTTTTCGGCCAGTGTGTCTCCATCTCCGACTCAACCTAGTGAAATTACTCGGGGCGCTCCTGTTCTCTATGTGCATTCAGATAAGAGTATATTTAGATCGCCTGACCATTTAAATGCAAATGACGCCGTTTTTGATGCAAACGGAGCAATTTTCCGAGCCTCTGCAAATACTGCAAACAATCTTGATTGGATTGTCACTGAAATTATTGACTCAGAGAAGTTTTTGAGAACTGCTCCTGGCTCTCCTGCTCTTGGAGATTATGTTGGAGGGGGAACGCCTACTGGTAATGGGCAGTTCAGTGGCCCAGTTATTCTTGACACTGATGTCTACGATAATTTATATGTTGGTTATATATATGAAGATTCCACTGGAGGCTATCCAGGATTTGACGGGGTAAGTGAAAGCAAACCCTTGATGTTATTCCGATTGACGCCTACTGATAATGTTCAGAGCGATTTGGCCCTTCCAGCAGATCCACATAATCTAAGGTCTTCTGGTAGTGCTGCTGGCTCTTTCCATGGAGCAAGAGGACGATCCAACACCTACTCGGCTGAACAAATTCTCTGGGGAAACACAGGAGGAACAGACGGCGTTGGTGTGATGGTTGGGGGTTTATATGGTCTTGGTTCTTTTCAATGGGGAGATAGTGAAACTGGAGGCTCGTCTGGTTCTTTTGTTGACTTTTCTACTGATGATCTGGGCTCACTCTACATTGTGGGAAGTGGTTCGCAAAACATCATCAAGATTCTTCCTGGCGTAAATGGTTCATATGCCAATGGAGTAACAAGAGTTGCATCGGACCTTGTGGGGCAATTGCCTGGCCGACGTGTGATTGAGATTGCAAACACGACAACACTCGATGCAAACAATGATGTGTTGGGTAATTGGAGACCGACAAATATTATTCCTGGTCCAAAAGATTCATTGTTCGTGGCCTGTGACACTGGTTGGGGGCCTAATACTGCTGTTAGGTTTGAATTTACTTCTACTGATACTATAACAAATCTTACGGACAATGACGACACCTACGATGATCGTGATGCTGAATGGTCTCCCGACAGCACAAAGATTGCCTTCAGTTCCAACAGAGATGGCGGCGACCGCGAAATCTGGGTGATGGATGCAGATGGAGGTTCTCTGGTACAAATAACAGATGATTCCCTTTTCGGCGCGAGTCAACCTTCATGGTCTCCTGACGGCACAAAGATTGTCTATAGAAGGCATAACGATTCTGAAACTACCGGTACGCTTTATGTGATCAAGTCCGATGGAACGGAAGTGGGCCCAGGGACGCAAATTACAACATTAAATAGTTACACTCCTGATTGGTCCCCTGACGGAAGCAAAATTGTTTTTGCACGTCCCGGGTTTTTTAGTTGGTACCTCTATACCGTAGATCCGTTAGGCTCTGCTTCTCAGACTCCAACACTACTTATTGGTAGTAGTAATAAGTATCAGCCTTCATGGTCTCCCGATGGAACAAAGATTGCTTTTTCTAGGATTGGCACTCAATATGATGTTTGGGTGATGGACGCAGACGGTTCCGATTCGACGAATCTCACACTGGGCGTAGCGGGACACCAACAACAGGCCACATGGTCTCCCGATGGAACAAGGATTGCCTATAAATCTGATGTCGGAGGAAATGCTGTTTGGATAATGAATTCTGATGGCAGTAATCAAACAAAGCTAACTGATTCAGATAGTATCGCCTTTCCCTCATGGTCTCCCGATGGAGGCAAAATTGCTTTTAGATATAACGAAGATATTCAAAAAATAACAGGGGTCCAGACCAGCGGGCTTGATTCTGCCCGAGGAGCAAATTCTGTTTATTGCTATCATGTTGTGACAGAACAAAATATTGCAACCGGAGAATACGTTACCAAGAATGTCTATCCGGTCTTTGCAAACACACAGTCAAGGAACTCGTCGGGTTCATTGAATTTGCTCAACGAAAATCTGGCAGGCCTGCGACAATCTTGTGCGGGATTGGTATTAGATCACGAAGACCCTCCTAATCTATATTACATGAGCGCAAATAACATGTATCGAATCAAGCCTAAGGGATATAGTTATCAGATTGGTGACACAGAAATCGAACAAGTCTTCCCCGAGGATTATTTTCACAATATATTAAAGATGCCTGTTACTGCAAATCAATGCCTTGGATTTTCTCGCCATAGTGATGGAACCTCTTTCGGTGGGTCGGGGTCGTACGGATATATTCAGTATGAAAATAATTATCAAAAATTGCAAGTTGATAGTCGAAATCGAATTTACTTTGGTGGCATGGCAAATCTATTCTGTTATTCTCGCGGATCAAACACAGACTTGCTTTTGTATAACCAATCCAACACAGAATTTTCGACACTTCAAGTGGTCGTAAACACAGCCATGTACACATCGAATGTTAATTTTAATTATGGAGTAGACAACGATTATGGAGAAGCAAAGGCCAGTATTGATAGCTTTGTTCTTGGGGCCAGAACATCCAATAGTGCCTTTACTGGTGGAGACCCAGGGAATCCTTCTGCTGGTGCAAACAATTTCAGCGAAGGTGTATATATCACTATGCATAATGGTGAACGTGTAGTTGGTTCCGGCCCTGCGCTAGATGTATATAGCAACATAAATGGAAGACGCCTCATTGCCATCTATCCAAACGCCAATGGTTCGTTTGTGCCAGAAGAAGGCGGGCAGTTGGCCATGACAATCATGGATGAAAACCCCGATGCCGAGACGAAGTTTGCAATAAACGGCAGCGGAGGTGTCAATAAGTTCAGAGGGATAGGCCCAGGTAAAGTCGCATTGCGTCCAGAAAAGATATAGCGAACGACTAAATAGTAAGTAAATAACTATAAATAGTGATAATCAATATACGATCACTATTCGGAGAATTATAAATGCCAGCAACCGTGACATCTAGTTTTAGAATAGCCAATGCAAAAGAATTTGTTAATTCTTTTGAAGAAGCAGATCATGGTGGTCGTGCCGATATTGAAGGTAAGTCTTATGTGTATTTGTTTATTGGCAAGTCTTTGGCTTGGGATAAGACGCACGCAGGATATAGTGATTCGCTTATTCCTACCCCCGATGGCGACGTTCAGGGAAATACCTACGAACCTTGGGATGACATGATCGCCGCCGAACGAATTATTGCAAACACAGATATTTCTTTTGGTGCCCAACGATACGATTGGACAACAGGAACAACCTATACTGCATATGACGACCAAAATCCTGCCATCACAAAAGGACTGTCTGCATTTTATGTCTACGAAACTGGCGCTGGTGATGTATTCAAATGTCTAGATAATAACAAAGGTGCTCCATCGACAGTATCACCACTCAGGCCAGGAACTGATTCAATCATACATGCCCCCTTTACTAAATCTGATGGTTATCGTTGGAAGTACATGTTCACTATTCCTGCTGGTCAATCAAAATTTATTACTACGAATTATATTCCGGTTCGCACACTTAATGTACACTCAGAACTTATTGGAGGAACTCCGCCAAAGGGATATAATAGTCAGGCTTTGGTTCAAGAGCGAGCCAACAATGGTTCAATTGAAACCTATGCAATAGCCTCGGGCGGACAAGGTTTTATAAAGCATTCTGGAGGATTGCAAGATTCTCAGCGCAAAACTGTCGCTTCGGCCGCGGCCAATACTACATTTTTTCGATTAAGTTCTGCTGCAAGGGATACGGCCGATTTTTATAATGGAGCAGCCATTTTTCTTTCTAATACCAGTTATCAAAAGGGTATTGGAATCATCAAAGATTATTCAGGGCAAGTCAATGATTTTACTGATGGTGCTGGTGCCAATCTTGGTGATTATGCTGTGCTTCTTTATGGAACAACTACGGAAGGTGACGGAAGTTTTGCGGCCGAGTTTGCGGCGCATGTAAGCGGAGGAGAAGACTATCATATTGGACCTCGATTAGAAGTAATAGGCGATGGAAATAATGCAAATGCCTATGCCATTTGCACAGATAGTGGTGCAATTTCTCTAGTGAAAACATGGAGTTCAGGCAATAACTATACAACCGCAAATGTTGTTGTTATTGCTGCGACCGGCGAAACACCATCCGGATCAGAAATTCGAGGTGTATTATCTCCACCAGGCGGACATGGATATGATCCTGTAGCAGAACTCAATGCATATAATATCATCATTTCAAAGTCTTTGGCTGGTGCAGGAACAGGAAATTCATTCCCCCTATCAAACGATTATCGTACTGTTGGACTATTAAGAAATCCATATTTGAAAGAAGGCTATGCGGGCCCGGGGTCGGGAGTTCTTCCTACAGTTCTTGCTACTGCAACTTCAGGTAAGAATTGGTATGCAAATACATCCACGATCCGACAGGCTACTTGGGTTACTGTAAATACTGCTACTTCTCAACCAACAGACTTTACAGGAACCACCACTTGGATTCCAACGGCCGATGATGAAGTGAAGGGACATAAATCCGGAGTTGTTGCGCGGGTGATTGATTATAATTCACACAGCAATGGTATTTTGATTCTTGGAAATGTTTCGGCTGCAAATTCAGGATCTACAACTTTCTTGTACGACGAACGAATTGTCAAACTTCAGGATAAAGATGGTACTTCTTCGGGCGCTGGTGAAGAATATGTAACGGCAAATGGCCTTTTTGTTCAGGTTAATAGCGCCGGGGCGGCGCTCGTAGGGGCCGATATAACAGAGGACCCTCTAACTCCGCACATATACGCACCTGAACTACAACCTCAGACTGGTGATGTTTTGTATCTTGAAAACAGGTTTCCAATTACTCGCGGTCCTGACCAGTCAGAAGATATTAAAATTGTCATTGAATTTTAAAAACCCTGCACGTAAGGAAATAACATAGATGCCTCTTAGTACAAATGCCTCTCCCTTCTGGGATGATTATCGTGATGATAAACAATTTTATCGTATCTTGTTCAGACCAGGATATGCAGTCCAGGCTCGGGAACTAACACAGATTCAGACGAATCTGCAAAAACAAATTGAGCGTCATGGTAAGCATATATTTACCCATGGTTCGCGGGTTCTTGATGGTCAGGTGGCCTATAATAAATGCTACCATGTTAAGCTGGCAGAATATATTTCTAACGATCCAACCAATAATAAAGTTAATGTCTGGGGTGCATATTCCAACACTGCATTGACCGGCATTAAAGTTGGTCTGGACGCAGCCGGAGCAGGAAATTATAATACTGACGACGACGGTGAAGTATACGTCACGGATGCAGATGGCATAATCAGAAAGCCTGTGGCTCAAGTTGTCTTTGCTTCTGAACGAGAAGGCGCCGATCCACCGACCCTTCTTCTTAATTATGAGTCGGGTGATAAATTTTCTGGAAACGATCATATCACAAAGATTGGTGATCCTGCTGGGTTTGAAGCCTTTAGTGCAGTAGTCAATACAACAGTTACAATGACAGGCAGTGCCGTTGGTCGAGCCACTTATGCTTCAATTGCAAATGGTGTATATTTTGTGACTGCATCATCGGGTGGTTATTTTGCCTATGTACCTAAGCAAAAAATTGCTCTTGACAAATATTCTGACCAACCAACCTATAAAATTGGTTTTAATATTGTGGAGTCTATTGTTACTGAAGATGATGACGGAACGCTCTATGACAATGCACAAGGAACATATACGACGTATGCTCCTGGCGCACACAGACTAAAGGTTGCATTAGACTTATCTACGGCCCCGGGTTCTGATGGAACTTCAATCAATCCTGGATCAGCCAAAGACTTTGTTGAATTGCTGCGAATTGAAAATGGTCAGCGAGCCTATGCCACTCCAGGAAATCAAGATCCTATATACTCTTTGTTGGGAGCTGCCCTGGCCGAAAGAACATATGACGAAAGTGGTAATTATGTCGTAGATGATTTTGATTGTCGCATCGAAGAAGCTGGTGGTGATCGACTTAAAGTAACAGTAGGACCCATGAAAGGTAAGACATCAGCCAAAGCCTATATTCGAGGACATCAATACGAGCAAGGTTCGCCTTGGATTGAATATATTGAAAAGGCCAGAAAGACGGCGATATTAACCAATGTCGCGACATCGTTAAATCATGGTGCAATTATAGCCATCAAAGATTTGGCCGGGCAGGCCCCGACTCCAGGAACCGTTTCATATTTTGATACTGGCCGATTGCCTGTCATGGACATTCACTCCGTGAACACCTATGCTGTTGATACCGCAACTACCGATCTTAAATACAATTCCACCAAAGTAGGCCAGTTCCGTATTCGAGATATTATTCCTATTGTTGCAAATACTCATGCAATATACATAACAGATTTTGAAGGTTCTCCTGCAATCACAGGAAACTGTGTTGATGAACCCGCCGAATCAATGATCGACGGAAATGGCGCAAACGGCATTCGACTTCAACATGCAAACACAAGCAATTTTGATGATGCCTATATAGGCGGAAAACTTACAATTACACATTCGCACTATCATCCAGACTTTGCTGGCCAGACCAGAACAATTGTTAAGTCGGAGAATGATGCGTCATCAAATACAACAGTCTATCTTGATGCGCCATTTGACCAACCTTCTGCAAACAACGAATGGCCTGGCGCGCACGAAAAGTATACTCTTAACATTGATCTTCGTGCAGCAGCCACGGGCAACGGATGTATTGTCGCCTCTGGAGTAGATGACTTCACAAAGGCTGTTGGAGATGCCGCCGGTGGTGTCAAAGGAAATAAAGAAGCAGCCAACGGTAATATATCACATATAGGAACAATTGCAAATACGTCTATTGTGGGTGGAGGAACACATCCTGGATTGATTTTCAAGATGCCTGTTGGTGGCGCAAGAATGGCGAATGGTATTTCATACGGCGCCACAGGAAATAACATTACATACTATGCAAAGTATTCGCAAGAGGATAACACTGCTGGCGCAACGAAAGTATTCCCGATCACGGCTCTTAGAAATCAAAGTACGGGTTGGACGACGGCTGATTTTGCAACAAGAAATAAAAATGTAATGACAGTAATCAATGAAACCACAGGCAAGGTTATTGATACCGATGATTGGAGTCTGGCCGCCTGGACTGCCGACGAAATATCTATTACGGCTAATCCAGCCTTTGGATCTAGCGATTATGTCCGTCTAATTGCTCCTGTTAAAATTACTGCACTGAACCCAAAGCGCAAATCTTTGTCGCGGGGAGTCAATAAGCAAGATGTTGAGGGAGCGGGTCCTGTAATAGCAAACCTTACCACAAACAATCATGTTGTTATTGCTGCTCCAAACACAAAGTCTGGAAATAATGACAGCCTTGGTGTTCCTGACGTATACAGAATTATTGACGTATATGATTCAGGTGATATTAATATTGCGCCGGCCTATGAGATGATAAACGATAACACCCATCGCGTAACGGCAAACTATAAATTAGATTATGGACAAAGTGAAGACCTATACGATTATTCATCCATTGTTCTAAAGGCTGGAGCCAAACCTCCACTCGGACAATTGGTAGTAGTCTTTGATAAATTTACCCACTCAGATCCAGATAAATCAGGATTCTTTACTGTAGATTCATATGCAGGGCAAGTGGCCATTGATAATATTCCTAGATTTGTTTCGACCAAGACTGGGCAGAGATATAATCTGCGCGAGTATATTGATTTCCGACCTTCTCGTAGAATAGGAGCCGCTTCGGCAGCCAACACAAATTATTTTGTTCCTATCTATTCCACGCCAGCCTCGGATCATACGACCGCTACTGACACAGTTCTACACCCAGATCCATATGGAACTATAATTTATGATATGCAATATTTTGCTCCTAGATTTGACAAAGTTGTATTGTCTCTGAAGCAAACGTCTGGAGGAGCAAACACAGGATTCCTCAAGATTGTTTCTGGAACCGATGATATTGCCCCTGCTATTTCGCCTCGCGTAGATCCTGCTGACATGACACTCTTCCAGCTTTCGTTGCCGTCATATACGCCTAGAGCCCGTGACATTTCAATCATGAAAACAAATAATCGACGATGGACGATGAAAGACATTAGTAAGCTGGATCATCGCCTTGATCGACTAGAATATTATTCATCATTAAATTTGATGGAACAAGATATTAAAGATTTAAACATTTTTGATGCAAGTGGCCAACTCGAAAGATTTAAGCATGGGTTCCTTGTAGATACATTCTATACCGGGCTTGCATTGGCCGATATTGGTATCCCAGGAGAAAATCAAAATCTAGATTTTCAAGCAGCTATTGGTAAGGGGGTTTTGCGACCTGCAACCGAAACTGAAAATATTTCTTTAAATTTCGATTCACTACTAAGCCAAAATATTAGATCCTCCAGTGGTGTTCTGCATTTGCCCTATACTACTGTTTCTGACGATTCGTTCTTACAGCAAGTGCGAGCCACCGGCGATGGTGCAGAAAACATCAATCCCTTCCAGGTTCAAGGTTTCCAAGGCGCGGTTACCCTTACACCAAGTTCTGACGTATGGAAATCAGTTGTCGATGCAGGTGAAGTTCATATGAATAACTCTGGATCATATGATATGCACGCCTTTACGAATACATTAAATGATATAATGGGACCATCAATGACCCAATGGGGTGAGTGGGAAGATGAATGGTTTGGTGTAGAACAGGTTGATACTGCATATTTAACAAAAGATTCAAATGGAGCATTTAATAGGGTACTGCAAGAAGTTCCGTGGGGAAAAGTAAACCAAAGGCTTTACTGGCAGAATAAGAGATCCCGCGGCGGCGCCCGAGATTCTATGGTCATTCCGTATGATAACTCCCGCGTGCCTATAGCCGGAGAATGGCATGGGTATTCAGGATTTGATCTGCCCGGAACAGATTGGGGAATTGATGTCAGCTCGCGTTGGCAATCACATTATGTAGTTCCTATACAAACCCATATTTTTGATGATGAAATTTCAACCACAATTAAAACACAAGACGTAGGCCAGTTGCGACAAGGAACTCAATACGAATTCCAGACGGGTAGTGAGAAAGTTGAAATTGGTGAATTTGTTGTAAGTTCAAACATTGCTCAATACATGCGTCCCATTGATATTGCATTTAGAGTGCATGGATTAAAGCCTACTACGACAATGTATCCGTCCTTTGATGATGTTGACATTCGACCATATACCGAACGAGCAAACGAACTGGTTCTGAGACATACTTCTGGCGATGCCGAATATGGATCTACTCCATTTAGTTATACACCAGACGACGAAGACCTTTTGTATTCTGGTGCAACAGGAGATGGGTTTGGACTTGTTGTTGGGAATTATGGAAACACCCACTTTATTGTCAATGCAAATGGTATGTTTAATGCTGGAGACACCGTAACAGGATCTATTACTGGAGCGAGTCAGACGGTTGTTTCATACAAACACTATTCTGGAACTGTTCAAAGTAAAGTTGATGATACAACAATTACAATAGACGATTCTGCGGCTACTTCGGGCAGTTGGATTACAACAGAGGCCACTGGGGTAGGCGCCGGCCGAGCCAAAGATAAGCCCGGAGGAAGTCCTGGTGTCGATCTCTATGGCAAGACAATTTATATTACAGAGGGTCGTGGTTATGGCCAGGCCAGAACAATTACTCAATATACGACTACTTCAAATCAATTAGTCGTATCGACTGCCTTTAATCCTACACCTAACACTCAAAGTCGATATAGTATTAGCGATCATACATCAACTCCTGCTGGCCAACTGTTTGGTGTCTTCCATGTTCCTAATTATAATTGGGCCAATCTTCTTCTGTCCAAACGACAAGAGGGCGATGCTGGACCTTCCTCTACGCAAGATGCATGGAGTTCCCAAAATGCAACATCCGATGAACAGACAAACGATACAACTCGATTCTTGGTGGGCAATAAATCCTTCCAGGTACGAGATGCCCTTGACAAGCATTCCTCAAGTCTTCATTCCTTTGGCATAGGCACATTCAAGGCTTCGGGCGTAATTGAAACTCGCAAGACATATTCTCAGGATGTAATGGGAATAGATGTAATAACCAATAGCGTTTCTGATGGTAGAACTGTAACAACTAGTTCAACAGAAACCGTTGAAACCGGCCGACAAATTGAAGTTGGATCTATTTGTTATATGGATCCTTTGGCCCAATCATTTTTGGTTGATCCCCACAAGTATCCCGAAGGAATCTTTATTGATAGTGTTGATATTTGGTTTGCTGCAAAACCAAATTCGTCTGTAGTTTCTGGCTCAAACAGAGGTCTTCCTGTTACTCTTCAAATACGCCCCACTGTTGGTGGTGTTCCTCATGGAGGTTATGTTCTAGGAAAGACTGTCAAATATCCATATGAGATTGACGTAAGTTCTGGTGGCTTGAGCGATTTGCCGTCTACGGCCAATACCACAACATCAACCAACTTTAAGTTTGATTATCCTGTACATCTATCGGGCGGTAATGAATATGCAGTTGTACTGCTTTCCGATAGTATTGAATATGAAGTTTGGACTGCAAAGGTTGGAAGTAATGAGGTTGGTACCGGGGAAGAGACTGGTATTCCTGCTGTTCCTATTGATAGTCAACCTCACTTGGGATCATTGTTCAAGTCTCAGAATGGTTCAACTTGGCAGCCTGAAGCCAATCAAGACATGATGTTCAGATTGCACAAGTGCAAGTTTGATACTGGATCAGTAGGAACTGCAATTTGGAAGACATCTAATGCAATGTCACAGTACACTCCATCCTATGCCAGGGTTCATAATCCCCTTGCCCATACTGTTCCGGCATCTGCATATGGACTAGGCACTCCGTCAACTTCTCCTTATGGATATAAATTATTTGACAGCATTAACAGCGAAGATGGTGGAGCAAGTCCAAATGGATATCTCTATCATCGCTTCCGTGTCGATTCGTCTACAATAGATTTCCCGTCTGGATTCACTAATTTCTCTTATGCAGCAGCCACAAAGGCAGATGTTGGGGTTCCTAATCCAATACTTCTTGATCCATCAACTGGATATTCGTCATTACAGTTGCACCAAGATACCGTCCCGTCCAATACTCTAAAACTTTTGAAGAATAAGACAGGGTCATTTGTACTCAAGGGAACAATTTCTTCGGGCAACGAAGACATTTCTCCGATGATTAACCTAGAAAGACTTTCATTGACAATGATCCGAAACCTTATCAATGATGGAAATCTATATGCAAACACCTGGCCTACCAACTTTATTGCAACTGACCCCTATGCCGGGGGAAATAACATTGGTGGTGGATTCTATGTCGAAAGTCCTGGAAAGGACTATGTTGTAGCAGATACCGTTAATATTGAAATGCTTTCTGGCACAATTGGAGTTGGTGCCACTGGCACCCCTATAATCAATGCCACTGGATCGCTAATTGGTGTGACACTATCTAATGTTGGAAATACTTATTTGCACAGTCCAAATGTTTCTATTACTACAACTGATGGTGGTACTGGTGGAGTAATTAAATACCATGGTGAAGATGAACCAATTGGTCCTGGAAACTTCCTTGCGCGATACATGACCAAGAAGGTTGTAATGCTACCTGGCGCAGAGGCAACAGACATTAAGGTATACTTGACGGCATCACAGCCTAGAGGAACTAAAGTTTGGGTCTATGCCAAAGTCAAGAATATGTCTGACATCGAGCCTTTCGAGAAGAAAAGATGGCAACTAATGGCCAGAAATCAAGAATATTCGGCCGAAGTTACTCCGAGCGAAGATATATTTCGAGAGATTGGCTTCTCTGGAGCGGGTATAGATGACAACTTCCCGTTGACCTATGAAACCAAGAGCGATGGCGTTGCTCTTGGTTCTGGAACAGGCAATCAACCTTCTGCCCAGCAATATAATTCATTCAATCAATTTGCAATTAAGATTGTGATGCAAAGTAATGATCCTCGAATAGTTCCTGTCGTGAGTGACCTAAGAGCAATTGCCGTTGAGTAAAAATAAGGTGCATATGAAATGAACGAAAAGCCTTCTTCTAGTAGTAGATACATACCAACTGATGTTCCTGGATTGGTTCGTGATACACATTCACAGGCTATTATTAATACAGATATGCAAGAATTGGCTAGATATAGGGATCGAGTAAAAAATCATAATGTCAATCAGGCCAAACTAGACAGTATAAATAATGTTAGAGAAGACATAGATGTCCTCAAAGACGAAATGGGCGAAATAAAAACTTTGTTAAAACAGATCATATTATTAGAAACCAAGGAAAACGACACGAATGCCAGTTAATACTACTCAAGTTTCAAATGTTGTCATGACCGACACGTTTACTCAGTTTAAAGACAAGACAAATGAAGTAATTTCAATTGTCAATGGTCTTCCTGCGACGAGTGCCGTGCCAATCGACCGTACTGGTGGTACGATTGATGGTAAAACCACAGGAGCTATTCCTCAGGGAGACTCTGGTAGTCTTTATATTACTGAGAGTGGGGCGCTGGCCATTGGCGATTACTTGGGTGCCGGCCAACCTGCGAACCCAACAGGTGACATAAGCATTCTTCAGACAGACGCCACGGCGAGTATAAACGTCACAAGCACTTCCGGAACGGCCAATTTAATTTTACAAGGCGCCGCCACTTCTGCGATTCGTTTTCTTAAAAATTCTACTACAGGAATGATAATTAATTTTGATAATACCGGCGATAAATTAGATATTAGATCGTTGGCCAGCGGAACAGAAACAGGTTTATTTGCCTTTACCAAAAATACGAACGGTAGTGACAATCTGAACGGTTCTGTCACCAACGCGCCTGGCCGGTTTGGTATTGGAACGACGGACCCCAAAGCTCCTTTGCACATTATTCAAAACCGCGACGTTGCCTGGGGCTCTGGCAGGGGCAGCTTGATGATCGGCCCTGAAGACGGGGTTCATTTGATTGTAGATTCTAATGAAATTATGGCACGCTCCGGGACTGATGTCCCTGCTCCGCAATCTTTGCACATCCAGGCCGAGGGTGGAAATCTCCATGTTTGTGGAGATTTCCATAATCCTACCTCAGCGCCGAGTATTTTCTATGTCGGGAATACTGGGACTCCTGGTGGTGCCATCACGCAATACGTTGCGACCTTCGTGAATAGTTCCCACAGTGTTGGTATTAATAAGAACGTCCCCGGAAAGACTCTTGATGTGGACGGAACATTCCGAGCCACAGGAGCCTCGTTGATTGGAGGCACTCTTGGTGTAACTGACAAGCTCTCGCTCACCGGGGACATGGAACTTGGCGGAGACTTTTTTGACGAAGGTAGTTCGGCCGGTGCGGAGTTCGACGTTCTTAGTTCTAAGGGCGGCAGTGGCCTAGGCGTAGAATGGGTTGCACCGGGGTCTAGTTCCGGCGCTCTTGCTGGTACTGGTGCCTCACCCAAAATACCCAAGTGGTCTGCTGCACACAGTCTTACCAATTCCATTATAACCGAATCTGGTAGTAAAATTGGTATTAGTGAAGCATCGCCGGATGAACTGCTTCATATTACTGGTCCTGATGCTCAAATTCTTATAGAAGAAGGCTCACAAGAATTTGTTAGGTTGGGTCTGGCCGGCACTGTCGGACCTGCTGTTGGTTGGGATGATGGCGATGCCATGCAGTTTGGTACTTGGACCAATTCAACACAAGCCTCTGCTTCTCTTACTAGTTTGATGACTATCAAGGTGGGCCCCGGCGGCACGACCGCGGCAACTCTTGGTACTGCCAATGTTGGTATTGGAACCACGGCGCCAACGGCAGCCCTTCATGTAAACGCCGTGCCCCTGGGATATGGAACTGTTCAGACGACTGATATTGCCAAGTTTACATCCATGTCCCGAGCCAACGATGATTCTCTAAAAATTACTAGCAAACGAGACTCATCGCCCGGCACGACGGATTGGAATACCGCAAGCATAAAACTATATAGGCAATATGATTCCACAGCATTAGGATATATTAGATTTGGCACAACCGGAGGCAGCGGTGACACCGCCGACGAGACACTATCATTTGGTAAGGCTTCTAGCGAATATATGCGTATTGACGCCGCTGGCGAGGTCGGTATTAATCAGACTAACCCACAACATCAACTTGACGTAGGTGGAACATTCCGAGCCACCCTCTTGGCGACCCTAACCGGTGGCCTTACCGCAGCCGGAGCTGGTATCACAGCAACCACAGGAGGCCTTGATGTAACTGGCCTTGCAGAATTAAAAACGGGCCTTACCGTAACAAATGCCGGCGTTGTTAAAATCCTGAGCATCACTGATGCTACAAGCTCCGCCGGCGACAATGGCGCCCTTCAGGTAAAGGGTGGCGCGTCCATTGTAGGAAAGCTATTTGCTGGAGGAGCAGCCGAGCTTGGAACAACCAGCGCGGCCGGAACAACTACGATAGGTGATGGCGGCGGCGGCGTAAGCGCGCAGAACTACCCGAGACTTCATGTGAATAGCACGAACGCCGTTGGGCTCGACCGCGACGATGGCGCCTTTACGGTAGGTTCCCTGACCTCCCAAAATTTGGTTATGGACGGCAACATCATCCAATCCCGCGACACAACGAACAATCCAGGCATCGCGAGGAACCTACATCTTCAATATCGCGGAGGAGGACTTAATGTTGGAGCTGATATTTATGACGGCACCGGAGGCACCTCCGGAACCCAACACGGTCTTTCCTTCAGATCCTCTTCCGGAGAAGTTGGTATTAACAAAAACGTCCCCATAAAGACCCTTGACGTAGGTGGAACATTTCGAGCCTCCGGAGCCGCGACCCTAACCGCTGGCCTTGACGTAACTGGAGGATCCACAGACGTTGAACTCTTAACTGCCTCCGATTTGGCGACCCTAACCGGTGGCCTTACCGCAGCCGGAGCTGGTATCACAGCAACCGCAGGAGGCCTTGATGTAACTGGCCTTGCAGAATTAAAAACGGGCCTTACCG